>Ga0209542_10011068_pt1 | contig 16089 bp, 19 predicted proteins | sample RifCSPhighO2_01_FD_184028 | JGI IMG/M metagenome (GOLD analysis project Ga0209542, IMG submission 184028) | Soil microbial communities from Rifle, Colorado - Rifle CSP2_plank highO2_0.1 (SPAdes) (version 2) | ecosystem: Environmental > Terrestrial > Deep subsurface > Rock core/Sediment ... | reverse complement strand
CAGCACCAGGGTTCGTACAGTTAAAACTTATCCACCCGATGTTAGAACTCCACGCCCAGCCAGACACGTTATCTGCACCGCCTGCTTCTACCGGCTGCTGGAGTAAAAACGTAAAGCTTGCCGCCACCAGAATGCCGGCCAAACTCATTCCTAGCCCGATCGTAAATAGATAGAAAAAGTTGTTTCTCTTCATAAAAAATTATTCCTTAATTAGTTCTCCTCCAAGAGTATAAAACGCGTCTTCTTCCACCACATATATTTCAAGCCTATGCGCTTTTCCGTTCCAAAACTGCATCACTTTTTCGTGTTCGTCCACCTCCTTTGCGTATTCTCGGATACTTTCATGCGATTCTGCCGAGAAAGAAATATAGGGAGGATCTACCCCGCCCGAAGCGTTTAACTTTCCCTGTACCGTCACATTCCCGGCGAAAAAAGACTCATCGTTAGCCCCTGCGGCGTAAAGAGCGTAGTCATTCGTTCCCGCCACGTCCGCGATGTACACGCCGTAACCATTAACAATCCCCGAGGTAGTTTGGCCGACGTGAGAGTACAATCCGTAGGCATTGGTTACCGAGGCCACATCAGTATTGGCGCCTCCATATACTCCATATACATTGGTGGCGCTATCCAACCCCGCCGCAAATCCCTCGAATCTCCCTCCATATACATTCGTCGCCGAGCCTTGTTGTTGATACCCCCTGCCGCGCACGCCAATTATATCGCCTATCGAATATGAAGGCGAATTATGATTGGATTCAAACCTCCCCCCTATGATCGATGCTCCATTCGCCGAAAGATTGTTCCAAATCGAGACATCCGCGCCCTCCAAAGTACCGCTCGTGGAAACCGGCCCGTCAATGCGGAGAATGTCTGACTGGTTGGTAATGCCAGTCCCGTCGAATACCATGGTGCTCGCAACATTTAAGATATTGAGAACATCCAAAGCTTCCGTGGTTAAAAGAGCGTTTATCCCGACATTGGGATCGAATATTGTAAGATCCCCCCCTTTGGTTTGAGCGGTTCCGCTTACGTTAATTGGCGCTGGCACGTTTGCGTTTGGCGGAATGTCGGAAGGACCCGACCATTGCGCCCATACCGATCCTCCCACCGCGAGCAGGAAAACTGCGGCGGCAAAGAAAAAATGAAAAATAAAATGCTTCATGATATTACTAATTTTGATTCTTTAACATTGTTTTTCGACCTTCCAATTCTTCCGGAGTCAATTGCTGGCCAGCGCCAGATTCCTTCAGAGCTTCACGGCGAGCCTCCAATTCTTCGGGGGTGAACTGGTTATCCGTATTTGCTTTTTTGAGGATTTCGCTTCGCGGTTGAGTTTCTTGCTGCGCCCTCTCATCTTCTTGCTTCGTTTGGACAAACATTGAAGCAACCCAAATAACCATCACCAGCGTCAACCCGAGAAAGAATATGATAAATAAATCGCGTTTTTGCATACTGTTATTATATTTTTACTCGCAGTTTGGAGGAAGGCATGAATCAGTAAACGTGAATATTTTATTCACCGTAATATTGGCGTCGTTGTCTCCTCCAAACCCAACCATCTTGAGGTAATATGTTGTACCAGACTCCAGCTCGAGCGTATACGGCTGGAACTCTTCGGGAGCCTCAAGATAGTCAAAACCAGCTCTTCCCTCGCCAATTACATACCCTGAAGAGAGAAACCCTGTTACGTCTTGCCTTTGAACCGGTTGGCCATCCTCTGGGAGCCCTCGGAAAGAAGAAATAAACCAGAGGAGTATGTCGTCGTTTTCTCTCCGCTCAATCTTATCTCCATCAAACAACGAAACAGCAAATACGCGGAACCGAGCTTCGTCCCATGCAAGCCTGGCAGTGCTGGATTTATTCTCTGCTTGTTGGATACTAATGCTTATGTCTTCGATAAGTTCGGAATCAGAAAACGTTCCTTCGGGGAATTGCGGGAGGGCGTTTTGGAGTAAAGAAGGATCCTGGACAACGGGTTCCTGGTCGTCCTGCAAAGTTGGTTCAGACGGCTGCGGCCCGCTTTCTTTTTGAAATACCGACATAAAGCCAAAAAGAAGCGTAACCGCGCCTACGAAGAAAAGAGAAATAAGAATGGGAAGTTTGTAAGACTGCATATTATTGTACATGGCATGTAATGCTTTGAAGGCATGAACGCACACCGCGCGCACCGGAAGCACAGTATCCGTTGTATACACCCGTTATTGCGTTGCTCGTTGAAGTACGATAAGGAGCATTGCACTGAAAGGTAGCCCACCCTGTATGCTCCTTAAGCGTAGAGCAAGATCTATCGCTATAACAGCCAGCATAGGTAATTCCAGTCGCTACGCTCAAGTTAAGCACACCTCTTGGATCGTACCAACCAACGCCATAGAACTGGGGCTGGGTATAACCCCAGTCCGATACGCAACGCCTCCACCTGGCCACGTAGTAATTGCAAAAACTATTAGGGTATGTAACCTGAACGCCGCCGGCGGCCACAACATCATGCGGAAGCAATGGCTGCCCGACACTCGCGGTGCCCGCTATGCTGTTTCCTGGCCCAAAACTCACTCCGTTTACTACATTCGAAGCTGACGTACCTGAAATTCCAAGGTTCGCAATACTAAAGTAATTAGTCAGATAACCAGCAAGCCCCGAAATCAGCGGGCGATCCCCCGGGGCTATAAGATCGCCCTGATTAAAAGGGAGGACTCCCCGGTCTATCTTGTTAACGCTGCTGTCAAAGATTAACACGGAGCCTCCGTCTGCTGTTATGTTGTCTGCCACATCCACGTCCGAATGTGATTTCAAATAATCGACTTGTAGCGTTCCTTGTTTGTGCTGCAGCGTCCCTCCCACGTTGACCGGGGCATCGCATCCCGGATCTCCTGTGTTGCAGGTGGGCGGAGTATCTTGCGGAGGAGTAAACGCGAACGCGTACCACCCCGTGAGAAGCGCCACGACCACGGCGCCCACCAGCACAGAAAAGGAGTAGGGAGAGAAATATCTTTTCATAACGAAACAGTTACTTGTTATAGCGACTTGAGTTGATTTTTTCTTTGCTCTCGCTCTTCTTCCGTCAACATTTCTCCGGCAGCAGCCGACTGCCGCAACAGCTCTTTTCGCTCTTCTCTCGAAAGTTCACCTTGCTGCTCTATCGGTTCCTCTTGCGGTTGGCCAGAATACACAAACCACAGCACTATCACCAGCGCGAGGATGATCACAATCGATAACACTACGATGATATCGCGCTTTTGCATTACCCTATTATAACAATAACAGGTCAAGATACCAATCCACAATGAGTTTTCCCCAGAATAACGCAACAAATGTGCCGGCAATTAAGAAGGGACCAAACGGAACTTCCGATTTCATTCCCTTTTTCTTAAAAAGAATAAGCGCAATCCCCGCTACAGCCCCGGCAAAAAATGCGGCAAATAACGCAACTGCAATATTTGGCCAGCCCAAAAACAAGCCCATACACAAAGCCAGCTTTACGTCGCCAAAACCCATGGCCCGGCCCCTGGATAAAGCAAAGATGGCGAAGAAAAACAAAGCTGCCGCAAAACCCGAAACCACAAACCTCAAGTCCCAAGCAAAACCCAAACCCCAAACCTCAAACACTCGATAGCCGAGAACAATTCCGATGGCTGGCAGTAAGATTTTATCTGGCAAAATATAATGCCGAAGGTCGTACACAAACAAAACAATCAACAAACTCGTAACCACCCACAGATATAACAAATAGAACACGTGTTCAGTTTGTAATACAAAAAACGCTGCAAACAAAAGAGCGGTGGCTATTTCGACTATCGGGTATTGCGGGGAAATTCGCCCCTTACAATACCTGCACCTCCCGCCCAGCAGCGCAAAACTCACCAAGGGAATTAAATCGTCCCATGCCAGCTGGTGCTTGCACCGCGGGCAATACGACCTTCCTTTGAGGGCAGACTCGTTTTTCTCAAGGCGGTAAATCACCGCATTCAAAAAACTCCCCACAAGGAGCCCTCCTATAAAAACGCCAATATGCCAAGCAGCCATTAAGGGGTGCAGGTATCGCCTGCCGCGGTACAACCTCCCGCGATTGTCCCGATAGTTCCCGTTCTGTCAGCGCAGAAATCGTCTAGCCCGGAAGTGGCAGCTGGCGCGGAAACGCAATATACAACATCAACGGCAAAGCAATCGGGAAGCGAACCGCTCTGGCTTTGGATATCGTTTTCCAGAAACCCAAGCTGTTGCCCGTACGTCGCGTGCCCCTCGTTAAGCGTACCGGCCGCGCATAACGGAGAATAAGAATCAAACGGAGATCCAAGCCGTATTAACTCTGCCATTGTCCTTGTTTCAGATATGGCGCTTTGAATGCGGGCGTCTCTTGCAGAGTCTCTTGCTCCGCCCAACGAAACCAATACGATTCCCGCAAGCAAGCCGATAATGGCGATAACTACCAATAACTCAATTAAGGTAAAACCTTTTTCTGCCTTTCGGTACAACATACAAACATTGGCCAAACTCGAAACATTCGACCTTTTGGGTTGTATTTATATTCTTATACTATAGCATATTTCTCCATACCTAAACAGAAAACGCCCCATTGCCGGAGCGTTTTCGGTTTGCTAGACAGTAAAATCTCGCAACTATACTAAGGACAGGCTGTTGCTACACCACATGCGGTGGTCCCTGTATTTCCTGTCGCATCTACGCAAATTACCCCAGTCGACGCAAGTGGCGCAGAAACACAGTATTCATCACCCCCAGCATTACAGGTTGCTGCTGTTCCTCCATTTTGAACTGAAATATCGGCCGCAAGATTAGTCAATTGAGGACCGTATACTGCGTGCGCGCCATTAAGCGCACCACCGGCGCATAGTGAGTCGTACACAAGAGGGCTTGCATTATTATACACAAGCTCTGCGATAGACTTTGTCTGCTGCATGGCTCCCTGGATTCTGGCGTCTCTTGCAGAGTCTCTTGCTCCGCCCAACGAAACCAATACGATTCCCGCCAACAAGCCGATAATGGCGATAACAACCAATAACTCAATAAGCGTAAATCCTTTTTTGTTCTTCAAATTCATATCAGTACTAAAGAATTCTCATAATCGACCTTTTCGAATTTCCATTTCTATTATAGCACTCCACGCCAAAAGCAAAAACGGTAACTGTGGAAAACTTTTCGAGTCGAAAGGTGTTATATCTGGGTGATACCCTGGTACAAAGGCAGCATTAACGAAGCCATCAAACCTCCCACCAGCAACCCCAACGCCACAATCATAATAGGTTCGATTAAGGAAAGGAGCGCATCTATGTTGCGCTCAAGTTCTTTCTGGTAAAATGAAACGATTTCTTTGAGCGTGGTGTCCAGGGCTCCCGACTTCTCCCCCACTTGGATCATTTGGGTAAAAATAGGGGGGAATTCCCCGGGATAGCGCGAAAGCACTTCGGAAATACGGTTTCCCTGGGCAACGGAATCCTTGGCTTCCCCGATAATCTTTTGGTATACTTCGTTGCCCACAATTCTGCCCGTAATTGCCAAAGCTTCCACAATGGGCACTCCTCCCGCAATAAGAGTCGAGAGGTTTTCTCCAAATTGCGTAACATAAATCATTTTGGCAAAAGAGCCTATCCTGGGGATTTGAAGAATAACCCGCTGAAATATGCTTTTGCCCCTCTTGCTTTTTACAAACATAACCATGCCTATAACGAGCGCAACCGCGCCAAGGCTCACTAACCACCACCATTGAGCGTAAAAAGTCGAAGAACTAATCACTATTTGGGTAACCAGCGGAAGCTCTTGCCCCGAATCGGTAAGCACTTTGGTAAGGTTGGGAAGCACCAAAACCGAAAGCAAAGAAATTACCACTGCCGCCACAATAAGTACGAAGATAGGGTAGGTCATGGCTCCCTTAATTTTACTGTGCAAACTATGCTCCCGCTCCAAGTGGTCTGCCAGGTAGTTCAATACATCGGCCAAATTTCCCAGCGCTTCTCCGCGTTTTACGATATTGATATAAAAAGGAGAAAATACCTTGGGGTGCTGCGCCAAAGCGTCGGATAAGGCTGTGCCGCCGTCCACCTCCTGGGAAATCTGCAGTATCTTTTCCCGAAACGCCCGATGCTTCATCTGGGTGCCGATGGTGCCCAACGCATCCACCAGCGAAATCTGCGACCGGAACAAAATCGAAAGCTGCCTGGAAAAAAGCATCACGTCTTTTAGGGAAATCCGTTCGAAAAGCCTAATCTGGCGAGAAAAGAGCGCCTTTTCCTCTTTTTCTTCGCGCAACCATGTAACATAAAACCCGTACCGGTCTAATGCATGGAGAGCCGCTTCATCGGAAGCGGCCTGAATAATTCCCTCCTGATGTCTTCCTTTGTCGTCTTTGGCGCGATACGCAAACTTCATAGTGTCTTACTCTCTTATCCGTGTATAAGGCTTCGTAGCTCGTTGGGATTCAAGGAATGCTTGAGCGCGCTATCCAAGGTAATCTCGCGGACTTTCACTAACGTGGCAAGAGACCGGTTCAAAGAAATCATTCCATCTTCCGCGGAAGTCTCAATAACCAGGGGAAGTTCGTGCACCTTGTTCTCTCGTATAAGGTTTGACACGGCCGAATTCGCCAGCATCACCTCGCAGGCGGGAACCAACCCTCCCTGAAGCCTTGGAAGCAAACGCTGGGAAATAACTCCCAGCAGGGAGCCGGAAAGCTGGGCCCGCACCTGACCCTGCTGCTCTGCGGGGAAAGAATCCACAATACGGTGCACGCTTTGCGCCGCAGAGTTGGTATGAAGCGTTGCGAACACCAGGTGCCCGGTTTCGGCAGCCGTAAGAGCCGTGCCAATGGTTTCGGGATCGCGCATTTCTCCTACCATAATCACGTCGGGGTCCTGGCGGAACGTCGCGCGAAGCGCGTTTGCAAAACTGTGAGTATCCTTGGTTACCTCGCGCTGATCCACAATAGACTTGTCGTCGGAGAACAAATACTCGATAGGGTCTTCAATGGTAATAATATGCTCTCCTCGGGTGTGGTTGATTTCGTCTATGAGAGCCGCCAGCGTGGTGGACTTGCCGTGTCCCGACGGGCCCGCCACTATCACAAATCCCTGGTTTGCCCGGGAGAATTGGTGAAGGATAGAAGGAAGGTTAAGCTGCTCCACGCCGCGTATCTCGTGGGGGATCAACCGAAGCGCCAGGCTTAAACTTCCCAAAGCGTAAAAGGCGTTGCCTCGAAAACGGGCGCGGTCTTCTAACGTATAAGAAAAGTCGAGTTCTTTTTGCTCTTGCAATCTTACTTTTTGCGCGTCGGTAAGGAGCGCGAACACATAGGCCTCCAGAATCTCTCTGCCAAGAGGCGCCTTTTTGCTCAACGGCACCAGCTCTCCCGCAATGCGCAAAATCGGAGGCTGGCCCACCGAAAGATGGAGGTCGGAAGCCTGCTCTTCAATGGTAATATCCAAAAGTTCGTTGAGTTCTCTGTTTTTTGCCAGCATGGGGCTTTGGAATTTCATATGATAGTTGCAAGCTCTTCTACTATCTGGCTTGGCGTATAATGGGCCTTAATAAAATACCTGGCGGCCCCCAGCTGCAGCCCTTTATTGATTTCCTCTTTCTGCCCGAGGTTCGAAAGGATAACCACGGGAATTTCTTTTAAGGAATCGTTCGCCTTTATGGCCCGCAGAACTTCCCAGCCGTCCATATGAGGAAGTACGATGTCCAAGAGCACCACATCGGGCCTCTCTTTCTCTAGGGCGCTCAACACTTTTTGGCCGTGCTCGACCACGGTAACCTGGAATCCCGCCTCCTTCAGTTTTGTCGTGTAGATGTCAATCAACAATGGATCGTCTTCTACCAAAAGCACCTTCTTCATACAAATAATACTAATCTTACTTACATTATTCCTCTTTTTTCTCCTCCTCTGGCTCGACAGAAGTTTCCGTGGTTGCGCGCAGCACCTCTTCTATGGTTGTTACTCCGTCGAGAACTTTCAGCACTCCGTCCTGGCGCATGGTTATCATCCCCTCTTTTTGCGCCAGTTGCGCAATCTTTGCTTCAGAAACCGACTCGCCTATCAACTCAATCATGGCGTCCGACATTTCAAGAACTTCCATTAATGCAATTCTTCCCGAATACCCCGACGCTCCGCATTTCTTGCAGCCGACCGCCTTACATGTTTTTATTTGCCCCGGGGAATCGCCTGTTTTTGGAGGCAGCTCTTTCTTCGCTAATGCGGGCAACTGCTGAATCTCCTTCCAGATTATCTCGCGCATTCCGCGTTCCGGCTCTACCTTCTCTTTGCACTCATTACACAATCTTCTCACAAGACGCTGGGCAATTGCAAGAGTAAGCGTAGGGGGAATCAAATAAGGGTCTATTTCCATGTCTATCAAGCGGGGAATGACTCCTGCGGCGGAATTCGTATGCAGCGTCGAAAGCACCAAATGCCCGGTTAAAGAGGCGTGGATTACAAGGGAAGCGGTTTCTTTATCGCGCACCTCTCCTACCATAATAATATCAGGGTCCTGGCGAAGCAACTGGCGCAGCCCCTGCGCAAAGTCGTACCCGATTTCGGGGCGCACCTGCGACTGGTTTACGCCTTCGATAAAATACTCCACCGGGTCTTCCAGGCTCAAGATATTGACCGTCTCCTTGTTGAGGTGTCGAAGAACGGCATACAGCGTTGTTGTTTTTCCAGACCCCGTAGGCCCGGTTACCAAAATAAGCCCAAAGGGTTTTTCAGCCGCCCGTTTAATTTTTTCGAGGTTTCTGCCTTCAACACCCAAATCCTCAAAGCTCTTAAATCCTGTGGTGGGGTCTAATACCCGAATTGCCACTTTTTCACCCTGGGGAGTAGGCAGAGAAGCCACGCGAAAATCAATGCTTCTTCCTGAAATTTGGGCGGAAAATCTTCCGTCTTGCGGCTTTCTGGTCTCGTCTATTTTCATGTTGGAAAGAATCTTAATGCGCGCCACAATCGCCTGGCTCACCTTGCTGGGCAGCATTAAAGAAGCATGCAAATCTCCCAGAAAACGGAACCGCACGCGCAGAGCCTCACGCCCGGGCTCAATGTGAATATCGGAAGCTCCGCCTTCCACGGCATTACGCAGTATTACCGCAACCATTTTCGTAACCGGCGCATCTTCAATCACCTGCCCTGTTTCCGGAGCCGCGGCCTTCCCTTCCTCTCCCTTGCCAATTTCCTGTTCGAGTTCCTGTAAAGCCTTTGTCATCTCCGACTTTAAGCTGCGCAACTGCTTCATTAACTGTTCAAACGTGGAAAGCGTGATAAGCGAAACCGTGTAAGAGAAATTTCCCTGCCGCGCCAAAAACTGCAAAGCCTCCTGGGCTTTAGCGTCTTCAGGATATACCATTCCAACTTCAAGCCTGCCGCGGGAAGAAACCAGAGGCACCATTTTGTAGTATTTTGCCGAATCTTCGGGGATAAGCTCCAGTACTTTCAAAGGAATCTCCGACGTTTCCACTTGCGAAAGCGGCATACCCAAAGCCTCGCTTTTCACCTGGAAGAGAAGGTCTTCGTCTACTTTCCTTTTCTGCACCAACAGCTCCTCGGCTTTCCTGCCAGAGGATTGAAGCTCTTTTTCCACCAGCTGAACATCCTCTTTTTTGAGAATATGCTTTGCTAAAAGAAGTTCCAAAATATCCATAGAGCTTACGGGAGAAAAGGATCTTGCTTGCCCACCTCTTGTAAAGCAGGAACAGGAATGGGGGGTCTGGCTTCTCCCAGTTCCAGAAATGCAGGATGTGTAAAAACCTCAAAGTCAACGCGCACTTCCTGGGGAGGAGGGGGAGGCTCTTGAAACAAAGAAATAGGTGGGTCGCGGAAAAACGCAAACCAGGCGAATATCGCTCCTACTCCTACCAGCACTCCCAATACTCCGAAAAGAAAATGTTGATTTTGTTGTTCTGGGGAAAAGGTAAATGCCATAATTTATGGGTTATCCGTATTTGCGTAGGCCGCAATTTCAGCTTCGATAGCCAACGCGGATTGCGCGCCAGGCTGCGCCGCGGCGATAATGTGCAAAGTTTCGACATTGACTATTCTTGCAGATCGTTTTGCCGCATCCAAAAAGTTCTTCAATCCCGCGTAAGAACCGACCAGTTGAACCTCTACATGGACAATGTCAAGCGACTCCCCCGCAACTTCAGTGCCTTGTGTCGTGATGGTCTCTACAACAAGCCCCGAAGAAGCGGCAAGCTGTTGAATCAAATCGTACACGGCGGGCAGTTGCATATCTTCCGGAATGGAGTACTCGAGTTTTTCAAACTCTTCCTGGCGCTCGGCAATCTGCCGCTGGAGCGCCACCAGTTGCGTAAGAACACGCTGGCCGCGCTCTAAACGTTCCTGCTGGATATTCACCTGCGTGTTTATGCCAGAGAAATCTTCGTACGCGGGCCACAGGAAAAATACTCCGCCGAGCACTGCGACAACGAGAATAAAAATGGGCAGAAATTGTTCGATAACCTTTCTCATAGAAATGATATATTCCCGAAAAAATCGGCGGCGGGAACAAACTCTACCTGAAACTCAACCCTTCCGCTCGACAAAAGCTCAATCTCTTTAAGCTCAACGCTTTGCATGCCTTCTTGACCTTCCCATACCAAACGCTGCTGTTCCAGTACGAAAGCATTCACCGCCTCCCCCTGAAAGACGAAACTGTTCTCTCGCATATTTTCAAACTCCGTGAGAAACACATCGGGATGCAGCGTGTCTTCCAAAAATTCAAAAAGCCAAAGAACATCCTGGCGCTGGTCGAGCGCTAATCGCAGGTTTTCGATCTTTGCCCGGTATTCTTGAAGCTGTCTCGCAAGTTCCTCTTCCTGCGGCCTGGTATCCTGCACGAAGGTTCTTTGAAGGGAGTTCAATTCGTCTTTTTTCGCAGAGGCAAGCTGTTCCAAAACCAAAACTCCCGCAGCCACTCCTACGAACACCACTGTTGAAATAATAAGGAAAAAAGGCCTTCCGAAAACTGGTTTTTCCTCGCGTCGAGGGATGAGTTCAATCGCCATAATATTATTCAAAACCTCGCAGAGCCATTCCTACGGCAACCGCGTACGATGGCCCCATCTTTTTAATTTCTTCTTCGAGCAGGGGAGGATACAACAAATGCCGGAAAGGATCGATAATCTCCGTTCTTATGCGAAATTCCTTTTCGATATACTCTTTTAACCCCGGAAGTCTTGCCGAACCTCCCGAAAGCACGATTTTATGCACTTCGCCCACTTTTTGCCTCTCAAAAATGTCCAGAGCTTTGCGCATTTCTCCAAGAATCACATCGACTACGGGCAGAAGAATTCTCACGTTTCCCGCCACAATATCCATTCCTTCGGTTATCTTGCGGTCCTGCGCTTCTTTGTAGTCTATCGAGAGTCCTCTCGCAATGCGCTCGGTAAAACTATTCCCGCCCGTATCAATGGTATGGGAAACGCGCAAATACCCCTTGTGCACAACGCTTACCGTCGTCGTGTGAGAACCGACATCCAGCAGCATCACAGGGAACTTCTCCTCTTTCAGGTAGGAACGAATGTTCCCAAATACTTCAGCCTCCAGCGCTATGAGTTTCAGTTTCGCAAACCTTGCTATCTCTTCATAATAGTTTACCACCTCTCGGGGAACCGCCACCAGCAAAATTCGATGAGGCTCTTGTTTTGTCGTGCGCTCGAATATCTGCCAGTCCAAAACCACTTCAGAAAGCGGAAGAGGCACATGCCTTCGCGCTTCAAAGCGAATCGCGTCGCCCAACTCCTGTTCTTTCATCGGGGGGAGTTCGAGTATCGTGAAAAAGCTTGAAAAATCTGATATGGAAAAAACTGCTTTCTTTTCTTTCATCCCCAATTCCTCCATAATACCACGAATTGCTTTTGCAATATCGGCAGTCGAAAGCAAAAGGCTGTTTTTTTCAAAAGTGCGAAAGGGCTCTTCGTACATGGTACGAATCCGTATTTCCCCGTAGTTCTTAACGCTTCGCCGATCCGCCCATCCTCCAATCTCCACAATGCGCAAAGCCGAACTCCCCACGTCAATGCCGAGAAAGTCCTTGGGGATAATATCAATGGAAAACCAACTCATAATAGTATATCACAAAGAAATGGGACTGCTGAATCTTTTTTTCCCCAAACAGTGCATTTCCTGCCACCGAGAAGGGAACTCTCTATGCGAAGACTGCATTGCTTTGGTTTCTCTGAACCAGACAGTTTCTCCTTTACCGGCAAACTCCGCGCTGTCTGGTTTGTTTTGCGCAACTTCTTTCAAAGACCCCAACGTGAAGTACTTTATTCATTCCCTCAAGTACCCGCCTTTCCTGCGCGACCTTGCAAAACCGCTCGCTTTTCTTATTGTATCGCATTTTGCAATACTCAACAACACATTATTCACACCAGACATGATAATCCCCGTTCCCCTGCATACAAGGAGGCTTCACTGGCGCGGATTTAACCATGCAGAAGAAATCGCAAAGCACCTTTCTTTCGCCTGGGAAGTTCCATTGGAATCAAAAGCGCTCCAAAGAATAAAATACACCGCCCCTCAAGTGGAGCTCGGCAAAGAAAAACGCCACGCAAACGTAAAGGGAATGTTTGCCACGCCCCAGCCATCGTTCGTGCAAGGCAAAACCATTTTCCTCATAGACGACGTGTACACCACCGGAGCCACTATGCAAGAATGCGCGAGCGTTCTTAAAAAAGCCGGCGCTGCCAAAGTATTCGGCGCCGTGGTAGCGCGAGACTAACATTGGTGCGCGTTAATTGCCGCAGCTTATCTCGTTCCAAGGAAGTCCTCCGTTGAACGAAACAAAACCTACCGCCTGCAGCAGAAAACCGATAAAGAGCCACGCGCCATACATAATGAGGAGACCAACTACAACCGCAAAGATAATCGTCCTTCCCCGCGCAAGGTTCGCCAAATTTCCAGCGGATGTCATCATAAAGAAACCTCCTAAGGCAATCAGAAGCCCGGCGATTACAAGCACAAGGGGTATAAAGTTATTCACACTGCCATCGGGAATTAATAGGAAAACAAGTACGTTGTTTACCAACTTGAAGATGTGGCAGAGGTTGCACGGGTTCCCCAATTGGCCGCACGGAACAAGTCCCGCAATGCCGCTGCAACCAGAAACGTCGTACTGGCATTGCTGCGCGCTGCCGGCGGGATGGCAAGCAAGCGTGCCCTGGGTATATCCGCCCGTTTGGCAGGTCTGCCCGGCAAGGTTACCGGGCTCGCATTTTTCGCTGCCTTCTATTTTGCCGTCTCCGCAAACCGCGGGAGCAGCGGCGGCAGGTTGGGAAGATTGCCCTCCAGATTGGCCTGGTTGTTGAGTAGATGGTTGTTGTGTAGAAGGCTGCTGTGTCGAGGGTTGCTGCGTTTGCGGCTGCTGTGTCGGAGGTTGCTGCGTTGGTTGCGTAGGACCAACAGGCGGAAGGGAAAATGACGAGCAAAACGGCGCAATATTGGTTACCACACCACCGTTGGTAATATGATAGGCAGTCCCATTGGGCCGCTCCACACGAATATCCAGGCCAGGCTCAACATTCTGAAACGTAAAGTCCGCCGGCTCTATGCTTTGGCCGTTGGGTTTGGCGCAGTTGCAAAAATCAGCTTCGGTAGGAAAATTTTGATCTGTCCTTGCGTCATTCACGACAACTCCGGTAAACGTGCAATCTTTCAGTAAAGTTGGAATCCCTGTAAGCGAATTGTGGTTTGGGAATATTATGGGCTTGGTAGTATGGAACCTCTCAAACGACTGGCTGTAGCCGTCCGGGCGCAACTGGACATTTCTGGCGGCAGAGTGTACCTGCAGCCCGTACTTGCCGTTGCCAAAAGCTATAACGTCAACATATCGGTAGCTGTTTACGTATGCCCCATGGTCTACAGCACTGTTTGCGTTGTTATACAAGGCCACATTACTGACAATATGAAGATGGGAAGTATTCTGCCAGGTAAAAATACCGTGGTTTTTGTTGTTGTGGCTAATATTGCCCTGGTTAAATCCCCATACGCCAGATGGCGCTCCTCCGCGGTCAGAGCCTGCTTCAGGCCATATGAAACCGCTTGAATCCGATACTCCTACGTTGCCTCCCTGTATTCCGACTGCTACAGAATTACGGACGGCGTTGCGAAGCCCGGGTCCCAACCAAAACCCGGAAAGTCGACTTCCGCGAAACGCAGGGTCAAATTTAGTAAGAGCAGCTACCGCGTTGTCGTACAAAATATCATCGCTGTCATTTATCGGGTTGGTTGAGTTAACGCCTGGGCGACCGGGTAATTGAGGCGGAGGATCCCACCAGTAGGCGTCGTCAAACGTGTTGTAGGAAATGGTATTCCTGAAAATAATGCCGTCGGACGCGTGAGGCGCAAACGCGTGCCCGCCCGTATCCCGCACAACCGTCCCTTCCACAAGAGAACCGATAGAACCGTTCTCTGAATGGTGGAAGTGCAGACCATAACGGCCCAGCACGCCCGCGGTAAAGTTGCTCTCGCCGGTAAAACGCCGGGGGCCCAGCAGTTTGAGTTCCGCGTATTTTACAAACTGGGGCGCGGTGGAACGGATTAAAATATGCGCCCTTCCGTTTTGGTTAGGATTGGCAGACCCATTCCCCGTACCCTCAATGCGCACGTTGCGAGAAAGGTTAAGCACTTCCGCCGTAAACGCTCTGTTGGTTTTTGGGTCGGTTGCTACGGGATGGTTTCGCGACAAACCGGAGTTCAGCGTTATCGTACTTCCGGAAATACTGGCGATAGTGCGAAGCTCAAACCCGTTCCACGAAGCGTCTCCCGCACTTGTAGGTTCCGTGGGTACCACGACAATTTCGTCGCCCACGCGCCAGCCATTGGGAGCCTGCTGAAGCTGAATAGTGTTTGATCCCGCGTTAGCTCCCCCCTGCAGCCTGGTCCACGCGGTTTTGGCAGATCCCGCAATGTCCAAAGAACCTGCTCCCATAACCCATAAGCCAACATCAGAGGCAAGCGTATTCATTCCTCCTCCTACCATTCGCGTCTCGTCGATACCCACAAACCGTATGGTGTGCTGGATGCTTGCGGACGAAGGTTTCATTTCCAGCCTACCCAGTACTTCAATATTTCTATCCGTACGCAGCACTACGCTCTTCCCTGAAGCAAAAACCAGCCTGCCGTTGCCAATAATGGTAACGCCCGACACTTGCGAATCGGTAACGTCGTAAGTTACCGTGTGGCCGCCGGAAATGGTAACCGAATCTCCCGCTCCCGGCACCCTTCCGCCGTTCCATGTGGAAGCATTCGACCAGTTTCCGCTGCCTGCTGAAGAAATAGCAGCAGCCTGCACCTGTTCTGCGGTTTGGAAAACAGCGTATGCCGCGGCAACCGCGACAACCAGGACGAGAAATAAAAGAATGAGTTTTTTCATGGAAGTTTATGAACTCACTTGTACGGTAACGGAGCCTGAAGTTACAAGCACAGAATCATGCGAAGTGGCAAACAACGGAACCTGAATGCAATCTACCGTATACGTTGTGGTGCCGGTTGGCGCGACAACAATACTGCCCGAAACTGCTCCTTGCGCGGAAAATTCGGCGCTCGAACACTGGTCGGCATTCCCAGAAGACCAGGTTAAGGTAACCGGTTGGCCTGGCGCCACCAAAGACGCGCTCGAGGACACAGAAACCGTTGGGACGCCTTGCGCAAAGGCTACCGTTATTGACTCAACTACAACATCCGTATCGTTAGAACATATCAAGTCGTACTGGGTAACTTCGCTTGGCGCAACCTGCACGGAACCCGACTCCTTCCCTTCGGTAGGAAAGTTTACGCCGCTGCAGACTGTGGCGTTCGTGGAAGACCAGCTCAAAGTGGCGCTTCCTCCGGGATTTATTTGCGCGGGATCTGCGTTAACAGAAGCAGTAACTTCTCTGGTGCCAGTTTCGTTGCCAGGAGAATCGCCCCAAAGAATGTTAACAAAAAGGACAACCAATACCAGGCCTATGACAAAAAATGATATGCCGGCAACAACCCACGCTTTCATGTTCTTTTATTCTATCAAACGCAAAGGGTCGGTCAATGTGCACAACCGAAAACGCGCTTAGAAAAGCAAAATTTTTAACGCCATTGCGAACATTACCGCCAAAAAC
>Ga0209542_10011066_pt1 | contig 16090 bp, 15 predicted proteins | sample RifCSPhighO2_01_FD_184028 | JGI IMG/M metagenome (GOLD analysis project Ga0209542, IMG submission 184028) | Soil microbial communities from Rifle, Colorado - Rifle CSP2_plank highO2_0.1 (SPAdes) (version 2) | ecosystem: Environmental > Terrestrial > Deep subsurface > Rock core/Sediment ... | reverse complement strand
TAGCCGAACATCATCCAGTCATCGCCGGAGTCGCGTTCGCTGAAGCGGCCGATGCGCCTGGCGTCGGGGTCGTACATCTTTTCCATCTCGCCGACCTGGTCAGGTGCCATCACCCCATAGACCAGATCGGGGAAGTGATACACCAGCGTGCCCATCAGCAGCAGGCTGCCGAAGAACAGCAGGCTGGCGGCCACGACAAAACGCCATTCGGCGCGCACCAGACGTGGGAAACCGGCCAGGATAAACCCGAGCAGTTGCGCCCCTAGCGGACTACGGTGGCGATAGAACTGCTGATGGCCACGCATGGCCAGCAGCTGCAACTGCTCAATCAGATGGCTGCTATAGCCCCGGCTCTGGGCCAGGGCCAGGTGCTGGCACAGGCTGCGGTAGTTGGAGGCAAAGGCCTTGCATTGCTGGCTATCGGCCTTGCCGCGCTCAAGTGCTTCGAGCTGCGCATTGAAGGCGTGCCACTCGGCCTGGTGCTGGTGTTCAAACAGGCTCTGTTTCATGTCGGGCCCAACAAGCCACGGGCAATCCCGTGGATCTGCTGTTCGGCCTGCTCAGCAGGTACCTGCAAGGGCTCGGCAAGAATGCTTGCCAGCTCCTGACGCCGTGCACTGGATAGACTCTGCGCTCGCTCGGCAAAGCTGAGCAGGGCGCGTTGCTCACTCAGGCTCATGCTGAACGGTGCACGGATGGGCTCGGCTTGCGGCAGCTCTGGGGCTGCCGGGGCGTTATCGCGATACACCACCAAGGTGCCGGCGGCGATATCGCCGAGGCGCTTGAAGGCTGGGTGATTCAGGCAGCTGAGAATGCCCAGGGTGTAGCCAAACGGCAGGATGTCGACGAAACGCAGCAGATTGCGCGTGAGCGAGGCGGCCCAGCCAATTGGCGTGCCGTCATCATGAATCACCCGCAGGCCCATCATCTGCTTGCCGGGCGAACGGCCCTGGTTGAGCACTTCGAACAGCACCATGTACCACCAGGTCACGAGAAACAGCAGGATGGTGCCCAGGCCCATCCCGAACTGTCCGAGCAACGCCAGCACGGCAAACAATGCGCCGAGCAGCGCACCGCGAATCAGCAGGTCAATGCTAAATGCCAACGCGCGCGGCACTACCCCGGCTGGGCGCAGGATCAGGTCAATGCCTTCCGGTGTTTCCACCTTATAGCGGGTATCCAGCAGCGGGCGAGCGGCGACTGAAGCAGGGGTTGGCGTGGGCGACATCGGCAGACTGCGTCGAGGAAAGCCCGATGCTAGCCAGCAGCAGGCAGGGAAGCAACCGGCTCAGTGATCTGAACCGGCGCAGCGGGGTTATTTAGTGAGGATTATTGCGGCGCAGGCAGTACACCGAAGATGGTGCGATAGAGCACGCCCATGGCGATGACAAACAGCGGAATGGTCCAGACCAGACCAATACCGAGCGGAATAGCGCTTATAAGCGTGATCAGGCCCAGCAGCAGGAACAAGCCGAACACCTTGAACCAGTGCTGGGTAATCGCCTTGCGCGATGCTTCCAGTGCTTGCCACGGCGTCAGGCCGCGCTCCACCACCAGCGGAATGGCCAGCATATAAGCGATGGCCAGGTACAGGCCGGGAATGATCAACAGGAACATGCCGAGGTAGATCAGCAGCATGCTAATAATCGCGGTGATCACTAGCGGCACGGTGCGGCCGAAGTGACTGAAAATGTCATTGAAGCTGATCGCTTGGTCGGCGGCGCGACGGATACCGATCATGTTGATCCCAGCCATAAAGGGATAAGCCAGGGCCGAAGCCAGAATGCCGATGACCAGTTCGGCCACGACCGCGAGCATTGGGCTGTCGCTGACCACGCCCAGCAGGCCGAAGAACCCGCCAATCAGGAAGGATGCAGTCAGCAGCACGGCGTAGAACACCAGAAAACCACCGATGATAATGCCTTTGGTGCCTTTTACCCGTTGCCAGGCTTCGCTGAGCAGGTCACTAATGGTGAAGTCGTAGCCACGGTTCAGGGCTTCTTCGATGCTGGGCACTTGGCTGTCGCGCGGCGCTTCTTGCAGTGCACTGGCAGGTGCTGCGTAGGGATTGGTGGGGTTGATTTCACTCATGGGGCGTCCTTGTTCAGAGTGGTTAATCGGGCTTCCCACTTTAGTCTTCGCCAGGGTGCCCTACAAGGCACAGACCCCACGTGCGGCGTGCGCTGGCGCAAGGTTCTGCGCTTGTCTGCGTGATGCTGGCGGGGTGTTAGACTGCCTGCGCCTCAGCATCAGGACATAACTGTGACTTCCAGCCTCTTTTGGTACGACTACGAAACCACCGGTATTGACCCACGGCGCGACCGGCCGCTGCAGGTCGCGGGGATTCGCACCGATGAAGACCTCAATGAAATTGCTGAGCCGCTGAACATCTACTGCCAGCCCAGCGACGACATCCTGCCGCATCCGGCAGCTTGCCTAGTGACCGGAATTACCCCGAGCAAGCTGGCGCAGCATGGCCTGGATGAAGCCGAATTTATGAGCCGTGTGCATGCCGAGTTGTCGCAGCCGGGCACCTGCGGGTTGGGCTACAACAGCCTGCGTTTCGATGATGAGGTGACGCGCTACAGCCTATATCGCAACTTCTTCGATCCCTACGCTCGTGAATGGCAGGGCGGCAATAGCCGCTGGGATCTGATCGATCTGGTGCGTACGGCCTATGCATTGCGCCCGGAAGGCATCGTCTGGCCGGAAGAAGAGGGGCGGGTGACCCTCAAACTGGAGCGTCTAACCGTTGCCAATGGTATCGAGCATGGCCAGGCCCACGACGCGCTGTCCGATGTGCGAGCAACCATCGCCCTGGCGCGCTTGCTGCGCAACAAGCAGCGCAAGCTCTATGACTACCTGTATCAACTGCGCAGTAAACAGCGGGTGCAGGATCAAATACGCCTGTTGCAGCCGTTGGTGCATATCTCCGGGCGTTATGCCGGTGCGCGGCATTACCTGGCGGTGGTCTTGCCGTTGGCTTGGCATCCGCGTAATCGCAATGCGTTGATTGTTTGTGATCTGCAGGCCGATATCTCGCCGCTGCTCAATGAGTCAGCTGAAACATTACGTACACGCCTGTACACCCGTCGCGATCAATTGGCCGACGGCGAGTTGCCGGTGCCGCTGAAGTTGCTGCATATCAACCGTTGTCCCGTTGTTGCTCCGATGAATGTATTGCGCGCCGAGGATATTCAGCGTCTGCAGCTCGATGTGTCGGCATATCAGGCACAAGCCGAACAATTACGCAGTAGTCCTGGGCAGTGGCAGGAAAAACTGGTGCAGGTGTATGCCGAAGAGCAGTTCGCCGCCAATCAAGACCCTGAGCAGCAGCTATATGAGGGCTTTATTGGCGATCGCGATCGCCGACTGTGTGAGCAGGTAAGGCGTGCCGAACCGCAGCGTTTGGCCGAGGCAGTTTGGCCATTTGATGATGGGCGTTTGCCGGAGCTGTTATTTCGATACCGCGCGCGAAACTTTACCGCGACGTTGAGTGTGGAGGAGCAACAACGTTGGCGAACATTCTGTCAGCAACGTCTGACCCAGCCCGAATACGGTGCCCCGAATACGCTTGAACAGTTCAACCAAGCACTTGCGGACGTTCTTCCAGAGAGTGATTCGGCACAACAAGCTATTTTGTTGGAGTGGCGCGATCATGCAGAACAGTTACGCCAGCGTTATACCCTGTAGTTGATAGGGCCAAATGCTGTAGGCGTGACTGAAACAATGCCCATAAAAAACGCCAGCATCGCTGGCGTTTTTGTGTGAAGCTTTTGGCGCTTAAGCGGCAGGCTTAGCCCAGCAGGGTTGCCCAGCCTTCAACGACGTCACCGCCCCACTTGGCTTTCCACTCTTTCAGCGTCTTGTGGTTGCCGCCTTTGGTTTCGATTACTTCGCCGGTATTCGGGTTTTTGTACTGCTTAACTTTACGGGCGCGTTTGGTGCCAGTTGTTTTGGCGGCGCGGGTGATTTTGCTGCCTTTGGCTTCTGGGTCGAGCATGGCAATGATGTCGCGCAGCGATTTCTGGTATTCACCCATCAGTGCGCGCAGTTTGCCTTCGAATTCCAGCTCTTTTTTCAGTTTGTCGTCTTGCGACAGATTTTTCAGGCGATCTTGCAGTTCTTTGATTGCTTCTTCGGTGGCGCGGTATTCGTTGATCAACGACATGATGGGTACCTGTATTCGGGATTGGCGATTAAGTGATAGCAATAGTAGTCAGGCACTTTTAACAAGTAAACCGCTTTATAGGTATTTTTTATGAATTGTATTGTTAAGTAACTGGGTGGCCGCTTGGCCTGTTGTATATAGCGAGTTATTAACTGTTTGGGCGTAAGTACTGCACTATTCCGCCAGCGACAACTGTCCTGTTGCCTGCTCTGGCATGTGCTGTCTGAGTACTGCAGTTTTTCCATATTGAGACTAGAATGGCCGACTTTATTTGAGCCCCGGAGCCGTTGATGCGTACTTTTCGATTGGTCATTGCCTGTCCTGATCGGGTTGGAATTGTGGCTAAGGTGAGTAACTTTCTGGCCACCTATAACGGTTGGATTACCGAAGCCAGTCATCATTCGGATAATCAGAGTGGCTGGTTTTTTATGCGTCACGAGATTCGCGCTGACTCGCTGCCATTTGATCTGGATGGTTTTCGCCAGGCTTTTGCGCCGATTGCCCGTGAGTTTTCCATGGAGTGGCGGGTTACCGATTCGGCGGTTAAGAAACGTGTGGTGCTGATGGCCAGTCGCGAATCGCACTGCCTGGCCGATTTGCTGCACCGCTGGCACAGCGACGAATTAGATTGCGATATTCCATGCGTCATTTCCAACCACGATGACCTGCGCAGCATGGTGGAGTGGCATGACATTCCGTATTTCCATGTGCCAGTTAATTCGCAGGATAAACAACCGGCATTTGATGAGGTGGCTCGGCTGGTAAAAGCCCATGCCGCCGACGTAATTGTGCTGGCGCGCTATATGCAGATTTTGCCTGCGCCACTTTGCGCCGAGTTCTCCCAGCGCGTCATCAATATCCATCACAGCTTTCTGCCGTCGTTTGTTGGGGCCAAGCCATATCACCAGGCATCGCTGCGAGGGGTCAAACTGATTGGTGCGACCTCGCACTATGTGACCGAGGAGCTGGACGCCGGGCCGATCATTGAGCAGGACGTGGTGCGCGTCAGCCACCGCGATAGCATCGAAGAGATGGTGCGTCTGGGTAAAGATGTCGAAAAGATGGTGCTGTCACGTGGTCTACGCTATCACTTAGAAGACCGAGTGCTGGTGCACGACAATAAAACAGTGGTGTTCGACTGAGGTGTCAGTAGGGTTCGGTTTAGCGCAGACAGAGGATATTAATGATGCTCAAGTCAATCAAAGTGCGAGATTACATGACCCGCAATCTGGTGACTTTCCGGCCTGAAATGAACCTGTTCACCGCGATTAACCGCTTGCTTGAGCACCGAATCTCTGGCGCGCCGGTGGTTGACGGACAAGGGCATCTGGTGGGGTTGTTGTCGGAGGGCGATTGCTTGCGCGGCATCCTTTCTGGCGCCTACTACGAGTCAGCGGGCGGTGATGTCAGCGCCTACATGACCACCGAGGTAGAAGTGATTTCCCCCGAGGCGGATATCATCGAAATATCCGAGCGCTTTCTGCGCGGCCGGCGCCGACGCCTGCCTGTGGTCGAAGACGGCCGTTTGATTGGTCAGGTGAGCCGCAGCGATGTGTTGCGTGCGGTCAAAGAGTTTGCCCAGCATGACGAAGGCCGTGTGGTACTGAGTTGAAGGCTGGTAGCGTTCATTGGAGGTGTTATGACTGATCCACTCGCGCGTGGCGCATCCAGCGCGCCACCGGTGCTTGGTGAGGGTTGTACGCAGCGCTATGACCCTGAGGCTTTAAGTCCTGAGGACGGTAGCGAATTTGCCGATGCCGCCGAGTTATGGCGGCAGTTGCAGCAAGACGAACAGTCACCAACGAACCACGAAAAGCAGAAATAAAAACGGGGGGCTCAGTGAGCGCCCCGTTTGTTTTATTGCCGCTACAGTCAGCTTACGATCTTGCGAGCTAGAGTCCTGCAAGGCAAAAACAGGCGAGGAAGCGGAGTGTACTGTTGTACATGAGCATTCCGAGCATGTTTTTAACGCCGCAGGGCCGACGCGCAGCTGATCGCGGTAAACATGTTAAATGCGGAAGCTGTCGACCAGTTGCTTGAGGCGGCTAGCCTGTTGCTCCAGATCGCCGCAGGCACGCAACGTGGCGTTGAGGTTTTCCACACCTTCCTGGTTGAGGGTGTTGATTTCGGTGATGTCGACGTTAAGCGATTCGATCACCGAGGTCTGCTCCTCGGTTGCGGTGGCCACCGATTGGTTCATGCCATCAATTTCACCGATGCGTTCGGTTACGCTGCTTAGGCGGGCGCCGGCTTGGTTAGCGATCTCCACGCTTTCTTCGCTGTAGCGCTGGCTTTCAGTCATGGTGGTGACCGACTCGCGGGAGCCGACTTGCAGCTCTTCGATCATTTTCTCGATTTCTTGCGCCGATTCCTGGGTGCGGTGGGCCAGGTTGCGTACTTCATCGGCCACTACTGCGAAGCCACGGCCGGCTTCACCTGCGCGCGCAGCCTCAATAGCGGCGTTGAGCGCCAGCAGGTTGGTTTGCTGGGAGATACTTTTGATCACCTCAAGTATCTGCCCGATGTTCACCGTCTTGCTGTTGAGGGTTTCGATATTGCCGCAGGATGCGCTGATTTTGCCGGACAGTTCGTTCATCGCTTTGATGGTTTGTTCCACCACTTGGCGGCCGTCTTCAGCCAGGTGGCGTGCATCGGAGGCTTGGTTCGATGCATCGGCAGCGTTACGCGCAATTTCCTGCGCGGCGGCGCCCAGCTCATTAATCGCAGCGGCCACACTGTTGGTTCGGCTGGCCTGCTCGTCGGAGTTGATCATCGACGAGTTAGAAGCGCCGACCACCAGTTTCGCCACTTCATTGACCTGGCTGGTGGCGGATGACACCTCGCGGATTGAACTGTGGATACGCTCAACAAACTGGTTGAAGGCACTGGCCAGGCGGCCAAATTCGTCGTTGGATTGAATGCTCAGGCGTCTGGTCAGGTCACCCTCGCCTTGGGCGATGTCTTCCATGGCTTTACCCATGACATTCAACGGTTGCATCAGCACGCTGATCAACATGCTCAGCAGCAACATGATCAGCACCACCGCGATGATGGTGGCAACGATCGCCGAGGCGCGGAATTCGCTGAGCATTGAGTAGGCCTTGGCCTTATCAATGGACAGGCCGACATGCCAGTTAACCGAGGGCAGGCCCTTGACCGGAGCGAAGGTGAGAATGCGCGTCTCGCCATTGAGTTCCGCTTCGCTGAACTCGCCGCTGATGCGCGGGGTGTCTTGCGGGTAGACCTCACTGATGTTCTTCATCACCAAGGACTTGTCCGGGTGCACGAGAATCTTGCCATCCGCGCTGATCAGAAAGGCATAACCCATGCCGGCAAAGTCCAGCGAGTTGATGATGTCGACCAGGGTGTTGAGGCTCAGGTCGCCGCCTACCACTCCTGCCGCTTTGGCGGGCGTTGCGATGGTGATGATCAGTTCGCTAGTGGCGGCGTCGACGTAGGGTTCGGTGAGGGTAGTGCCGCCTGCTGCCATCGCATCCTTGTACCAAGGGCGTTGACGCGGATCGTAGCCATCCGGCATGTCCTCGTCCGGGCGCATGGTGAAGCTGCCATCAGCGCTGCCCAGGTAGGTGAAGGCGAAAGTGGAGGCCAGTACCTTCTGCTCCAGCAGTCCGGTCAGAGCGTCGCCGGAAGAGTCGCGGGCGACCGATTGAGCAACGTTTTCTACCAGCAGAATGCGCCCTGACAGCCAGTTGGAAATATTACTGGCGGTGACATTCCCCATCTCCTTTAGGTAGCTTTCCAAATCATCACGGATCGCGTTGCGTTGCAGGTAATCGTTGTAAAGCGTGAACAGCGAGAATGCGGCGATCACCACCAGCGAGGCGGCGAGCAGAATCTTGTGGCTGAACTTCAGGTTGTTGGTCATGGCGTCTTGCGTCCGGTGAGTTCTGGCATCAGTCTTGGGCTGATGTTAGGCAGTGGCTATTGCAGGGCACGCTAACTATGTCGGCCTAATTGCAGTAAAGCTTTAACCATGGAGATAACAAGATGGTGCAAACCGATCAGTTTGTTGTGGGGGCCGATCTTGAGGGACTGCCGGTGGGTCAGGCGTTGCGTCTGGCGAACCGTCACGGACTGATTGCTGGCGCGACGGGCACCGGTAAAACCGTGACATTGCAACGCTTGATCGAAACCTTCAGCGATGCTGGCGTCGCGGTGTTTGCCGCCGATGTGAAGGGTGATCTCTGCGGTCTGGGGGCGGCTGGCGCACCGCAAGGCAAAGTGGCCGAGCGCATTGCCAGCATGCCCTGGCTTAACCATCAGCCGATGGCCTACCCGGTAACCCTGTGGGATGTGCATGGCGAGAGCGGCCATCCACTGCGCACTACGCTGAGCGAAATGGGGCCTTTGTTGCTCGGCGCGCTGCTGGAACTGACCGACAGCCAGCAGGCTGCACTCTATTCCGCGTTCAAGGTGGCAGACCGTGAAGGGTTGTTGCTGCTTGATCTTAAAGACCTCAAAGCGCTGCTGGCACACTTGAAAAATCACCCCGAGGTGTTGGGGGAAGACAGCGCCTTGTTCACGGCCACCTCATCGCAAGCCTTATTGCGCAAGTTAGCCGGTTTGGAACAGCAGGGCGCCGAGGCACTCTTTGGTGAGCCGGCACTGCAGCTGGAAGACATTCTGCATCCAGACCGCGATGGCCGCGGGCGCATTCACCTGCTCGACGCCAGCCGCCTGGTGCATGAAGCGCCGAAGGTCTACGCGACCTTCTTGCTCTGGCTGTTGGCTGAGTTATTTGAGCAGCTGCCGGAGCGCGGGGATGCCGATAAACCGCTTTTGGCACTGTTTTTTGACGAAGCGCACCTATTGTTTGCCGACACCCCAAAAGCCTTGCAGGAGCGCTTGGAACAGGTGGTGCGACTGATCCGTTCAAAAGGCGTCGGGGTGTATTTCGTCACCCAATCGCCAGGCGATTTGCCAGATGATGTGCTGGCACAGCTTGGCCTGCGTATTCAACACGGCTTGCGTGCGTTTACCGCGAAAGAGCAGAAATCGCTGCGCGCGGTGGCCGATGGCTTCCGTCCGAATCCGGCCATCGACACGCTGACGGTGCTTACTGAACTGGGTATCGGTGAGGCCCTGGTTGGTACGCTGGAAGCTAAAGGCACGCCGGCCATGGTTCAGCGTGTTGCTGTGGCGCCGCCGCAGTCGCGTATCGGTCCGTTGAGTGAAAGCGAGCGAGCAGCGTTGATCCAGCAGTCCGCGTTGCGGGGGCGCTATGACAAGCCAATCGACCGTGAGTCCGCCTATGAGTTGCTGACTGCGCGTGCAGAGCAAGCTGCGCAGCAGGCAGAGTCCAATAAACCGAGTTCAGCGAGTAAGAGCGAGGTCGGAGGCGGTATGGCCGGTGCTGCGGGCGAGCTGCTTGGCGGTTTGGCCAGCCAAGTGATGAAAACCGCCATGCGCCAGGCGGCCAATCAGATTGGTCGGCAGCTGGTACGTGGTTTGTTGGGGTCGCTGATGGGCGGTAAGCGGCGCTGAAGGCGTGGCCATCCAGTTAGGGATGGCCACGCTATCTGACTGATGCGGCGGGGCGTCAGCCAGCTGCTTCGTCGGCCTTGGATTGGAGCTCTTTTTCGATTTTTACCAGTTCTTTTTCAAACGCTTGGTCGAGAAGGTTAGCCTTCTTGCGCCACGGCTTGCGCTCGGGGTCCGGTTGAGCGGCGTAGGTAATCACTTCTCCGCCGTATACATCCTTGTAACGCTGCGCCTGGCGCTCGAGTTCGGCGCGCAGTTCGTCTTTCGTCACGTAGTTACCCATGGTCTTGAACAGAATAGTGGCTGGATGCCAGGCATAGGGCCTGGGCACATGAGGCCGCCAAACAGGTTTAGTTCGCGCATTTAATAAGCGTGGCCAATAGTGTTGATGACTATTGCCGCGCCTGTTTGCCCTTTTATTGTGGATTACCTGAACGAGTTGTCAGGTTTGTTAAAGGGCTAATTAGGCTGCGCCCGGCAATTATGGCGAAGCCAAGTTAAATGTCCAGCGTGCTTAATTGGCAGGTTGTAGACCGTAACGCTGCACGATGGTTGCAAGCTGGCCGTTATTACGCAGTGTATTCAGCCCGCGATTAAATGCTTGGAACTTTGCTGGGCTGACTCGCTTGCGGGAAAAACCAATGCCGTATGAAATTGACGTCAAATATCCGGCGTTACGCAGCGCGTAGAGATATTCATGCTCGATCAAGTGACGAGCTACATCGCGATTAAGTAATACCACACCCTTTTCACCAAAGCGCCCGGCATTAAGCATCAGGAGCAGACGATGGTTGTTGGTCACCAATTTAATGTCGACATCCGGGGTGTTTTTCAGGCTTTCCTGCAGGACGAATGAAGTTCCGGACGGTCCGTATACGCCGATCTGGCGACCACGCAAATCATCGGGTTGAGTGAATTGAAAGTGATTTGAACGCAGGGTGTAAAAGTCGTAGCCGGAAGTCACCACCATGGGGGTGATTAGAAATGCCTTACGCCGTGCAGGCGACTGAATCACAGTGAAAATACCATCAACTTCACCGTCTTCGGCTTGTTGCAGGGCGCGTCGCCAAGGCAATACTTCAATTTCGCAATGCCACTGCAAGAGGCCACAGGTTGCATTAACTATCTCGGGCAGCGCGCCGCTGGCAATACTGCCGCGCGAAAAACTGAACGGTGGGAATTCCTCGGTTACAAAGTGCACCGTTTCGGCTGCAGCCGGGACGGCAGTTATCAAGGCCGTGACGAAGAACAATGCATGGCGTAACAGCACGACTTAATCCTTTAGTTGCGATGAACGCTCGCGGGGCTGCATGACCTGGTGCTTCTGGCGTGTACAGGGAACATTATTAACCGCGTCTGCGCGTAATTGCCTAGTGTCCTTTTGTGCCAGCGAAATGAACGATGTATTACGCATAGCACCCTGCATTGCCAGTGCGCGCCTAGCTGACTGGTAACACCTTGCAAACTCTACGCAATTGAGTAAATCCGTGTGCCTCCCTACATTTGCGCCCGCACCAGTGAGTCCCTGTTAGTGCTGGATCAATCCGGGTCATGGTCACTGGATCGCGGTCGTCAATCAGACCGCTCACGGCTGCTTCTGGAGAACGTTATGCGTAAGTCGATGCAAATGGGTGTGCTGGGGTTGGTACTGATCGGCCTGGTCGGTTGTGAGGCGGCTGAGCAGTCTGCGCAAAAGCTGGCTGAAAAGGCCGAACAAGCCGTGGTGGATGTCGCCCGCGAAGCGGTTGATGAGACGGTGAAAGAGCTCAATAAGCAGGTGGACGAGGTGCAGCAGTCAACCAATGAGTGGTTGGGCGAGCCGGTTGATGAGGCTGAGCCGCAACAGCCTGAGCAGCCGGCAAGCGAGCTGGCGGAGCCCGCTACCGAGGCTTGATGCGAAGCTGTTAAGGGGCCTTGTTGAGTGCTTCACAGCTGGCGGCATAGCGTTGCTGGCAGGCGCTCTGGAACAACGCTTTGGCCTGGATCGGGTCGCGCGGCACGCCTTGTGCGCCCTTGAGGTAAAGGTTGCCAAGGATGTGTTGAGCCATCGGGTTGTCACCAGCGGCTGATTGGTTGAGGTACTTGAGCATCAGTTGGGGGTTATTGAAGTCTGGATTGTCGCGGCCGGTGTACAGGTAGGCCAGGCTCACGGCAGCCATGGCGTGGCCTTTGTCGGCGGCGAGTTTCCACCAGTACTCAGCCTGTTTGAGGTCCTTGTGTGGTTTGCCGACGAAGTACAGGCTGCCGAGCTGGAACTGGCTGTCTAGGTCACCCCGGTTGGCCTGGCTGCGCAGGTTGGCCTCGTCGACGCTATTTTCGCTTGCCGCAGCGGTTTTCTGGGGCGGCGGGGCGTTACGGCTTTGCTCTGACTGGTTGGCGCAGCCGACCAGCAGCATTCCTGCGCAGAGCAGTATTACCAGTGAACGATGGCTTGGCAGCGGTTTGATCATGCGAATGGCTGCTCCCTTAAAGGTGGCGTTGGGGGTTAAGTCGAACCTGAGGCGGTTAAACACCAGACTGCAGGCTTACCGGTAAGTTGCGCGTTGTCCAAGGGCTGTCGCAGGCGCGAGTGTCGGGCGCAGTTGCAGAATCCATATCAGTTTGTCGCCTGCAGCGTTTCGCTGCTGCGCCAGAGCTGCGATTCTTGTTCATTCTTGCGCCCCAAGCCATCGAGGTCCCCATGCAGATCAGCTCCAACTTCGACAGCGGCAATATCGAGGTCATCGACGCCAGCAACCCGCAGCAGGTGCAGCTGGCGATTCGTCCGGATCTCAACAGTGAACATTTCCAGTGGTTCCACTTTAAGGTCGAGGGCTTGCAGCCTGGTCAGCCTTACGGCTTTAGCCTGGGCAATGCCGGGCAGTCGTCTTACAAGAATGCCTGGATCGGTTACCACGCCGTAGCCTCTTACGATCAGCGCGACTGGTTTCGGGTGCCCAGCCGCTTTGAGGAGGGCGCGCTGAAGTTCGACATTGAGCCGCAGCATGGGCAGATCTGGTTCGCCTATTTCGAGCCCTACAGCCGCGAGCGCCATAGCCAGTTGATCGAGGATGCGCAGCGTTTGGCGGGCGCCGAGCTGTTTGCCGCGGGTAAGAGCATCGAGGGCCGGCCAATCGAGTTGCTGCGCATCAGCCGTAATCCGCAGGCGCAGCGCAAGATCTGGCTAATCGCCCAACAGCACCCCGGCGAGCATATGGCCGAGTGGTTTATGCAGGGGCTGCTTGAGCGTCTGCAGCGGCGCGATGATGCCGAGCTGAATGCCCTGCTGGAGAAGACCGATCTGTACCTGGTGCCGAACATGAACCCGGATGGCGCGTTCCGTGGCCATCTGCGTACCAACGTCGCCGGGCGCGACCTTAATCGCGCCTGGCAGTCAGCCAGCGAGGCGGACAGCCCTGAGGTGTATTTCGTCCAGCAGCAGATGCGCGCGGTGGGTGTCGATCTGTTTCTGGATATCCATGGCGACGAGGAAATCCCGCACGTGTTTACTGCTGGTTGCGAAGGTAATCCTGGCTACAGCCCGCGCCTTGAGCGATTGGAAAACCAGTTCCGCCAGTTGTTGATCGAAAACGGCGCCGAGTTCCAGACCACCTTCGGCTATCCGCGCGACGAACCGGGCCAGGCCAATACCACCCTGGCCTGCAATGCGGTGGGTATGGAGTTTGATTGTTTGGCCTTCACCATCGAGATGCCATTCAAAGACCACGATGATCGGCCCAATCCGCTGACGGGTTGGAATGGCGAGCGGTCGATGCAGCTGGGCAAGGATGTGCTCAGCGTTGCAGCCGCCATGGTTGGGCAGCTGCGCGATTAACAGGACGCTGGCGGGCAGGGTTGTTTGTCCTGCTCGCCAAGGTTGTCGCTAAGCTCGCTTTAGCCGCGGTAGTAGCGCTGCGGCACAAACGGGGTTTTGGCCACTTTCATCGCCACGCGCTTGCCGCGCACCATGGCCCATACCTCGGTATCCAGAGCGATATGGCTGTTCTGCACATAGCCCATGGCTACCGGCGCAGCCAGGGTAGGGCCGAAGCCGCCACTGCAGACGGTGCCGATCACCGTGCCATCGGCATCAACAATTTCTGCACCCTCACGAACCGGTACACGTTCCTGCGGCAGCAGGCCGACGCGCTTGCTGGCAACGCCTTCTTGTTGCTGGGCGAAGATTCGCTCGGCACCTGGGAAGCCGCCAGCACGGGTGCCATCCGCGCGACGTGGCTTGGACATGGCCCACAGAAGGCTGGCCTCGATCGGCGTAGTGCTGGTGCTCATGTCGTGGCCGTAAAGGCACAGGCCGGCTTCCAGGCGCAGTGAGTCGCGCGCGCCAAGGCCGATGGCGGCCACTTCCGGTTCGGCCAGCAGGCTGCGCGCCAGGGTTTCGGCGTGGGCGGCCGGCACCGAGATTTCAAAGCCGTCTTCGCCGGTGTAGCCAGAGCGGCTGACGTAGCAGTCGACACCCAGCAGACGCACCGGGGCGAATTGCATAAAGGTCATCTTCGCAACTTCTGGAGCCAGACGCGCCAACACGTCGACGGCTTTCGGGCCTTGCAGGGCGAGCAGGGCGCGGTCGAAACAGGCTTCGATCTGGCACTGGCTGGAGATCTGCAGTTGTAGGTGCATCAGGTCCTTGTGCTTGCAGGCTGCGTTGACCACCAGAAACAGGGTGTCGTTGCCCAGGTTGGCGACCATCAGGTCATCGAGGATACCGCCCTGGTCATCGGTGAACATGGCGTAGCGCTGCATGCCCACGGGCAGGTCGATGATATCTACTGGCACCAGGCGCTCCAGGGCCTTTGCCGCCTGGGGGCCGCGCAGAATGATCTGACCCATATGCGACACGTCGAACAGGCCGGCGGCTTCGCGGGTGTGCAGGTGTTCCTTCATCACCCCGAGCGGGTATTGCACGGGCATGTCGTAGCCGGCGAACGGCACCATGCGCGCGCCCAGTTCGAGATGCAGGGCATGTAGCGGGGTTTTCGCCAGGGTTTCAGTGGTCATGCGGTTCTCCATGTCGGTAAAGGTTGTTTGTGTAGGCGCGAGCTAAAAGCGTCACGTCTACAGGCTTTATGGGATGCCGTGTCAGCACTCGACAATATTCACGGCCAGGCCGCCGCGGGCGGTTTCCTTGTACTTGTTGTTCATATCGGCACCGGTCTGTCGCATGGTACGGATCACTTTATCCAGCGAGACGAAATGCTGACCGTCGCCGCGCAGGGCCATGCGTGCGGCGTTGATCGCCTTCACTGAGCCCATGGCGTTGCGTTCGATACACGGCACCTGCACCAGGCCGCCGATGGGGTCGCAGGTCAGGCCAAGGTTGTGTTCCATGCCGATCTCGGCGGCGTTCTCCACCTGATTGACGCTACCGCCAAGCACTTCGCACAAGGCGCCAGCGGCCATCGAGCAGGCCACACCGACCTCGCCTTGGCAGCCGACTTCGGCACCAGAGATCGAAGCGTTTTCTTTGTAGAGAATGCCGATCGCGGCAGCAGTGAGTAGAAAGCGCACCACGCCGTCGTCGTTGGAACTGGGAATAAAGCGGCTGTAGTAATGCAGCACCGCCGGCACGATACCGGCCGCGCCATTGGTGGGCGCAGTGACCACGCGGCCGCCGCTGGCGTTTTCCTCGTTGACCGCCAGGGCGTAGAGGTTGACCCAATCGAGCACGCTCAACGCATCGCGCAGCGCGGCTTCGGGGTTCTTGCACAGCTGACGGTGCAGGGCTGCGGCGCGGCGTTTGACCTTGAGGCCGCCGGGCATGATGCCTTCGTTGCGGCAACCGGCTTCGACGCAATCCTGCATCACCTGCCAGATATGCAGCAGGCGCGCGCGGGTCTCGGCTTCCGGGCGCCAGGCGGCTTCGTTGGCCAGCATCACCTGGCTGATCGACAGGTTGTGTTCGGCGCAGTGCGCCAGCAGCTGCTTGCCGGTGGTAAAGGGGTATTGCAGCACGGTGCTGTCTTCGACGATGCGGTCAGCGCCGGCGGCCTGTTCATCGACGACGAAACCACCGCCCACTGAGTAGTACTCGCGTGAGCGGATCTGCAAGCCAGCGGCGTCGAAGGCGCGAAAAACCATGCCGTTGGGGTGAAAAGGCAGCGGCTTGCGGATCATTGCCAGGTGCTGCTTTTCTACAAAGTGGATAGCTTTTTCGCCGAGCAGCTTGAGTTCACCGCTGCTGCGAATCGCTGCCAGGCGGGCGTCGACGGTATTGGTGTCGACGCTGTCCGGTTGTTCGCCTTCCAGGCCGAGTAGCACGGCTTTGTCGCTGCCATGGCCCTTGCCGGTGGCGCCGAGGGAGCCGTATAGCTCCACTTTCACGGTATCGGTGGCGGCCAGTAGCTCATCGCGGCGCAGGCCTTCGGCAAAGCGCAGGGCGGCCAGCATGGGGCCGACAGTGTGCGAGCTGGACGGGCCGAT
>Ga0209542_10011061_pt1 | contig 16094 bp, 21 predicted proteins | sample RifCSPhighO2_01_FD_184028 | JGI IMG/M metagenome (GOLD analysis project Ga0209542, IMG submission 184028) | Soil microbial communities from Rifle, Colorado - Rifle CSP2_plank highO2_0.1 (SPAdes) (version 2) | ecosystem: Environmental > Terrestrial > Deep subsurface > Rock core/Sediment ... | reverse complement strand
CTCAGCAGAATCACAATCAATCTCATAATTCATGGAGAACGCAAGAAACTTATATAGGTTGCGGTGGTGGGGAAATTAAGAAGTGCGCCCCCTTATTGCACATTCAAATTGGTTGCTTCCTCATGACTATTTAAATCACGCAAAAATCGTACGTTATTAGTCTAATATCCATTCAGTCGTAAAAATAATGTCCTCCTCCATGGCGGCGGTCGGTCACATTGAGATGTGCCCTCCGCTCGGCGCTCAGAAGCTCGGCTTCTGGCGCCTCCAGAATTTGAGGATTTTCGAGGCATTCGCCTCGCTCCGCGCCATGGAGGACATTAATTTTACTCCAATATACAACCTACTTATTACGTACGTTTCCTCGCAACATATATAATGTACTACTAAAACATCAGGCTTATGCGGGGATGCCGGAGCGGTCAAACGGGTCAGGCTTAGGTCAGCATGATGTGTGCTACTCATCGCGAGATGAGCTGGTTACCGGCGGTCGTGCTGATAGAAACCTGATGGCTTAGTGCCTTCGCAGGTTCGAATCCTGCTTCCCGCATTTTTTTGAGACTGAGCGAAGCGAATGTCTCAATATTCTTTGCTCACTTTCTTTGCAAGAAAGTGCGTCTGCTTCAATCCTGCTTCCCGCATTTTCTTTTTGTGTTTTGATGAGATGAATGTTCATTGAATGTCCGCATTAAGCTTGTAAGGTTTCATCTTTTTGGTTTCTATTTTTTAGTGATGACTTTGTTAAAACTATGAAATCGATTGTTATGGGCTTTCATTGAAATATTTCGATTTGGTGAAAAAGAAGCATTACGAAAACTTTATAAATCAAACAAAAATAGCTTTTTTTAGATATTGGAATATGTTCCTAAGGTGAGTTTGAAACGAAACCTTAAAAAAGAGGCGCATATTTCTTTGATAGTAAGTCATAAACACGTGGAGGTGTTTAGATAATGAAAGTGGGTAAAGCAATAAAAAAGATTGTTGCGCTTGGAATTGGTGCAACCATGATGGGAGCAACTATCCTCGGAGCAACAGCAGCTGATTTCAGCGATTATCCGAATTTCTTTTTGGACGGAGGACAGTATGATGGTGTTATCGTTGTCCGCGGCGATGCAGACTCGTTAGCAGCTGTCGATATTACGAATAATATGTTCTACGCCGGCACAGGCGCGAGCACAACGACTACGACATCCGTGCAAGGAGATGCGTGGGAAGTAAAAACAAGCTCGAAGAAGCTGGAATTGGCGAATAGCAACGTGACTCAAGCGTCCATATCAGGTGAAATGCCGCGAGATGTTAATACATTTATCGGATCGGACGAATTAAATGGTTTGAGTGACCAGACATGGAAAACAAATGAGAAGGATTTTACGTTCCAGCAATATTTGTTTTTCGACAATCTTGATGAAGCGAGCAGCATCGTGAAATATTCTGAGAACGATGATTCTGAGACAGACGTGTTCTTTTTCGTAAAGAGTGCGCGACAGATTGCTCGTTACAAAGCAGAATTTACATCAACTGCGGAGTCTGATATTACTGATTCAGTGGGTTCTGCGGATACAACTGGAACATTCCTCGATGACTTTGAAGATACTGAGTTGCCGATGTGGGGAAAGCCATATAATGTTGTTCAAGCGAGAAGAAATAGTAACACTGGAGAAGGTGGAGCTAATATTAAGCTTGTCCTTATGTCAGGAACTGCAAAAGACACCCTCCTTGAAGGAGAATCAGGCACCTATACTGTAGAAGGCGAGGAGTATACTGTTGAGCTGAACTTTGTCGATGCAGATGAAGCAAAGTTCCTGGTAAATGGGGAACAGACAAACAAGCTCAAAGATGGTGATACCTACGTTTTGAAGGGAGGAAAAGAAGTCGGAGTGAGTGAAATCCTCTATCAGGACTATGCGGGAGGCGTCCATTCGGCAACATTTTACTTGGGTGCTGAAAAAATTGAGATGCGTGATGATGATGTAGATTTGGGACCACATTCGCATGAGTTAGTGGTAGGATCGGAAACTATTGACGGGGCAGCGGTTGTTATCTCGGGAAGTGGTGGCGATAACACAACATTTAAGATAACGACAATCGAGGTAAATATGACCGCGGAAGATGATTACTTCGTGGGAGCTGGTGAGAAGCTCAGCGATATTATTGCGGCAGCCGGTGATGAGAATCAAATGCTGTTCAATGGTGCATTTGATGTGGAATATAAAGGTCTTACTCAACCGAAAACACATGACATTAAGCTGAGTAGCACGTCGGCTCGCAGGTACAAGTTGAAACTGTATGATGGAGATGGAAATCCAGTTGATATACCTGTTGCATATGCTGAAAGTGCAACAAACTTGAGCTTCGCTGAAGACGGGTCCAACAGTAAGAAACTATATGCGTGGGGTGAAGATTCGACGCCTCATGATACAGTAGGAGGCAGCGGAAGTAAGTATATCCAAAAAGATGATTACTTTGTCGTAACTGGTGGCACTGCGGGTGATGGCTCGGCGAAGTCGTACCTATTGCAATACAGAGGTTCAGATGCCCGAACGAAGACAAGCCCAAAGATACAGTTTAAGAACATGGGTAGTGGAGAGACACTTGAGTATGCGGTGACAACGGTGCCATCAGGTGCACTTGATAACACAGCGGTTGCTACACTTAAGCTAGGTGGGTACTCATTTGCTGTCTTTAACAGGACAGCCCAGAATGCTGATGACTTTAGACTGATGGTGGACTTGGATGGTGGTGGAGCTATAAATCCGGGAATATCTGCAAATGGTAATACCACAATCTTTGTTGATAGCTATGGTTCGCAGTGGAGCATTGGATCCAACAGTACCCCTTGTGATGTTTGTATTGGGGATCACTCAGTCATCGCGAATGGAACACCATTTATCATTATAAATCAGACAACACCGAATGGCGATGATTATGACAATAAGCGACCTGCTGGTATTAATCTGGTGATAACGCCGACAACAGGACCAGAAGTGAGGGCAGCATTAGGTGGCGGTGCAGATGCACAACCAGCTTTATCTTTGCTTACGCCCGATGGTGAAACTGAAGTAGCATATGGCTGGACATCAATGGGAGTCTTTGTAAAGCAAAGTTCGCCTAGCAGTGATCCGCAGGAGTACATATTAACGTACCCTGAAGAGCAGCGTTTGCCTCAAGTGTTCGTCACCGCAGGTGCAGTGACATCAAAGACAGTCGCGACTGGAAGCGGATTGGATCGTGTGACGATACCGTTGACGGCAACGAAGTTGCCTGAAGAAGTGACGAATGTCAAGTCACAGCATATCATCACTATTGGTGGTCCATGTGCGAACAGCGTTACTGCGGCAGTCATGTACACGGAGCAGGGCAAGACAGTCCCAGCGAACTGTGCAGAAGACTTCAGCGAAGGAGCAGCATTGGTTGCACTGTATGATGTCGGCGATAAAGTTGCAATGGTTGTTGCAGGTTTCAGCGGCGATGACACCAGACGAGCTGGTAAAGTGTTAGCATCACGCGCAGCAGAACTCAGTGGAACGCAAGTTACCATTGAAGGAACGACAGCAAGCAATGCGGAAATCGTCAAAGTGAAGTAAAGGGATTTTTCCCTTCTTTTTTTTATTTATTATTGTGTTTCTCGATTTTTTCTAGGTGTCTATACTGTTAGTAGCCGTTAGGAACGATAGGTTTAAATATCATTTGATAATAATTGGTATCAGATGAGAGCTAAAAGTATCAAGCAGACTATCAAAGAATACTTTTTTATTAATCCTACTGCTAAACTGCGAGTAAGAGAAATAGAAAGAACAGTTAAGCTTCCTCTTCCTTCTGTCATAAGGTATTGCAGGGAACTTGAAAAAGAAAATATTTTAATGACAATTGTGGTAGGTAATGTTACTTTCTATGCAGCAGATAGAGGCGGTAGGAAATTTATCTTAGAAAAGAAGCTTTACAATATAAAAGAGATATATGAATCAGGGCTTGTAGAGTATCTTCGGCAGGAATTAAGCAACCCCACAATAGTTCTCTTTGGCTCTTTTGCAAAAGGAGAAGACACGGAAGAAAGTGATGTTGATTTATATATAGAAACCCCTTCGAAGAAGAAAGTGGCGCTTGAAAGATTTGAAAAAGTGTTCCAAAGAAGTATACAGGCACTTCAACATAAGGACATATTTGTGATATCGAACTTACACTTAGCAAATAACATCATCAATGGGGTAATACTGAACGGTTATATCGAGGTTTTCAAGTGAAAGAAGCAAGCTGGGAAGATTGTTTGAGACATGAATCGACTAAAGCGGGCACACCAGACATAAAACGGGCGGAATCCTTAAAAGAGACTGCTCATGAAAGGATAAGCTTAATCAAAGAAGTAACTGAAGCAAACTGTAATTTTGTATTTGAAGATTACTATACATCATTGATTGAATTGTTGCAAGCTGTAGCTTTTAAACAAGGATATAACATTTTAAATCATATTTGTTTGGGCTATTATTTACGGGATGTGATGAAAAGAGAGGGGCTTTACATATTATTTGATGATTTAAGATATAAAAGAAATTCTCTTACTTATTACGGAAACAGAATGGATTATGAAACAGCAAAGCAGGCAATAGAAAAATGTCAAAGAATAATAAAAGAGCTAGCTAACACATTATGAAAAATATTGTCATTAAAGAACACTCCATCAAAGAGTTCTTACTTTTCGTGCTGCTCTTCTGCATACTACTCGCGCTGGGCATCTATTCACAATGGCCAACGACAATTACACCAGACGCTGCGATGCACGCGGAAATTGTTGAACTGATTCGAGCGCAGGGAGTTGTAACAACTTGGCAGCCCTATGCTGTGAATCAATACACGTATCCGCCGCTGTTTCATTACATTGCGTTTTTATTGCCACTTGAGCCGATTGATGCTGTACGCGCACTGGGCCTTGTGCTGTGGCTGCTGCTGCCTGTTGCGATGTATCTGTTGCTGAGCACGTTTGACCGACGGGCTGCGGTGATTGGAGCGATCCTGATAGGGCTTGTGCCGTCATTTTCTAATGTATTTATCTACAGCGAATTTCCACAGTTGATGAGCATGGTGCTGCTCCTCTTGGAATGGTATTTTCTGCGCAAAGAGAAGCATGCGGCGGCGGCTGTGGCTGTGGGCGTTATTGGATTGACCCATGTATTCTTTGTGCTTGTTGCAGCTGCACTCTTTTTGGCTCATGTGTGGCTTGGTGGGAAAGTGAGAGCATTGCGATATCTTGGGCTTTCGGCTGTTGTTATGATTCCATGGCTGTATGCATACGGACAAATTGTAATGAACGTGCTTGCTGGAACATGGGAAAATACGCGCTATAATTTGACGCAGCCTGTATTTGGATTTTGGAGCAGTAACGCACTCTATGACTGGTTTGTGAGTGCACATGGATTAACACTTGTGCTGATGGTCCTTGCCAGTTATGGCTTGCTTACTGTGAAAGATCGTGTGCTGCGCGGATTGTTTGTTGTGTGTGTTGTGCTGAGTGTATATCACATACCATTTACGCAATTGAAGATGTTCGATTTGCTTGCAGTGCCCGCGGTGATGCTTGCAGCAATCGGGTTGAGTGCAATTTCGCTAAAAAGTTTTTGGAAAAAATCAGTTGTTGTAATTGTGGTCATTTTTATGCTTATGTTGCAGGTGAATCATTTTTGGGTTGCAAAAAACTGGTGGTTGAATCCAGAGATTGCGCCGACAGAGGAGTTTACGGATGCTGCGCGGTGGCTGCGGAGTTATGACGATACATTTACTCGTGTGTTTTTTTATCAAGCGTCAGCATGGGGTGGGGTGTTATCGGGCAAATTGCCGTTAGATCCTGATATCACGCATTTAGAAGCTTTCTCGGATGATTATAAAGAACAGGTTGAAGGGCAGCGGAAGATAAAAGAGGCGCTGGTGGATGGTGAGGGGATTGATGCTGATATTGTTGAACGATATGATATAAAGTATTTTGTGCTCCCTGTGGAGTTTGCTGGAGAATTGAAAAGTGATTTGCTCTATAGCAACGACGTGTGGGGGGTGTATAGAATTTATAAGAAAGAGTGATATTCGTTCAGTCATGACTGAGAAAATAGGTATTTCTGCTATTGATGTGAAGGTAATAGGGGAAGCTTATAGAGGTTTGCTCTCAATGTTTAGGTCTTATGAACACTTGTTGATTTTCTCGTTGAAGATGCTTTAGACAACCAAAATAAAAAGATTTCAACAACCTACTTATGGTTTTACAAACCGACAAATGATTTAGTTGGTTATGTGACTGTATTGGCTGATGCAATTAATCTGCAGGGAGAATTAAAAAAATATTTTCGCCAATCAGGCATTCCCTACAAGTCTTTACCTGCTATCAAGATTGGACGATTATGTGTTTCTGACAATTATCTCAGAAGAGGCATAGGCACATTAATGATAGAATTTGTGATGATTCTTGCTGAGAAAATAGGGAAAGATATTGGTTTGCGGTTTATTACAACAGATGCAAAGAGAAATATGGATTCAGGGAGAGATTCTCTTCATTTTTACAAAAAGTTTGGTTTTGAGGTTTTAAAGCAGAGAGACAAAGGAACGCTACCCATGTATAAGGACCTAATTAAGAAATGATTCGAAGTGTTTTCTATTCTTATTAATATCAGCGTAGAGCAGTCTGTCTATTGCAGATAGTGGAGATGCCTCTCTTTTAAGCATTTTCTGAACAAAAAGTTCTGCTTCTTCTCCACGCAATGTTGGGGTTGCTCTGATTGGTTTTGCCATTGTAAGCTTAATCTGACCCTAAATATATAAAACTTTGGTCAGGGGAACGGAGCTGCTCTATAGCAATGGTGTGTGGGGGGGGTATGGTTAAACAATCTTCCCAAAGAACAGATTATATTTGCTGAGTCAGTTCAATTCCAATGGGCAGTGTTATTTTTATATCCTCAAGCTTACGTGTTCGTGCCTTGAACCCCATAATAGCAAAGCCTTTGACTTCCCCTGTTCGTCTGTCCGTTCAAAAACACCTTGACCAAGATTTTTAAACGAACCTTCGGTGAATTTACCTATATGAAACTCTAAAAAATCTCCCTCTTCATCATAGTATACAGTCAGATTTCCTTTCATTGTATTTTATCTGTATAGAAGCTTGTAATTATAAATCCATTGTCATCGTAGTCAGCGAAAATAAGAGAAAACTATTTATACATATTCAGCACAGATAGATTCATGGAAACAATTACTATTTCAAAAGAAGAATATGTTCATCTGAAGCGGATGGAATCTATAGTACAGGATGAATTGCTCGTGAGCGTTAAGCGAGGGCTAGAAGACGCAGCTCAAGGGCGGTTACGAGAGCGTTAACTTTTTTCTGATGAGGTCGTTGTAATAATCTAATTCTCGTTTGATTTTTTTGATAGTGTCCTGCTGTGTTTTCTTGTCACTGATAGTTATGAGCAGGATTGCGTCGAGGTCTTCATACACTAAAAAGTAAATACGATAGAGGTCGATTTTCTTCTCTCTGAAAAACGGATAGCCTAAAGGTTTACCAGCATTTATGTTATGCTTTAATTGCTCAATAATTTTTGTAATTCGATTTTGATATGTCAGAATACCACCAGTATTTTACTGGTGATATCGGGTGGTATTCTGAGCATGCTCAAGAACCATCGGCGTCCATGCCATCGGTGTATAGCGACCGAAGGGAGCGGTCACCGATGGTTCTTGACAATCTTTAGGGAGAAGCTGCATGCGTCAAATTCTTGCGTTGATAGAACGCGAACCATATTGTGGTGGAGAGAATAGTAATTTATAATTTGATTGTTACAATCAATGCGTAACTACACAATCTTCCCAAAAAACACATTATGCTTGCTTCTTAGTATCTTGACTTTTATTTCGTCGCCGACTTGCGCATCTGAATTGAACACGGTAATTGATCGATCTTTTGCAACTGCCAGCCGTGTTTTGGGATATCTGCCTGCTGCAACAACCTTTGCGTAGACACTCTGACCTTTCTTGAATGGTTTGGGTAATTGTTTTGTTTGCTCAACATGGAAATCTTTTTTGAAATCGAGGATGAGGCGCATGCCGGTCTTTTTTTCCAAATCACGCAACTTTGACATAAACGGTTCCCAGGGCATCATCTTTGTAGGATTTCTGCCTGTCGTATAATTAAGAAAATTTTGGATGCCGACCATCGGGTAATCCTTTTGTGGCAATGTTTTAGCAAACTCTACGACTTTGAGCAGCTCGTCATCGTTATAACCGGGAACGAAGAGAGGGGCGATTAGAATGTCCATCTTGTCAGCGGCGTACCGTGCCATTTCCATCACATGACTCGTATTGTATATTGCACCTGCCATCTTTGAAGCGATTTCTTTGTCAACTGCGTTGAGCGAGATGTTCAGGCGAAGCTTTGGTATCTTCGACAGCTTGTCAATCAACGGCTTGTTGAGCAATGTGCCGTTTGTGTCTGTGGTGATGCGATAGACATACGGAAGCGTGGAAAGTTCCTGCGCAAGCTCTGCAAATTCTGCATAGACCAAAGGCTCGCCCTGCACGCCGATGTGCGCTTCGACGGGAATATTAACGAATGCTGCGACGCGCTTGAATTCTTCAATAAGGTAATCACGCTCGACGAGGTAGTCGGTTTGGTTTGAGGAGAGGCCTTCGTTCACAGAACAATAGACGCAATCAAGGTTGCATGATGTCTGCGGCTTGATCTCGATAATTGATGTGCCGCGATGGATGATGCCAAACGAGAGGTTGCCTATGAGGGGTATGCCACTGTTCTTGTGGACATAGACTGCTGGATTGTGGGTGACGATTGTCTTTAATTGCGGAAGCTTTTGTGTTAGGAGATTAAGAAATTTTTGTTCTGCACGCTGATGCGAGCAGTCAAATGTCAGTGCGTTGCGCTCGACTATACATGGTGCAATCGATTCCAACTCTGCTTTCTGAATATGCGTGTAAAAACGCTTTGATAGGTTAACTCGTACCGTATCCTCTTCTTCCCAGAAGTCAAGCATCTGGTAGGTGAGCGTGGACATGAGCTCTTTTTAGGCGGGAGGGTATATAAATCTGATTGGTTCGGGCCTCTTCGAAACATTTTTATATTATACTTAGTATAACAGAATTATGGTCGAATGTGAAGTTGTTGCACGGAAATGGGGGCATTCTTTAGGCGTTGAACTACCGAAAAATGTTGTTGAGGAAGAAGGAATCAAAGAGAATGAGAAAATAAGAATTTCTATTAAAAGAGAAGATGATGCTGAAGATAGGACTGCGCGAAAATTGTTTGGAATGGTTAAGTTTAAAAAACCTACGCAACAATGGAAAGATGAAATAAGAAAAGAACTATACAATGATTGATGAGACTTATTTCTTTGACAGTTATGCGATTGCTGAGGTTCTTAAGCAAAATGAAAGCTATAAAGTATACAGCACATGCATGATTTTTGTCACCAAACTTAATCTATTTGAGACTGCCTATGGGTTGCATAAAGAAGGTCGGGCTCAGGATGTTGAACAATTTTTGAATGAAGCATCAAAATTTGTTACCGATTTCAATTCAGATATCATCCAAAAAGCTGCTGAATTTAGGTTTATTCATAAAAAACAAAATCTCTCCATGACCGACTGCATCGGCTATTGTCTTGCGCTGAAGTTGGGTATTAAGTTTCTCACCGGTGATAAAGAGTTCGAGCACCTGCCAAACGTGGAATTTGTGAAGTAACACTAAATGGGATTATTATCTACCACACAGTGATTAATATAATAAGATTTATATAGCCGCCGCTTACGTGGCTTGCATGGTGGATGGTCATTTTATCGGTTTAGTTCGCGATGAATTTGGACGAGTACAGAAAGTACTGTCAGATTCTGTTTATTACAGAAGCGAGCGAGGCGGGAATTATGGAGGACGCGTACGAAATCCCGGTCAATGGTGGAGGTCAGAGAGAGTTGCACGAGTTGCTCCATTATCTGTTTCTTTGGAACAGGTTATTGATCAAAAAGTTACAGATGATTATAGGCGATTGCCTGATCACCTTAGAGAGACATTGCAGCAAGGGCTTTTGCGAACATCTGTAGAAAGAAGCACTGATTATGCTGTACTAATGAGTGTTGTTTGTGCTGATGGAAAAGTGGATGGGGGACGAACCGGCGCACTGCTCTACAGAGGAGAGCCTGTTATCGTTGACATTGATGGAAAAGAATTTGTTGTTGAAATAAAAGGGGTTGGAAGTGCTGATGGTAATAATACGCGAACTGAACCAATAGTGAGGCGCGGCTATTTTGGTATATTCAAGGAGAAATTTGGAAGCCTTGACAAAGAAGAAGGTATGAGAGAATTAGAATGCCTTGAAGTGCAGCGAGGCTCATCTTCATTTGCTCGTGGTGATACAGTGCGTGCTGCCAGTTTGCACATATATGATAATATAGGTGATAATTATAAGCAGGCGTATCACTTGAGGCTTGCGCCAAGCACTGTTCGTGTGTCGTTCACTGGCAACCCTGCATTTCCTGAGCATGATGCACAATGTTTAGCTGAGGACATTGGACAGCAGTACGCGGAACTTGCACAGTTGGGATTTCTTCATGGTTCATTGCATGCGGAGAATGTGCTTTTTACAGGCACGCGTTATGTGATGACAGATTTTGGTGATTGCAGCAGATTAGAAGAACTCCCTGACCTGTATGATTTTTTAAGTAATACATTGAGCAGAGATAGATTCAGAGAAATGCCTGGATTCACAAATAGACATATTGATATATTGTATGCAACGATTGCGCGGGGTTTAGGAATCTCTTATGCTTCTGAGAGAGATCTTTGGTTTATTGATGATATCTGGTCAGGATTTTTTGCGTCGAAAGTATATGAGCTGAGAAAAGGAACGCATGTACAGGAGCATGTTGACGAAAAGAAAGCAAGTGTTCTTGATGAGATCGAGCATGGAGACCGTGCGTGGATCGATAATAAATTACGAGTATATCCTCTTGCTTTTTTATCAAGAGAAATTCGTGTGCTCGAGCATGTTGATGCGCCAGAAGCCATTGAAAGCCTACGAATTGCACGCGAAAGGGCAGCATATCTCATGAATGCTGATGTTATAAAAGAGTTCAAAGATAATCTCGGTGCGTGGGAACAGTTGTTTTTTCTCCCGTATATGCGTTCGCGATAGCACACCCACGCGATATTGAAAATGTCAGAAACAAGGTTTCTGAGCACGATCAGAAATCTGTGGATTTCTGACGGTTCTCGCTTAGTAATAAGCTAGTCAGCATTGCTATGCTTGACACGTACCTCGGTGCTGTCGTTCGCTCGGTCAATTTTTTTATGTGCTTTATTCACAAACACCATCAGATTAAGCTGAAGAAAATCGATTCCAACGTGCTCAGAAACTTCGTTTCTGGCACCTCGCTCACTTTGTTCGGAGGAGTCAGAACATTACCAACGCTTCGCTCAGTAAAAAGCTAGTCAGCACTGTGGTGCTCGACACGTACCTTGACAGCACACGCAAAGTTACCTTTGCTAGTCGCGTTCGGCAACTGCCTCGCGACCAACACTTTTCAATATCGCCTCGAGGTTAGAGAATTTTTATCCAGATTCAGGGATAACGAGGGGATAAGCAATGACGAGCTTCAGGAATCTTACGAAATTAATAAGAAAGACTGTGGACTGGTGCGAGCTATTGCCCGTAGCATTATCAACCGTAATGCTCGTTCAGTTCGATAGGTTTGTCAAGAACGAGTATTACATCAGTCATAAGTCACACCTCTATTTCTGTTTCATTTTTTTCAAAGCTCTGTTCAATAAGCGTCATTTCTAATTCGAGAATATGTTTTGTAATTTGATTTGATGCGTTGAGAGTGTAATGATTTGTCTTCCCTTCTTTTCGCGTGACTTTGACGATGCCCCTGTTTTCTAATTCGTTCCAATAATTGAATAACGAGGCGCGCGAAATGCATGAGCCGTCTGCAATTTCTTCTTTTGTGAAGTCCAAGCCTTTGTTGTCGACAAGGAAATCCATGATCTTAAACAGAGGTGTTTCACCCACGAGTTGAATAAATAAGGATTTTTCAGTCATGCACTAGCTGTTACTAAAAAACTATATAAAGCTTTGGGAAATAAGTCTACGAGGTTGGATTGATGTGGACTGATAATGAGATAAAGGGGAAGATACTGCATAAGTTGTCTCGTTTCGGGAAGTTTGAGGCAAGCCATACTGCGATTGAGAATCTTCAGAAAGGTTTTCCGAAGGACATAGTTGGACGAGTTAAGGAGATGATTATTGGACTCAAAAAAGAGAATGTTCTTTTTGTCAAACACACGAGTTATGGTGAGCACGTTTCGATAAATTTGGATAAAAAAAAATTAATAATGAATTACATAACATTCTTCTTAAAGAATGAGTAACCACACCCCAGAAATACATTTAAACCCTCATTTTATTATAAAAGCCATGGGGGGAGAAATAGCAATCACATTCGAAACGCTGTATGACATTCTCATGCGGGAAAAGCAGCGTGATGAGCTGCTGCCATTAGATCCAAACTTCTATCAAGATGTTATTACGTATTTGCAGGAGAAAAAGAAAGTATGGGAACGAATAAGCAAGGATGATGATCTTTTCAGCCTGGGCGAGCGGGATAAAATCGAAGGCGAGATAAAAAACACAAGAAAAGTATTGAAAGACATTTACGAACGCAGGGAAAAGAAAATTATTGAGCTTGCGCTGAACAGGAGCAGAATCGGGCAAGAACTTGAATTGCCAAACGTGCTCAGTGAAGAACGAAAGTTTTTTGATACACTGGCAACAACATTAGACCGGTATAGGCATGGCGTGCTGCTCAATCTGTTACAGATGAAAATGCCTGTAGTCCAGGAAGGCAAAGTTGTGGTTGAAATTGAGGCAAAAAAGCAAAAGCCAAAGGAAACCATGCTTGTCCGCTTTATTCATGCAGTGCCAAAGTTTGTAGGAAGTGACTTAGCGATTTATGGTCCGTTCGATGAAGACGATGCTGCAAATGTGCCGAAAGATGTTGGGGAGCTGTTGGTAAAGAAAGGGCGCGCGGAAGAGGTGAAAACGTAACCGCATAAGAATAGGAAATGTTTATAAACCCGTCACATTCTCATCGCCTTCATGAAATATCCCAAAGTTGTCCGGCGATTATGCCCATTCTGCAAGAAGCATACTGAACATAAAGTTACCAATGAAAAAAACAGAGGCTTAAATAAAGCACATTCTCAGTCACGCGGCTCGGTTGTTCGTGCACGCGCACGCGGCAGGAGACGAGGCATCGGCAACTGGGGAAGATTTTCACGGCCGCCAATTTCAAAGTGGGTCATGACCGGTGTCAAGGTCAGCAAGAAAACTGATTTCCGCTATCAATGCAAAGAATGTAAAAAGTCGCACTCGCAGCGCAGAGGCGTGCGCACCAAGCGTGTGGAAATGGTGGAAGCAACATGAAGACTGGTCCAACAAGCAATTTCGTTAAAGTTCGCTGTGCAAAATGCAAGAATGAGCAGATTGTATTCGGCAGCGCAAGCAGCACAATCGTCTGTTTGGTTTGCAGCACAAAAATAGCAGAGCCGACGGGCGGAAAAGCGCAGTTTCATGCGCGCGTGTTGGAGGTTCTTGAGTAATGCTGTACCGACGCGAAGGTTTTCCGGGAGAAGACGAGCTTGTTCTGTCCACGGTGACAAAAGTTCTCCCCCATGTTGTGTTTGTTAATCTCGATGAATATGATAAAGGTGGGTTAATCCATATCAGTGAAATCGCTCCCGGTAGAATTAGAAACATTCGTGAATATGTTGAGCTGGGCAAAAAGGTTGTCTGCAAGGTATTGCGTGTCGACCAGCAGCAAGGGCATATCGACTTAAGCTTGCGCCGCGTCTCTGAAATTGAGCGGAAAGGAAAGCTCGAAGAAATCAAGCAAGAGCAGAAAGCAGAGAAAGTCATTGAGCTCATTGCAAAAGATTTGAAGAAAAAGACGCAGGAAATTTATGATGCCATCACTGCAAAAGTGTTTGAGCATTATTCTTTTGTTCACAAATTTTTCAAGGATATTGCAACAAAAGGAATTAATACTGGGGAATTTATAGCGGATAAAGAACTTGCACAGATGATTCATACCGCTGTTGTTGAACGATTTAAGCCGCCGAAGGTCAATATCAAAGGGCAATTTACACTGCATTGTTTTGCACCGAATGGTGTCCAAGTCATCAAAGATGCACTCCTTAATGCGCAGAAGAAAATAAAAAAAGCAGTCGTGAGTCTTCATTATGTAGGCGGCGGCAAGTACAAGCTGACGATTGAAGCGGAAAGCTACAAGGATGCAGAGCAGACGCTGACACAGGTTTCAGAGCTTGTTACATCTGCCGTTAATTCTCATCAAGGCGATGCTGCGTTTGTACGTGAAGGCGAATGAAACTGCTCTACTGTGAACAATGCGCAGCATATACGATGAAAGAAACGCATGACTGCGGGACTGTTGCTGTTTTACGCGTGCCGCCAAAGTGGAGCCCAGAAGACAAGTATGGGAAGTATAGAAGGGAAGCGCGGATGGATGAGTTGAAGAAGAAAGGATTGGTGTGATTTTAGTACGCAGAATTTAGCTGTTTTCGATTTGTGATGTAGAGGATAATACATGCAAAAAGATACCACCAGATGATTGAAAGTGCGAAAGAAGGCAGCTTCGAAAGTGGAGTTTGTGAATATTGTGGACCATAAGAGAGTACGTGAATAAAATTTACATCATCTAGCCCAAGTATAGTGGAACCGTAATCGCTAACAGCTCTTAAAATATCTAAGAAAAAGAATTGATTAGAAAATAGATGATAGATTTCTTCGATCGGAGTTACACGAAGAAAAGCTGATAATAGTGAAAGAATTACAAAAAATAAGAAAAATATTGATAATACCATTCCTTTACTTGTCGACCATTTGAAGAAAAAATGAACTTTTGGATATTTTAAAGATAATATTTCATAGATTTTAAGAATTGAGCAAGAGAGGATATAAACAAAAAAAGTTGTAGTGATGATATCAATTATAATCGAAGTATATATAATCCATTGCTCTATCGGCGGTGTCGAATATCGAAAAACAAAATAATAAAATATTGCAGAAGCTTCAATCGCTTGTGAAAAGTAAAAGATAGAAAACAAAAGAATGCTCCAGATTAGAGTAAATCTGCTTAATCTGAAAAATGACATGGTTTTAGTATATATTTGAACTACTTAAACATTTCTAACTGTTATTTTGGTTCTGGTGGTAAGTGTTTCGAGGGGGCACGTTTTTGCTATTTTCATGGTTCGGGGCAGAAAATAGTAAATTTTATATTTAAACGGGTTTATTAACCATCTATTATGGTATATAAGATGGAGGGAGTCCGGACATAGATTCAGAACTCCAGACTAGGCTACAGAAAATAGACGTTGCTCTAGAAGAAAGTGGCTGGAAAGTCAAAAGTAGGGCGATGGTTATTGAGGAGTTAGATACTAAGTAATGACTATAATCTGTCAATCTCTCGGCATAAAGAAGTGAAACATGAGGACATTGTGTATGAAGAGCCGGAGAAATTGATTGATGCTAATATTAAGAAGCATGAAGAACTGCTGGAAGAGCTTAAAGAATTAAAAAAGATGGTATATCAAAAATAGGAGACAGTGTCTCCTAAATGTGGGGTTTTAAAATATGGATGAACACAAAGCATTAGTTGTTTTTCAGGATAAAAAAATAAGACGGACTTGGCATTACAATGAATGGTATTTCTCCGTTGTTGATATAGTTGAAGCGTTAACTGATAGCCCAAGGCAGTATTGGGGTGTCTTAAAAGGCAGAGAAAACCAGTTGTTAACACTTTGTTTACAACTGAAATTACCCTCTGCTGATGGTAAGTATTATGATACTGATTGCGCCAATACCAAGAATATGTTTGTTTGCCATAAAGAAACGTCAGTCAGTGACTGACAAATGAGAAAAATGGTAAATATGGAGAAAAGCAAGAAAATGAATGACAAACAATCCCAGAAACTAATAGAAAAATTTGAAAGCCACTTCATTGAAGTAATTGAGATTATCAAGAGTTCAAGAATTACT
>Ga0209542_10011059_pt1 | contig 16095 bp, 19 predicted proteins | sample RifCSPhighO2_01_FD_184028 | JGI IMG/M metagenome (GOLD analysis project Ga0209542, IMG submission 184028) | Soil microbial communities from Rifle, Colorado - Rifle CSP2_plank highO2_0.1 (SPAdes) (version 2) | ecosystem: Environmental > Terrestrial > Deep subsurface > Rock core/Sediment ... | reverse complement strand
TACCACCTTAACTTTTTTGAGTGGATGCTTTCAGTCATCAGAATTGCGCGCATGAAAGTTGAAGACTCTGGTGCATGGATGGCAGCACTCTCAAGTAAGAAAAAAGGCAAAGGTTATTGGCAGATGTTTAAAAAACACGGAACAACTTTTGGCATGTCTCACGAACGAAACGTCTCCACGCAGACCGGATAATTTCCCCAATACCTGGTCTTCTTAAATATTGACAACTCCAGATTTAAATTGTTACAATAATCACAATATGACAAGCAATTTCTTCCGCGTCAGTATTATTGACCTCCTTCTCGGAGAACTCTTTGACGTGGGAGGAGATACAGCGTAAAGCAGAAAATCAGCAAAAAGACCAACCTCCCATAACGGGAGGTTTTTTTATTGTCTATGAGTAAAGAATCAATACAAGATACTACGCGAACAACTGATATATCACGTGAGCGAGCTTTGTCTGAAGCAGCAAAAGAGAGAAGGCACCTAAATAAGTATCATCGCGTTAAAGGAGCAACTGAGAAAGATTTTAACTATTCCGCTTATGAAAGGTGGGTTGTACAAGTGTATGTGCAAACAGGGCAGGATTTACGTTTTTTAACACATCCAACAAGCCCATATAGCGAGTTTTCCAATCATTTGGACAGGATACCAACAGCAGAAGAATTAGTGGTGGACGTCAATAACGAAGAAGTGAAAGAATCTACTGGGTCATCCCAGACCGGATCGTTTTGGGAGTTTGCTCGCCATCTTGAAGGAGAGATCCCACCAGAACCACACGTTATTTTTCCAAAACCTGAAAGTAAACAAGATTCAGATTTAAAAAATGGCTCTTTTAAGGAATTTCAAGATCATATGTAAGAAATCGGGGCGCGAAGTGCGTAGCTCCCTAAACATAACAAGAGGAGGTGATAGATATGATAGATTTAGAAATAAGTGCAATGCGTCTACCGACATTTCGCGAATTACATGAAGCCGTTGGCGCAAGAGGGTGGCAATTCGAACGATTTGGGCTTGTTGAAGATACATCAACAGAAGGATTTGGAATAGGAGAGCATAAGACTCTGTCAAATGGAGCTGTTGTGTTTACATCAAATGATCATTCAGTTGAAGAACCAGTGCATCAGCAGCTTGTTGAAGTACGCACAGAACTCCAACAAATACAAGATTTATATCACAAACGGTAAATTACAAATTATAAAGTCAATACGCTAGAAAATAAGCAGAACTTACTGAGCTCTATGATGATCTGCTTGTCTTTTATGACCTATAGTGATATAATTGCTACTCTTTAAGTTATGAGAGAGTTTGCGTCACAAACAATGATGATTCCAGAACGGGGGATACATGTCCTTCTTCCTCCACATGCTACCGCTGCTATCACAGAAAGAGTGCAATCAGATCAGCCAATAGATCCACTCGACTCAGAGCGCCTGGCTATCATCACCGAGGATCCAACACTACGATTTCGTTTTCCTACTTATTCCGACGGAAAAGATCACATGCCTGAAACCTGCGTAACTCGAACTGCAGAACTTCGCTCTATTGCTCTTCATGCCTCGAGCGTACTAATTGAATCTATGTCAGCGGCAGAGATTAAAAAACCATTTTCTGTGTTACTGTTTGGTTCAGTAGCAAAAGGTCTAGCACGATATGCAGGGCATACGGACGAAAGCGACATTGATATTATGGTACTTTCTACACTTACAAAAAAAGAGAAGAATGCTTTTTGGAACGCATTCTTCAGACGAAAACCTGAGATGCGAAGAACGATAGAACTCGATTATCCAAACGTACGCGTTCCACATATCTCTGTCAATTATCAAGATTCTGCTCAATTACTAAACGGTCATTACAAAAGGGCAATTTCTCTCATCGGGTCTTCAGCAACGGTTTTGTATGATCCGAATACAACCTGGGAGCAAATAGAAGCATACGCGCTGAGAAGATCAAAAAATTTGCGGGAAATGAAATCAAAAATTGATAACCCGCAAAGAACACTTGCAGATACAAAACAACAAAACGGAGCACAGATTCTCCAGTTACCTTTACCCATTTTGTAACATCGTTGCTACTACTGTTATTCTTTGCTACAATTGACCATACATTTTGGGCTCATAGCTCCCCGAACAAGTCTTACTTGCTCCCGAGGCGATCATTTTGATCGCATCCTCGCGTCGCAAGAGCGACTATACGGGGCAGGCAGCTAGTTAGACTTGCTTTGCGTGGACTCGTAGCTCAGTGGTAGAGCGCTTCGTTGACATCGAAGAGGCCAGAGGTTCGATACCTCTCGGGTCCACAGCATTAAGAAGTGGTGTCACAGGCCGAAGGTAGCTTTGCTATTCGAATCCTGTCAGCTCCACAATATTCTCCAATCAATAATCTCTACATTAACGAATTTTTGATTATATTCCTCAAAGAAATTAGTGAAGTTATTTTATAGAGGTAATTCTGATTGGACTGGATACTGTTGTATGACCTGAAGTATCCTCACCTTGCACCTGAATCACAGATACGGTACCAGGCTTAGTTGGCACAGTAAAAGGACAGTTAAAGTGAGTTGTACCATAAAAGGAAGTATAGTAGCAATATGGTTTGCCACGAACAGTATACTGCTGCCCATTAACTAGTACAGCCATTGATTTTGGATTCGCCTCAAATATTCTTAAATCAAGTTGGATTTTAGATCCTGCCTTAATATTTGTGTCGCCCGCAGGGTATCCAATCCAAACATATGGCGCAGTTACATCAGAAAAAACTGTAGTGTTGTTATTATTTACATTTATATTACGTAAACCTCCTGTTGTAACAACTTGTCCTGCAAGATCATAGACAACTAAAAACACATACCTTTTCCCATCAGGAGCAGTTGTAGTATTCCATGTTGCTTCATAAGGATAAGTGTTGTCTGTAACATGTGAAGCCATGCCTTCTGCATAAATCTCAACTTTTTGAATAGTTGCTAAATCCCCTCCAGTATGCAAAGTCTCAATTGGTACGATTCCTGACACAACACTGTCACTATCAGGAGAAGAAATGCCAACATATCCTTGAGATGCATCAGCATCAGTTGATTTGGTAAGGTCTTTACTAAATAAGCTAAAGAGTACAACAATTATTATGACGCAAACGCTAATTAATATTAAATGTACTAAATGTTGGTTCTTATTAGTTTTTCTTACAACTTGTTTTTTTCTTTTTGCCACATCTACAGTTTAATCATTAATAAAATTAAATGTCAATAGTGTTGATGGGTTGGACTAGCGGATGAAGTTAGATATAATGTTAGAGCCATGATACGTAATGAAGCTTATCAAATCCTCACAAAGTATATCACCAACAAAAATCTTCTTAAGCATTGCTACGCAGCTGAAGCTGGAATGAGAGGGATTTATCAATATCTTTATAAAAACAAATCCTCCTACGCTAAAGCTACGGAGGACAAGTGGGGAATAACAGGACTTCTTCATGACATTGATTATCAAATTGCACAAGAAACAAATAAGCTTGACAAGCATGGTACGCTATTGTTTGAAACTAATCCCGAACTATTGCCTGATGATATTACCTATGCAATAAAATCACATAACTTCGAAGGAACTAAAGTAGAACCAAAATCAGATATGGATTGGGCAATAGCTATAGTTGACGGGTTAACCGGGTTTATTGTCTCGTGCACACTTATCCATCCTGATAAAAAATTAGCATCTATCACTCCTGAATTCGTTCTCAAAAGACTTGGACAGCCTGCATTCTCAAGAAATGTCAGACGAGACATTATAAAGCTTTGTGAACCAAAACTCGGCATTTCCCTTGCAGAATTTGTCGCAATCACACTAAAAAGTATGCAGGGGATAAGTGATGAACTAGGGCTATAAGAGTTATTCTCATCCTGAGTGTCAACGAAGGATCTCATGAGATTCTTCACTTCGTTCAGAATGACACTTTAAACATATTCAAATGCAAACACATAGTTTTCTCTCAAAAAATCAACAACATCTCCTGGGTATCTATGGTGGCGTTGGTCCGCTCTCACATGTTCAGTTTGAGAAAGAACTTCTTGCTGAAAGTTATGCTCGTGGTGCACGAGCTGATCAAGACCACCCGGTCTGGATACTCGTCAATGGAGCCGCAACGCCTGATCGTACTTCTAGCTTGTTGAATGGCCAAACGCCATCTGTCCCGCATATGAATCATTTTGCAAAAGTCCTGGAAAATGCAGGAGCTGACTACATGTTTGTCATCTGTAACACAGCACACGGATATCACAAGGACGTTCAAAGAGAGCTTGCGATCCCCTGGGTGCATCTGATGCGAATTGTTGCTGAATATATAGTAAAAACAATGCCTCAGGTAAATAATGTCGGAATCTTAGGAACAGACGCAACAATCAAGCTTCGGTTGTATCATGACGCACTTGAAAAGTTTAATCTTAAACCCATATCTCCCGAGGTTGGATCAAAAACGCAACAAGACGTGATGGATGCAATTTATAATAAAACATTTGGTGTGAAGGCAACAGGAGACAGCGTCAGTAAAAAAGCAGAAAATCATTTGATAAACGCAGCTAATTTTTTAGTTGAACAAGGAGCACAAGTAGTTATTGCCGGTTGCACAGAGATCTCAGTCGCGCTCACAAAAGAAATCTATCCAAAGGTACCCATTATTGATCCGTTAAAAATCGCAGCTGCAGTTGCACTGGATATCGCATTTGGTAAGAGAAAACCGCAAGAGTTTCTGATTGTTTAATAGGCAGTAAGATGCAATTGACAGGATATTCGAATCTTTTGCTATACTATGCCTTACGATGAAAGATGATCGTAGAGAATTACGTGAAACCACTTGGGAAATAGAAAAAATCCAGGATCCAATATTTCGCTCCATATTTGATAAACTTGAGTATGTTGGTGAAATTATTAGATATGATATCGTTGAGAAAACACGAATTCGTATATCGGCACTAGAAAAATATGCTAAGATGAAAAAAGATCGGGGAAATAGATCGTATGAAGCAAAAGAATAATTCTCAAACTATAACCGAGAAGAGTTTACAAGAGAAAATAGATTTACTTGAAATACGTTTTCAAAAAACATTTACAACAAAACAGGATCTGAAGGATTTAGAACATAGGATCGAAGAGATGTTTACAGAATTTAGTAGTTCCATTTTTACCGCTATTGATCCGCTTGTAGCAGACTTGGAAACTCGAAGAGAAGACCGAGCAATCGCTGCTGAGCAGGTTCATCAAACACGAGAAAAACTTGAGGATCATCAAAAACGTATCGCAAAACTTGAATCAAGACAACAGACAAGCTAACTATTGTGCAGAGCTACGAGCATGTTTCCCAAATGACGCAAAAAGAAATCATCAAAAATAATTTTATCGGTGGTGTTGCCTGGGCCGCTGGAACAATTGTCGGCGCAGTAGTTCTTGTTGCAGTTCTTGGATTTATTGCTCAGTACATCAACGTTATTCCTTTTATTGGTGACTTTTTAGCAGATCTTTTATATTACCTGCAGTTTAAAGGCGCAATAGAGCGGTAAAACTTTACAAGGTTATATGTCATTGCTATAGTTGAGAAAATGAAACACGTATTTGTTACAACAACTACCACCGCTTCCTTCTAAAGGGGTTGTAGTTTTTATGGAACAATGACCCCGCCAAGCGGGGTTTTTTTGTAACAAAAAATCTGTTATAGTACAGCTATGAATCAAACAATAAAAGACCACAAACAACTTGGCATTGAGCTCGAGTTATTTTTCACACATGAATATGCTCCTGGCGCGCCATTTTGGCTCCCCAAAGGCATGATTGTTTTTAAGGAACTTGAAAAATACATCAGAGAACTCACAGGGAAAAATGGCTACCTTGAGACCTCAACGCCGATTATGGTAAAAAGTCAGCTTTTCAAAGAATCAGGACACTGGGAAAAGTTTGGGGAACACAATATGTATAACCTCTCATTAAGCGAGGATGAAAACGATAAACATCCTGTCGATTATACGCTTAAACCAATGAACTGTCCTGAATCGACGATCATTTATCGATTCAGAACAAGAACGTATAAAGAACTTCCTTTGCGTTTATCAGAACTGGGAAGACTCCATCGTCGAGAAAAATCCGGCGAAGTAAATGGCTTACTTCGTGTCAGGCAAATCACCATGGATGACGCGCATATCTATGTCACAGAAGATCAGATTCAAGAAGAGATAAGCAATATTTTGGATATGATGATTGTGTTTTATACAAGTTTTGGATTTGAATTTGACTTTTGCTTAGCAACTCGACCAGAAACATTTGCAGGAACTGTCGAGAACTGGATCAGAGCTGAAAAAGCGCTTGAACAAGCGTTAAAAGACAAAGATCTCAAGTATTCTGTAAAAGACCAAGATGGTGCGTTTTATGGACCGAAAATTGACGTGCATATTAAAGACGCACTGGGAAGAGACTGGCAGCTGGCAACAGTGCAGCTTGATTTCCACCAACCGCAAGCTTTTAAGTTAGCGTACATTGATCGTGATGGGAAAGAGAAACAGCCTGTCATGATTCATCGAGCAATCTTTGGTTCATTTGAAAGGTTCTTGGGTATCTTAACAGAGCATTATCAAGGTGCATTTCCGCTTTGGTTATCTCCTGTACAAGTTATGTTACTTCCCATTGCAGATAGACATACACACGCTGCGCAGTTGTATAACGCTGCGATGCAAGAAGCAGGAATCAGGTCTGAGGTAAATGACAAGAAAGAAACACTGCAAAGTAAAATTCGTCTGTGTGCTTTACAAAAAGTACCTTTTATGGGTATAATAGGAGACAAAGAAATCGAAAGTGACAGTATTGCTGTGCGAACAAGAAGCGGTGAGGATATTGGAGTTCTATCGCTTTCGAAGTTTTTACTAAGGATTCGAGAAGACATTGATAAAAAAGCATAAATATCACAACCCAAGACGCATCTATAGGATCAATGAGCGTATCTTTGCCCACACGCTTCGAGTCATCGATAGTGAGGGAAAGCAAATTGGAGTCATCTCGAAATTCGACGCTATAAGTAAAGCAAGAAACTTAGGACTTGATCTGGTAGAGATCGCACCGATGGCAAAACCGCCGGTTGCAAAGATTGTTGATTTTAATAAATTTCTATATCAGGAAGAGAAGAAAAAAAGGGAAGAGAAAAGAAAAGCAAAGGTATCAGAAACAAAAGAAGTAAGACTTGGACCCTTTATGTCTGACAATGACCTCCAAGTCATGATCAGACGAGCACGGGAATTTTTGGAGGAAGGAAATAAAGTACGGCTTGTCCTTAAATTTAGAGGTCGGCAGATCACCCATCCTGAGTTTGGAAACGCGATTATCGGAAAAACAGTTGAAGCACTTGACGATATCTCAAAAGTTGATAGGGAAGCGCATTTTGAAGGAAAACAGTTAATAGCGCTCTTATCAGCAGAAAGGAAAAAATCCTCTGTCGCTAAAGCGAAGGAGAACAATGCATATGGGCAAGAAAAAAATCAAGGACTCAGTGTCAAAGAGGTTCAAAGTAACGAAGAACGGAAAAGTGCTGTTTGAACACCAGTACGGAAGTCATAAAAAATTACATAAATCAAAAAGACGAATTCGAAGGCAAAAAGAGCCGGGAGTAATGACTGGTCGAATCGCATTTAAAGTAAAAAAACTATTAGGCTATGCCTAATGTCATGCTGAACTTGATTCAGCATCTTCTCAGATTTGTCAGGGGATCCCGAAACAAGTTCGGGATGACAGGAATCAAGGAATATGAGTAGAGTAACACGAGGTACCACATCAAGAGCAAGACACAAAAAACTTTTGTCAAGGACAAAGGGATTTCGTGGTACAAAAAGCAAGTTAATTAAAGTCGCACACGAGGCTGCTTTACATGCTGGGTCATACGCGTATCACGGACGAAAACTTCGCAAAAGAGATTTTCGAACGCTTTGGATCACAAGAATTGGTGAAGCTGTCAAACAGCAAGACATGTCGTATAGTGTTTTTATGAATAAGCTGAAGAAAGCAAATATTGAAGTTGACCGAAAAATCTTAAGCGACCTGGTCGTCAACGACCCAACATCATTCAAACAGATCGTTGACACAGTTAAATCTTCATAAATGGCTGCCTTTGTAATAAATCAATAATAGAACATCTAGAGCATATGGTAGCGAAAACGGAACAAGCTACGATAGGTAGCATCAATAGTCAGGGCGAAATTTCACTTCCGGACAATATTCTTCAACTAGGTGATATAAGGCTAGAAACGCCGCTTCCAGTGGGAACTGTCATTGACGGCATACACGATCTAAAAGGATTCAACACCGTTGCAGAAGTCGTTGCGCGAAAAGTAAGTGGTCGTACTGGACTGCCTATGCCGAGAACTGAACCTTTGCTTGAATATGGTATTCAAGTCGAACCTGCAGAGACCGATGTTGCACTTCGTATTACAAATAGCTATAGACAATCGAAATATAACGGCAGGCCTGAGAATTTTATAGCCGCATTTGTTGATCCCAATTTATCACATCTTAGTAGAGGAATAACTGTTGTTGATGAGGAAAATGCCGCAGAATTTATAGCGTATCAAGATATTTCTTCAACCGGACGTGGAACTATTGGAACATTAGCGACGGCAGTATTAATTGCACCAATGAAAATAAAAAATGGTAAGCCAAAAGTAGGAGTTGTTTCACGAACGCTTAATCAAAAAATGCTTGATGATTTCATAGCACGTTCAAGCGCTATTGGCACTTTACTTTTAAAAAGATCCATCAGTCACCCACGACTTTCCGGAGGGTATGGACGAACAAAAATAATACCTCCATCAATCTAGAACTTTCTCTATTTCGGACGCTAGCTGCCACTTTCTATTTTTGATACCTTTATCTTGTCATGTCCAGTATACCTGTATACCAGACATCCTCAAAATCTATCAAAAAGAATAGGTGTAAAGCTAAATCACCTGGAAGGTGGAAGATGGCTACACCTACCAATCGGATGAGATTATTGACATTTATTTTATAAATGTGTTATAGTCTTTTTAGTGAAAATACAGCAGCAAGCATATTATTTCTTTTATTTTACTTCCCCTAACGGGAGGTCGGTTGATGGTATAACCATCTAAGTAAAAGAAATAATTTACAAACCACCTCCCAAACGGGAGGTTTTTTTGTGGTTCTGAAGAGAAGAACTATAAAGAAGGAGACAAGATATGAAAAATCGTGAACATATACACCAATCCAGATTACCAGAACTCGCCATGTTCAATGAAGCAAAGGGAATTACCTCTGGTGAATCATTGGATTTGGCTTTAGCCACAACCAACCACCCAATTCATCTTTTTACCGTGTCTGACAATATGCAAATCGCCGATGTTTTTCGTGCAGTGATAGGAAAAGGACAAAACGATTTTGCAATTTCATCTGTAGATAACCCAATTCAAGCAGCTTCACAAATACAAGACCTCGATGTCATTCCATTAGTAATTCATAGCGCAGCAGATCCGGTTCTATTCCAAAGAATGTTCGCCGATGGTCCAAATTTTGGTCAACTGCTTATGGGACATCTCTATGTTCCAACTGCTAATCAGGAATCACCATCTCTTTTTACAATAGGTGTAGCAAATCCAGGACTGGACACTCTTAGTAAATCAGTTGTTCGACCCGATAAAACATTGGCAGAGCTTATAGCACATCGAAGACGAGAAATCTTAGGAGATGTTGTCTCGAATGATGAATTCAGAGAAATCTTGCAATCTAATTCGGTTCGTAAAATCATTGCACATGCATTAGGGCCTGTTGGTACTAATATCTCTCAAGCAATGGCGCAGTACATAAATGGTATTGGTGTTGGAGGAAAAACCGAACTGATAGTCCATCCTGCAGGCATCGAACCAATGCAGTACGCAGCAATGGCGGTTCAGCAGGTAAAACCAGGACTAATTCCAATTCATATGGAGTGTGCAGTGTACTATCAAATGGCTGATTTGTTTGATCAAAGATCAGATGAAGTGGTTTTTGCCGATCATCATTACATGCCGCTTGATGTTATGCAATTGGCTTCTGTGAAAGACGTAGATGAACTAGCCGCCAACGGGGTTATGAGAATAGCAACGCACCCATCCCCACGGCCGTTGGTTAATCCATGGATTGATTCCGGTAGGGCAGAGTGGTTGAAAGCGACCTCAAATTCAGCTGCAGCCCACATGGTTCTCGCGGGTGAAGCTGACGCTTGTGTTACGACTGGCTCTGGTCTTAAGCAAGCGCAAGGGTTGGTCTCTCGTCACGTTTTCGGAAGTCCAATTATGCTTTTTACTATCGCAACACCGCTTAACCAGCAACAATTACAAAATTATCGTTAGGAATAGGAATATGAAAAATCTGTTTTTAAATACTAACACAACGATCGCGATTATTGGCTTTGGCAGATTTGGGAGCTTGCTCGTCAGCGTATTGCTCAAAGAGAGTAAGTCCAAACTTATTGTCATTTCAAGCAAGAAAGTTGCTCTTGTTCACAAAAACTTGGTGGTCGGGTCTATGAATAGAGTACAGGACGCCGATGTGATCATCCCTTGTGTACCAATCTCGAGTTTTGAAACGGTTATAAAACAAATGGCTAAGTTTGTCAAAAAAGAAGCAATAGTCATCGATGTTTGTTCGGTAAAAACGCTACCGGTAGATATTATGAAAACTAATTTACCAATCACGACGCAAATTGTTGCAAGTCATCCCATGTTTGGTCCAGATTCCTACAGAATTAAAAAAACGCTTCATGGCCTACGATTAGTTATATGCAATATAAGTGCTAAAAATAATACTTACCAACAGTTAAGAAGTTTTTTTCAGAGTCTTGGACTTGTGACAATTGAATTATCTCCCAAAAATCATGACAAACTTATGGCTTTTAGCCTTGGGTACTCTTACTTTGTTGGTAAAATCGGCCAAAGAATGGGTATCAGAAAAACACCGATAGATACACATGACTTTCACCTGTTACTTGAAAATATATCGATTGTGAAAAGCGATTCAGAGCAGCTTTTCTTTGACATGCAAACAAAAAATCCGTTCGCCAAAGATATGCTGACAAAGGTTAATAAAACAGTTAGCAACTTGTTAGATGAAGTTGAGCAAAGGAGGTGAAATTACATGAAAGAAACACTTAATAGACCAATTATTATCGCTGGGCCGTGCGCTGCCGAATCCTTGGAGCAAGTAATGCAGAGTGCTGAAGAGGCAAAAAATAGAGGCATTGCTATTATGCGAATGAGCCTTTGGAAACCGCGAACTGAACCAGGATTCGCAGGGGTTAACGGAGAAGGTATTCCGTGGCTTGTTGAAGTAGCAAAATCTGGTGTAATTCCAGCTACAGAAGTTTCTGGACCAGAACAGGCAGAGAAAATTATTGATGCGATTGTTAAACACACTAGCTCTGACGTGGTTCTTTGGCTAGGGGCACGAAGTCAACATCATGAAATGCAACAGGGTGTTGGGCATATAGTAGGAAAAGACTTCGGTACAGAGATTGGTGAAGTGGTCAGAGGAGAAGATCGCGTAAAACTTATGATAAAAAATCAGATGTGGTCAGATGAACGACATTGGAGTGGAATAGTGATGCACGTCGTAGAAGGTGGAGCATCTATGGATCAACTCGTACTTATTCACCGAGGATTTGCTCCAGGAACAAATGGCCACAGAAACACACCTGATTTTGCCATGGCAAGACAGGTTAAAGAAGTAATGAAGCTACCCATGATTATTGATCCATCTCATATTGGCGGAAACGTTCCCCGTGTGATCGAAATCGCCCAGCAAGCGTTGGATCCAGAGTCAGGATTTGATGGTATTATGATAGAAGTTCATTCAAATCCACAGGAAGCGCAAACTGACAAAGGTCAACAATTAACATGGGAACAGTTTGATAGAAATATTCAAAATCACATCGTGTTTGACGCACGCCTTGCCGTAGCTAGTTAATAATCATAATTACAGAAAATTCTGATTGCGTCGTAGATGCAAGAAGGCTAGTTTTGTGCTATTCTAACTCATATGGAAAATGAGCTTATTGGGCTAAAAAATAACGCTGTTTCACTCATTCTAGAAGCAACAACGCCTCAGGAGTTGGAAGAGATCAGAGTGCAGTTTTTGGGAAGATCCGGCACGCTAACCTTTGCCATGAAGGAAATGGCAAAACTGCCAAAGGAACAGCGACCAGAGATGGGGGTACTTGCCAATGAAGTCAAAGCAGTCATTGAGCAAGCGATTGAAAATGCCAAAGCAAGTCTTCGAACACGCCATAAAGAAAAATTTGTTTCTGAGAAACTCAACAAAATCGACGTAACAGAGCCTGGGAATAAACCGTCACTTGGCCATCTTCATCTGATCACGCAGGCAATAGAAGAGATTACGACTATTTTTGAACGGATCGGTTTTGCACGAGTCAGATATCCAGAAATTGAGTGGGATTGGTATGCGTTTGCAGCGCTTAATTTCCCCCAAAATCATCCAGCCAGAGACGACTGGGAGACATTTTTCATCGACCAAAAACCAGACGTTAAAAAAGGCCCTGTTGTCTTGACACCACACACCTCATCCGGACAGATCCGCGAAATGTCGAGCGAAGCGAGATCCCATACGGCGGGAGAAAATATAAATATAAGGATGCTAAACATCGGTAAGTGTTACCGAAGACAATCTGATGTTTCGCATACACCAATGTTTCATCAGTTTGAGGGATTGGTCGTTGGAAAAGATATCTCCATATCTCACCTCAAAGGAACGCTTGATTACTTTGTCCGTTCATACTTTGGGGAGAAAAGAATCTCGCGGATCCGGCCGTATCATTTTCAGTTCACAGAACCGTCATTTGAAGTTGATGTCTCCTGCGGAATTTGCCTAGGAAAAGCTCGCCTGCCGGACGGACAAGGCTGCAAGCTCTGTAAAGCAGGATGGCTTGAGATGGGTGGAGCTGGGATGGTTCATCCAAATGTGTTAAAAAACACTGGCATCGATTCTATAAAATATACCGGCTTTGCTTTTGGCTGGGGAGTAGAGCGGGTATTAATGATGAAAGAGGGAATTGAAATCGATGATCTCAGAACTTTGTATTCCAATAAAATGGAGTTTTTGGAACAATTTTGACTAGGTGGTAGGAATTAGCTGGTAGCTTGTAGAAGATTTACTAAAAGTTCTACAACCTACTACCTACGACCTACAAGCTAATCTATGAATATTAAAATACTTGATAGTTGGCTACGGGAGTTTGTCGACACACGTGCCAAGCCAAAAGATCTGGCTGAAATGCTTTCGCTCACCAGCGTATCGATTGAGAAAATTGAAGAAGTTGCAAAAGATTTCAATTACGACATCGAGGTAACAACTAATCGACCCGACCTTATGTCAGTGACAGGAATCGCAAAAGAAGCTGCTGCGGTTTTGCCAGAATTTGGCATCCTTGCCAGATACAATCCATTAAAACTTAATAAACCAATTCCCGCGACCAAAAAAGAACCGATTTCGATCACAAGTGACCCCAAGCTCGTCAATCGTATCCTGGCAGTCGTTATGGAAGTAGATCTCAAACCCTCACCACTACTTATAAGAAATCGCCTTGAAGCGACGGATATTCGAAGCCTGAATAATATTGTGGATGTGACAAATTATGTCATGCGAACTATTGGTCATCCGGCGCATGTCTTTGACTACGACCGAATCGAGGATTCGAAGCTTCTTATTCGTGAATCAAAAAAGGGAGAGACGATTGTTACATTGGACGGCAAAACGCACGTGTTATTCGGTGGTGACATTGTTGCAGAAGATGGTTCGGGAAAAATTGTAGATCTCTTAGGCATCATGGGACTTGAAAATAGTGTGGTGGGGGACAATACAAAACGGATTTTGTATTTTCTTGACAACAACGACCCTCACCGAATCAGAAAAACTTCAATGGAACAGGAAATCCGAACTGACGCTGCACAGCTCAATGAGAAGGGTCTTGACCCAGAACTCATGCATGACGCATTTATCTATGGTATTCAGCTTTTTGAAGAAATCGCTGGTGGCAAAATAATTTCTGATATCATCGATATTTACCCCAACAAAGCCGAAACGCGCGTTGTATCGCTTTCTTTTGACAAGATACAACGAGTGATCGGTATCCCCGTTGCACTAAAAACTGCCAAAGATATACTTATACGTCTTGGATTTATGGTTACCAACACTGAGACAACGCTATCAGTAACTGTTCCAACGATACGGTCTGGGGAAGTAACGATTGAGGAAGACATCATCGAAGAAATCGCACGCGTCTACGGGTATCACAAAATTCCAAGTAAACTGCCGCCGTTTGGTGACACTGTTCATGCAAGTCCGTTGGTAAATGAATTTTATTTTGAGCACAAACTCAAGCGAGCGCTTGTGTACTGGGGATTTACCGAAACCTATACCTACTCATTTGTTTCAGAAGACATGTACGAAGGTCCTATTGAGCAGGCGGTCAAAGTGCAAAACCCGCTGACGTTTGACTGGGCCTATATGCGAAAAACGCTTATCCCAAGTCTACTCAAAGTTGTGGAAGAAAATAAAACCTACCAAACATTAAAGATCTTTGAGCTTTCAAACGTGTATGAGAAAAAAGGCAATGATCTTCCCACAGAAATCCTGCGGCTCGCAATTGTTATCAAAAAAGAAAATCTTTCATTTTTCGATATGAAAGGAGTGATTGAACAATTGGCCTCAGATTTGGGTATCGAAAAACTTTCGTTTCAACCACTTTCAACAGGAGGAGGAGAAACACAAATATATATCGGAAAAGACTTGTTCGGTCAAATAGAAATTCTTGATACAAACCTTATTAATGCTGAACTTTCATTTCCAATGCTTCTGCGGCACGCAACGACTAAAAAAATCTATACACCGATGAGTAAATTTCCGCCGGTGATTGAGGATATGACATTGATTCTTGATGAAGAGGTAAAAACTGGCGATGTGATCGATGAGATCACCAAACAAAACCCTTTGATAAAACGTGTCTCACTGCTTGATAAATATCAGGACACCAGGACGTTTCATATCATCTATCAACACAAAGAAAAAAATCTCACCGATCAGGATGTCGCAGAAATCCGAATTCATATTATGGATGCCGTAAAGAAAAAGTTTCATGCGAAGGTAAAGTAGATCTTAGTTGGATAATTTCCCGGTGGTTAAAATTGGCAAACAAATTTTCGCCCAGATCTCTTCTCCAGACCAAGAAGGAAGATCAGGATATTCTTGTAGTATCGCTTCAGCATTGTTACCATACTGTCTGAGTAACAGATCAGCGGCATACTCTGGGAGATATCGAATGAGTTTATGGATATTAAATATTTGAGACACTTTCTCTTCATACGATTGTGGAATATGTACACCCAAGTTCTTGTGTCGTCTAAGAAGATCGCCTCGCAGCCGATTTTGAAATGCTAAGGCTAAAGGAGGAAAGAATTCATTCAGATCAACTCGTGAGTAATTTGGTCCTTCCGCATCATGTGCTGCCTGAGCAACTTGTCTATGAAAACTTTTTGGTAAATTCTCAAGGCTATCGAAACGAGAGAGTGAAAAGGTAACGAAAGGCTCAGGAACACTGACTAATGAATGTGTAACCTCCTCCGACATAACACTAGCAAACTCTTCAATTCTTGAAAGATTAGTACGGTTAAAGAAAATTGCATGTATACTCTGCTCATACCAGCCCGACGTGTCCTTTAATTTAATAGCGCCAGGATGATAAGATGCGCTATCGTGACCTGCGATAAGATCTTCAATTTCCAAACGCTTTTCTGAAGGGATATCCAGCGGGGCAATTGCAAGAGTTTCTAGAGGATTGGTGGGTGTTTTATCCCTAAAATGTGTACCGAACGTTACGACAGCAGGAACTCCTTCATCACCACTCACTCTGAAAAATTGGCAAAGAGTACTCCAATCAGACTCTGCAATGTGATAAATATCATGAATCGGTAAGGAAAGACCTTCAACCGGTTTCGGTCGTTCGCCAATAGACATAGCCTATGTATATACCACGTTGACAATATGAAAACAAGTTATGACGATGGCGTTGGGG
>Ga0209542_10011056_pt1 | contig 16101 bp, 14 predicted proteins | sample RifCSPhighO2_01_FD_184028 | JGI IMG/M metagenome (GOLD analysis project Ga0209542, IMG submission 184028) | Soil microbial communities from Rifle, Colorado - Rifle CSP2_plank highO2_0.1 (SPAdes) (version 2) | ecosystem: Environmental > Terrestrial > Deep subsurface > Rock core/Sediment ... | reverse complement strand
ATTTTGGCGGAGGAATTGAAGAGGGTGAAACGCCAATACAAGCCGTAATCAGAGAGAGTAAAGAAGAATTGCAAATTGCTATTAAACCGGAGGAATTGAAATATTTGGGAACCTCCATAACCATTTGGAATAACCGCAAGATTATAAGGTATATGTTTATGTATCCGACCGACCAAAAAAAATTTGATGTTTTAGAAGGAAATGGCGGACACTGGCTGACATTTGACGAGGCGCGCGAACGGCTAAACGATAAAGACAGGCTTGACGACATCGCCGGCAAGATTATGGAGTTGGAAGATAAAGCATAATTGCGGGAGACGAGACAGAACAATTTAATCATTAAATCTTAATAATAAATTTTTTCGCTAATCTTGCGCGAATCACTGTTTCGCGGTAGAATATAAATATAATTATTAAAAGAATATGGAAGAAAAACAAGAAAAAATAGAACAATCCGAAGAAAACGCGCCGGTTGAGAGCCAAAGCAAGCCTTTGGCTGAATGGTCTTTTCCGGAATTTATAAAATACGATCGGTCGCGCAATTGGTATATCATTGCCGGAATAATTATCGCGGCCAGCTTGGTTTATTCCGTGTGGACTGCGAATTTTCCTTTTGCCCTGATAATTCTGATGGTGGTGGTAGTCTATTATATGCATTTTGTCCGCACTCCGGAAGAAGTCCAATTCGCCATTTTTGACAATGGCCTGCAAGTGGGGCACCGCATTATCAAATGGCGAGAGTTGAAAAATTTTTGGATTTTATACGATCCGCCCGAAGTGAAAAAACTTTATTTCAGTTTTAAATCTGCGATTCGCCCGTATCTTTCAATTCCGCTTGCCAAACAAAATCCCGTTGAACTGCGCAAAACGCTTGCCAAGTATTTGGAAGAGGATTTGGAACAGGAGGAAGAGCCGGCCAGCGAGCAATGGGGAAAGATTTTAAAGTTGTAGTATTATGCCCTCGTCGTTCAACGGATAGGACGCAGCCCTGCGAAGGCTGAGATTGAGGTTCAATTCCTCACGAGGGCAAATGTGAAGCATTTGACCGAGAGCGACATACTAAATGTATGTCGCGTTGGGAATTGAAGGGCGCGAGTGCGCGCAGCGCCCCGGACTCCGAGTCGGAGCGAGGAGAATTCCTCACGAGGGCAAAAATCATTTTCTGTGGCGTAAAAATTCAACAATGGCGGGAACCAGTGAAATGCCTATGATCGCCAGTATGATAATGCTGAAATTTTCTTTAACTATGGAAATGTTCCCAATATAATATCCGCTGAAAACAAATAGGCCCACCCAGATCAGGGCGCCAACTATATTGTACTTAATAAACCGGCTGTATTGCATAGCGCCCGCTCCGGCCATAAAAGGCGCAAAAGTTCTTATAATCGGCACGAAACGCGCCAATATTACGGTTTTCGCCCCGTATTTTTCGTAAAATCTATGAGTCTTATCAAGGTATTCTTTTTTAAAAAAGCGGCTGTTATTTTTCTGAAAAGCTTTTAATCCGATATATTGGCCGATGGCATAATTGACCGTATCGCCTAAAATCGCCGCAACGCTCAAAAGAATAAACAGCCATTTGACATCAAGCGATCCGATGGCGGCGAAGCTTCCGGCCGCGAAAAGCAGCGAATCGCCGGGCAAAAAGGGAGTGAAGACCATTCCGGTTTCGCAAAAAATCACCAGAAAAACAATCAAATAAGTCCATATTCCATAATTGGTTATTATATCGCTCAAAGACTCATCAAGATGCAAAAAAGTATCAAATAAGTTTTTCAATATTTCCATATTTTAAAATGGCGCGTCCGTAAAATTTAATGGACTCATTATACACGGATTTAACCAAACAAGGAAATCGCTTCAATGATCAATCTTGAAATACCAATTTCTCAATTCACGCCCATTGGCAAAACGGCCGCGCCGCATTTGAAGAAGCTGGGTCTTTCTACCGTGGAAGACCTTTTGTTTTATTTCCCCCGAAAATATTTGGATTTTTCAATCGTCACGCCAATCGGCCAATTAAAATCGGATACGGAGACGACCGCCTCCGGACGCATTGAGCAGATTTCCAATCGCCGCTCTTGGCGCAAAAAAATAATGGTGACCGAAGCCATAATTTCCGATGATACGGGAAAAGCGGCTTGTATTTGGTTCGGTCAGCCGTACATCGGTAAAATGCTGAAAGCCGGAGACGAGATTATGGTCTCGGGGAGAGTGGCATTTGGCGAATATGGAATGCAATTTGCCGGACCCGTATTTGAAAAAAAAAGCAATGATCCGGCGCATACCGGACGATTAGTCCCTTTGTATTCCCTGACCGGCCGCTTATCGCAAAAACAAATTCGCGTTTTAATAAAATACGCCCTGCGCGGCATCGGATATTTGCCTGACTTTTTGCCTCCGGAGATAAAAAGGAGCGAAAATTTAATGCCGCTAAATACCGCTTTGGAGCAAGTTCATTTTCCCAAAGATATAAAGACGCTGACTTTGGCGCAAAATCGTTTGAAATTTGACGAACTTTTTTTAATCCAATTAATCCACGCCAAACGCAAACAAAATACGGCTGCCCTGCAGGCGCCGTCCGTTCCCTTTCATGAAGCGGAAATAAAAAGTTTTGTCCAATCTTTGCCTTATAAATTGACCGATGCCCAGCGCAAAGCCGCCTGGCAAATCATTAAAGATATGGCCAAGCCGCATCCGATGAATAGGCTTTTAGAGGGCGATGTGGGCAGTGGAAAAACAGTCGTGGCGGCCATCGCTCTTTTGAATGCGGCTTTGTCCGGATTCCAGGGCGCGCTGATGGCGCCCACGGAAATTTTAGCCAAACAGCATTTTGAAACCATTTATAAAATACTTTCGCCAATGGGCATTTCTGTCGCGCTCTTGACGCATAATTGGCAAAAAACGGGCAATGAAGAAACTGACACAAAAACAATTATTGCGAAAATAAAAAACAATGAAATTAAAATTGTGGTCGGTACGCATGCCCTGATTCAAGAAAAAATCCAATTTCAAAATTTGGCTCTGGCCGTGATTGACGAACAGCATAGATTCGGAGTCAAGCAGAGGCAGAAATTGCGAGCCAAAGGCGGGGCCAAGCTCAATCCCCATCTTCTTTCAATGACGGCGACACCTATTCCCCGTTCGTTGTATTTGTCTTTGTATGGCGATCTGGATCTTTCGGTCTTGGATGAATTGCCCAAAGGCCGGCAAGAAATTATTGACAGAATCGTGGCGCCCAATGAGCGGCCGCAAATTTTAGCGGCGATTGATGAAGAAATAGAAAAAGGGCGGCAGGTATTCGTATTGTGTCCATTAATTGACGAGTCTGACAAACTCGGCGCCAAGGCAGCTACGGCCGAATACGAGAAATTGCGGCGGACTGTTTTCGCGCACCGGCGGATCGGCCTGCTGCACGGACGGCTTGATTCGGAAGATAAAGAAAAAGCAATGAACGATTTTGCGCAAGGGAAAATTGATATTCTTGTTTCCACGACCGTGGTGGAGGTGGGCGTGGATATTCCCAATGCCTCGGTGATGATGATTGAAAACGCGGAGAGATTCGGCCTGGCGCAGATTTGGCAATTGCGCGGCCGGGTAGGAAGAGGAGCGCATCAATCTTATTGCTATATGTTTCCGGAGACGGATTCGGCGGAAAGCATGCGGCGCCTGCATGCGATCCTTACTTCCAAAAACGGCTTTGATTTGGCGGAAAAAGATCTGGAATTGCGCGGTCCGGGCGAGGTGTACGGCACGACCCAGTCCGGATTTGTTAAAGATTTGCGCATCGCCACTTTGCTTGATTGGAAAATCATAGAGCAGGCCAAAATATCAGCTTTCGCTTTGATTCAAAAAGATCCGACTCTTTCAAAATATCCGCTTTTGGCTCAAAAAGTGGAAACAACCGAGAAAAAACTGCACTTTGAATAAGGCACTGTCAGAGCCTATTGACAAGGTAAAATATTAGGCGTATATTGAAATATAATTTAGTTCTTTTTACTGTCCCGCACTATACTTTGCCGGACAAATTAACCAAGGAAAGGAGGTTTAGTAATTCTAGTTGTAGGTTTAAAAAAAGACAGCTGCTCGTACAGCGCGCTCGTACTTCTAAAAGGAGTTAATTTTTTAACATGGAGGTTGTACAATGACACACGCTAATGTAATTCAGGTCTCTAATGCGTTCGCAACGAGCAAGATCAACAGGGAGGGAGTGCTAAAAAACCTCTCTAAATTAGCAAATGAATGTTCAAGAAAATGCGAAAAATGTCCACTTCCGCAAGTTGTTAAGACGAGCTTCAGAGAGCCAATTGTCGTATATTTGCGGGCGAATCTCGCCTGTCTGAGACAGTCTCAATAACAACTTCCTTTCATCATCTCCAACCCAGGGTTTCGTTCTCGCCCTGGGTTTTATTTTGAATCAATCCGTTCTTTTATTCAAGACACCCCGAAACTTTTGGAAGCTCAAAGTGCCACCACTCGGTGCATAATCGACCCTTAAATCCTCCATACATCATAAAGCTTTTTAAAAAAGTCTGCGGACCTTTGTTTTTATATTCGTTGTTCTTGCTTGAATCAATTTCTCCCTCGTCTTTTTTTCCTTTACACATTTTGGGATTTGCTTCACCCCCCTCTAAGCATACATCAACCGCGCTTCCCGTGACATGCGGGCAGCCGCAAAAATCATTTACGGGAACATCGGCAGTCGGCGTTTTATTATTCAAAGCACTAGATGGACACGCTTTGTTTCCACCGCCATTTAGCGCGTTTTGGTATAAAACTTTTTGGTAATCAAGAGTTCTTCTTCCGGAAGTAACAACAATGGTGTATCCGTTCTCTCGCGCTTTCTTCGCGGCTTTTGTTAAGGCATCAACTAAAGATGAATTAAAATATAAATTAGGCGACGGACCCCCATCGTCGCTTTCTTCCATATTAGATATTGAAATTTTTAAACCTTCTGTGGGTTTAAGCTCAACTAATTTCTCTTCACCGGGGCATTCTAAAATTCCTAAGACCGTAATTTTTGGTACGGTTGGTATTTCGAAATTTTTCATATTTATCAGATCAGGATTGATCATATTTAAAATCATATACGATCCGAGAGCAAGAGTGAGGCCGACCACCGCGCCGCCGATGTAATCTTTTGCTTGGCCCACGCGCGCGGTATTGCCGCCGGCAAAAATCCAGAGATACCCGCCAGCCATCATTACGATAACCGCCACCATGCCGGCTGATCCGACCAGGAATTTGTACAAATCGCGCGCCATTGTCGGCATTGTTTCTTTGGTTATCGTGAACGGAACGCCTTTTTTAAAAATCTCGCTTCCCGGGATAGTGATTTGCGGCGTGAAAGTAATCGGCTTTGCATCAACTTTTTCAACTTTAATTTCGGCGGCAAGCGAATTTGTTGAAATAAAAAACAACGCCGACACAAAGACGGCGCCGACCAAAAACTTTAAAAATGATTTTTTTAGATTCACAAAGCTAAAAATTGTTTTATTAAGGCGTGACGGGGAGTTGAACCCCGGTACGCGGTTTTGCAGACCGCTGCTTAGCCGCTCAGCCATCACGCCATAATTAAAATATAACAAAAAAAGCCCCAAAGGGCAAATCAAAGAGTAGTCGCGAATATACAAATATTTCAATATACGAATTTGTATATTTGCGCTTGATTCGTATATTCGGGAATACTTTCACTACTCAATCACCTCCACCTTCACATATTTCACCCCAAATTGTTTGGCCTTATGATATGAATCCATCCATATATCCACTCTATGAGAATAGCGCTGATTCATTCTATCCAGCACGATGAATTGTTTGTCGCCGTACAAATCGGGCAGGCGGACTTTGGCTCCGAAGGGCAGAAAATTGGCCGCAATCATACCGTCAAATACATGGACTCCCGAGGCGGAAATAAATGGAGTTGAATCTGTCTGCGCCCTGGTGCTGGAATAAGCCGTGGCGGTCACGCGAAAAGTCCGAACGACTTTGCGATCCGCCGCCTGGGGGAATTTAATTTCCGGATTAAAGATTTTTGCGTTATTATCCGTCTCTGCTTCAGAATTTGCGGTAATCACTGGTGCTTCTTGTCGGGGTGTTAGCTGTTGATCAGCCAAAGCAATATGCGGAGAAAAAACAAACTCCAAAAATAAAATAGCCAAAAGGGCCGGATTTATCCGCTTAACATGTATTTTATAGAATTTTCGTCTCATAAAGTTCGTTCCGCTTTTTTTAACAAATCAAAAATCCTGCAGATTTTGCAGGATTTCCATAAATTTTCGCGAAAGCCCATCTTAGCAAATAGGCTTTATTTTGTCAAGGGCTTGGGGTATAATGTATTTATTAAAATAATTTTAGCCAAATATCTATGCGTAAACTATTTTTTTTAATTTTAATCGTTATTTTCGGGCTCATCGCGGTAAGTCCGGCTTTAGCTCAAGAAGGAGGCGCTATGGCGATTGAAATCACTTCGCCCAAAGAAGGCGAGCTGATCACGGGCGACGAGATTTTACTCAATATTAAATATTCCGGCGAGAGCGGAAATCACGCGCATATTTGGTTGGATGAACAGAATCCGAGCGAAGACAATGCTAAAACATTGGAGGATCCCGGCCCGTTTCTTTTTCGCGATGTGAAGCCGGGCGATCATACCATAATAGTTGAATTGGCCGGTGACGACCATAAACCCATTGATTCGGCGCAAAAAATCACGCTCAAAGTAAAGACGCGCAGCGCCGCCGATGTCACTCAAGAAGAAATCGCCAAGGCCCTTTCCCAAGTCAAACCGGCGGAAAATATCAATTCAAACCAGCCGTCACTTTCCGATTGCGCAACAAAAGGGGGATGCGATACCGGAGCGGGAGTAATAAAAAAATCTAAATCTTCAATCCTGATTTTAATAATTGAAGGAATAGTATTATTGTCATCAATCGGCGGATTGATCTTTCTCTTCCTGCGCAGAAAAAAACAAGGATAAATTTTTTATGTTGTTAAATGAATTTGAAGAATTTTTACAATCGGTTGATCTTAAATTCTATCGCGACAAGTATAGGCCTATTAAAATTGTGGAAATGGATTTATCAAAAGAAATACAAGCCATCGCAATACTTTATCAAATTTATTGGGACCAAAAAAAGTTTTTAAATTATGATGATTTTTACAAAGAATATATAAATAAATACAAAACAGAAATTGAAGCGTTTAGGCTAAAGACCACAATGTGTAATAATTGCTTTTATCGCGGTCTTCCGGCAAGAATTTATCGCACTTGGGCAAGCATTATTACTAAAATTCACGCTGGCTATGTTGCCGAATCGGTTTTTGGCGACGGGACTGTCGCAATGTCCGTCGATCTTGACCATCAAGGAGCTGATTTTCAAGTCAATTATATGGGTCAAGTTTTGAATTACCAAGTTAAGAAGAAATCTCTTGGCAGAGAGGTGAGACAGGAAAAACCAAAAGCAAAAAATCCATTACCCGGGTCATTTGTAGATATTAAATACGAAGTTCCCAGTAGTGATTACTTTGAAAATCCAAAGAAAAAGGACGGCGAGTACAAACTTCCGTACAAAAGATTTCAAGATAACAAAGAATTAAAGAGATTCCCCAATGGTTTTGTTGTTTTCACCCCTTATGCTTTTAAAAAAAAGAAAAAAGAAATAGATGAAGCATTAAAATAATTTTGCAACCAATTTTTTGTTGTCTATCATTTTTTCCGCTAATCTTACATAATCGGGGTTAATCTCAAAGCCAATATACGATTGTCCTAATTCTTTTGCCGCCGCGCACTCCGAGCCAGTACCAACAAAAGGCACTAATACGACGCCGTCCTTTTTTAGCATAGCGGATTTTATCAATTTTTTAGATAGTTCAAATGGTTTTTGTGTCGGGTGCTTCATTATTTCATGTCCATCGTGTTTTTTTAGTTGTCGCGGTTCGTAAACACCATCGCAGGTTTTGCACAAAAACCATCTTTCAATCATTCCGGCTCCACCGGCAAGAGCGGGAATTTTAATAACATCTCTCGGTAAAGCTCCGCCCTCGTGGGCCTTATAAACAGTCTCTAAGCCGTTGCTGCTAAATCTTCCAGGCGTTCCTTTTCTTACCTTTCCAGCGGCTCCGTTTAGAAAGCCGTCAGTGTATGGTTCTCTAATCTCATCTCTGTTGAAAACTGGCCGATCTTTCCAAGCGCAAATTATGGCTTCATGGCTTCTTTGCCAAAAATTAAGCGAAGCAACATTCTTGTTTGTATAATGCCAGATAAGCCACCTTTTATTTATTGGAATTTCAACTGAAAGATAAGCTAAAATTTCACTAAAACCGTAAATAAACATTGTTCCTGTCGGCTTCATCGCTCGTATACTTTCGTTGATCCATTCTTTGCACCACTCAACATATTCGCTTAGTTCTCTTTTGTCAATATTATTTCCGAAATCTTTGCCAATATTGTAGGGCGGATCAATAATAACGATATCGCAACTTTCATCTGGGAGCTTCTTAAGTTCTGCTATTGCGTCGCCTAAAATTATTTTATTTAACGGGAGCGTTTTATTTCTTTTTAACGGAGTTGTCAATAAATCCTTTATCTGTTGCGGTTCATTTTGTATGACATCAATAACGATGCCTTGAATTTTTATATCCCTGTCTTTTCGTATAATAATCGGCTCGTAAGCGCTGTTTGCCGGTTGAAGTCGAATTTGATTACGCTCTTTGTAAAATTTTTTGAGCGTTGCTTCGTAGTTGTCTATTAACGCGACTACTCGCTGGCCATTTTCCGCAACCTCCTGCTGTTTTACCAATACGACATCGCCGTCTTTTATATTTTCATCAATCATACTATTTCCAATTACGCGGAGAGCATAAAGATTGCCGGTGTTAGGCAATATATTTTTGGGAACGGCGATAAATTCATTTTCTCGTATTGCCTCTATTGGCGCACCGGCGGCGATGGTTCCCAAGAGAGGAATTTTTACCATTGGCTCCTTAGATGCAACACTAATGGCGCGAGCCTTATTTTCTGTTTTTCCTAAATAACCGCCTTCTTTGAGTTTTGAAATATGAAAATGAATAGTTGAAACAGAAGCGAGTTTAAGATGCTTTCTGATCTCCTCAAACGAAGGAGAGTACCCTTTCTTTTGTGAATAACTTTCTACGAAGTCCAAAATTTCTTTTTGGCGTTTAGTGAGCATATAAATTTGATTTATTTCTTATATGTTTATTATAATAGAACAAAAATAGAAAATCAAGTAAAGTTATCCACAGTTAAATTTATGTCAGAAAATACAAAACACCCTCCGAAATTCGGAGGGTGTTTTTAAATTATTTTAGTAGAATGGGCCGTCTCGCCAATGGCGGACGAGCCTCGCTAATTTTTCGCAGAAAAATTAGCGGGTAGGGAGAATCGAACTCCCAGCAACAGCTTGGAAAGCTGTGGTATTACCATTATACGATACCCGCATTATTGAAATTCCAAATCCCAAGCACTAAATTCCAAACAAATTTCAAATCCAAAATCTTAAAACTTGTTAATATCGTACATTGTTAATAACTAGAAGTCAATAGTTTATAGCTATATCTGTTTGGCTTTTTCCACGCGGACGATGCCGCCGGCTTCCAAAATGGCCGTGTCGCGCCGGGAAAGCTGACCGGAGAGCAAAAATTTTGCCAGAGCATTGTCTACCCGGTCTTGAATGGTGCGGCGCAAGGGCCTCGCGCCATAAAGCGGATCAAATCCGGCATCGGCCAATTCTCTGATTGCTCCGTCGCTTACGACCAAATGAATGCCCTTGCTGTCCAATTGCTTGGCCACGCCATTTAACAAAAGCTTGGTGACTTGATAAATTTCGTCCCTGGTTAACGGCTTAAAAAGCACGATTTCGTCAAAGCGGTTTAAAAATTCCGGACGGAAATATTGAAGCAAAATATCGGTCATTAATGCCTGTTTGATTGTTTTTAAATCAGCGCCTTGGGATAAGCCGTCTTGAATGGCTTTGGTGCCCGCATTGGAAGTGGCGATAATGATGGAATTGGTAAAATCAATAGTCCGACCCGAGCTGTCGGTGAGGCGCCCATCATCCATTACCTGAAGAAAAATATTTAAAATATCCGGATGAGCTTTTTCCAATTCATCAAGCAAGACCAGGGAAAAAGGTTTGGCTCGCACCGCTTCCGTCAATTGTCCCTGGCCCGAACCGTATCCGGGAGGAGCGCCGATCAAGCGGTAAAGCGATGACTGATCTTGGAATTCGGACATATCCATCCGGATCATTTCGGTTTCGTCGCCGAAATAAACCCGGGCCATAGCTTTGGCTGTTTCGGTTTTCCCAACACCGGTCGGACCCATAAATAAAAAATTGGCAATGGGGCGATTAGCGTCGCGCAGTTCGGTACGGGCGCGGCGCAAAGCTTCGGACACGGCCTGCACGGCCTCGTTTTGGCCGACAATGCGCTCGTGAATTTTTTCTTCCAGATGCAAGAGTTTTTCGGATTCGCTTTCCGTGATCCTGGTCAGAGGAATATTGGTCTTGGAAGAAATAATTCCCGCGATGTCTTCGCCTGTCACAATCGGATTATTCGGATGGCGCGCCGCTACATAAGGTCCGGCCTCCTCAATGATCTCAATGGCTTTGAAAGGCAGATATGTTTCGTGCATATAGCGATCGGTGAGCTTCACGGCTTTTTCCAAAGCATCGTAGGAAAATACTATTTTATGCTTGTATTCAATATACGACACTTTTGATTCCAAGACTTGGATTGCATCGTCCTGGCTCATTTCCCCGATCATCACTTTTTGCAATGCCCGGCCCAAAGCGCTTTGCTCCACTGATTTGCGATAATCGGCCGGATTGGTAGTGGCGATTACCTGAAAGGCGCGTTTTTCCAAAAATTCTGACAAAACTTCGCTCGCGTCCAATCCCTCGCCGCCGGAAGACGCGGTAACGCCCACTAAATTTTGAATGTTATCAATATTTAAAACCACATTGCCGGCCCGCACCGTTTCTTCAATAATGCGCATTATCCTTCCTTCCACTTCGCCCCGGGCCGTGGCGCCGGATACTAACGCTCCGACGCTTAATGATACAAGCCGCTTATCTTGCAAAATCGCCGGCACATCTTCCACTACCATTCTTTGGGCGATTTCTTCAAGCAGGGCGGTTTTTCCAACGCCGGTGACGCCAACCAAAACCACGCTGGCGTCTCCGCCCTCAATAATTCTAAAAATTTCATTGATTTCTTTATCCCGCCCGACAATTACCGGCAATCTCTCGGCTCGCGCGGCCAAAGTAAGATCGCGGCTGAATTGATCAAGAAAAGGCGTGGCGATCGCGGTCATAGACCGATTCATAGTACCTTTTGGCTTAAATCGCGCCAGGCTCCCGAAAGTCTGCGAGCTTGCCCGGATTCTATTTTCCAAAGTAATCCACTGCATAACATTTCTCAATTTTTCGTCAGTCAGTCCCAAATCAAGCAAAATATCCATAATTCTTTTGTCCGCGCGAATGGTACCCAAAAAAATCTGCGTTATGTCAATTGTCGGCGCGCGCATGCGCAGGGCTTCGTCATAACCGTACATCAAGGAAAATAAAATATCGCGGGAAATTTCCGGCAAGACCAAAAGGCGGGAAGGCCGCTCTTCGTGCAAAAGCCGAGCGGTCTTTTCAATCAGCGCTTGGGGAGCCGTATCCAATCGTGCCAGTACTACTTGAAAAATCGGGAGGGTCGTCAGGACGGCAAATAGATGCATCGGCGTAATATGATCGTGCCGCACGCGCCGGGCCAGGCTCCAGGCTTTTTCCAGCGCGTCTTTGGCCGGCTCGGAAAGAACGCGGTAAATGTCTTGCGGTTCTTGATTGGCAGTCAGAGCGAAAAATTCCTGCGGCGCTGTTTTTTCTTGAATTTCCGGAGTACTACCCGCTTGATAACGGACGCTCGGCACGCGCCGCGCCGCCATTGATTTTTTGACAGAACGATAATATAAAAAACCGTTTCCAATTAAAGAGAGTAAAAATAAAAGCAATTCCCACCGCCTTTGGAAAAATATTTTAAACCAATCCGGATCGTTTTCAAAAATCGCCCAATTTTTAAATAAAAACCAAGCCAAGGCTCCGGCGCCGATCATCCCCAGACTTAAAAACGCCAAATAAATTATATTTTCCGAAGTTTTTTCCAGTTTGCGCTCCAAGATTTCAAACACGCCGAAAGTTTTGCGGAATACCACGGGAATTCCTTGGACAACGCCGATCACCCGATCGCCTTGGCAAGTCGGGCAATGCGGCTGATACTGGTGTCCGCCGCAAGTCGGGCAGGTGAAAAATTGGAGAGCGGAAAATTCTTGCTTCATTTTAAAAACGGTAAAATATCGCGGAGATCAATTATGTAAAATTGGTGAAACAGATTGATAATTATCGCGATTGGCAGGACAACCCACAGCAGAAGAGCAATCGCGTACCAAATTGAGAAAACCAGCATTTCCAAAACGCGGAATATTAAAAGAACAATCCGCATAAAAAAGCTGATCAGCCGACCGGCAATGGTGTAATCGGCGTACATCGGCCGGAAAAGATTGCTGATCTGGATTCCCAAACCCAAAGCGTGCGAACGGAAAACCAAATTTTGCCCGAATTTTTGGGCGGCCAATTTCAAGCCGACCGAATACCACCATAGCGGGTAATAAATCAAACTCCCGAAAATATCAATGGCGATATAACGGATTGACTGAAGCAAAACGCTGTTCATACCTCGCAGTAGAACTTTGACAATTATCTTTAAAATTAATCAGCTTTTAATTGATTGCTTTTTTGAGCAATTTTTAGCGCGCTTTTAATCTTTTTTTGCCGCCCGCACGGTGAAGTCAAAGTTTCACTGCGGGGCATAGTAATTTTATTTTACCCGCAAAGAGTCGGAAACAGGCGGCAAAGGCAGAAGAGCGTTTTTAAAAAAATGAATTCGGATTTCCCCGGCCAGCATTGAAGCGACAAAAAGCAGGGCAAAATCTTTAATCCAGGTAAGAGCCTGCTCATCAAGGCGCCAGACCGATTGATCCTGAACACCCATTAGAAAAAACGGCAGAGATCCGAAAAACGAAAAAACCAGCAAATTGGCCAAAAGAATTTTTTGCGATCCGTTTCGCGCCAAAGTCCATCCGCTCCAGAGAATAAGCAAAACAAAAGGCAGAATTCCGATTACGGGCAGGTAAAAAAGCCCTTTGAGCCGCAAATCCAGCACATTCCATAAGCCAAAAACAAACCAAAAAGAAATTATTAAAAAGATAGTGACTCGTTTGATTAACATACCTTTTAATTATACTCTTTTAAATACTTGCGTCAAATAAAAGGTTGTTATATAATATGATTATGACGCTAATACCATATATACAACAATTAGGATTAAAACAAGCGGCCAAAAATCCAACCAACGGTCGGGAAACAGCTGCCGATACTTCGGAAAAGTTTGTGCAAAATTTGCAGGCGCTGGAAGAAGGCGAGTTGGCCGTGGATGTGTATGAAACTGATGAAGCGGTGGTAATTCAATCAACTATTGCCGGAGTGCGGGCTGAAGATCTTGACATAACGCTTTCAAGCGATATGCTGACGATCAAGGGCGAGCGCAAAAGAGATTTGGATGTTCCGGAACACCTGTCTTTGTATCAAGAATGTTTTTGGGGGCCGTTTTCCCGGTCAATCATTTTGCCGGTGGAAGTGAAAATTGAAAAAATAGAAGCCGGGATGAAAAACGGCGTACTGACTTTGGTCCTGCCAAAAGCGCACAAAGAAAGGACAAAAATCATCTCGGTAAAAAACGAAGAAGAATAAATTTTTTAAATATGCCCCGTAGTGAAAATTTGACTTTCACTTCGGGAAAAGACAAAATAAGAGAAAGTCAAAGATTGCAAGCAAAAGAACAATTAAAAAATAAAAAAATATTTGGATATTATTTGTCAAATTTCTACTACGGGGTATGACCAATTTAAACATCAAATTAATAATGATTATTTTCTCAATCATTGCGGTGGTTTTAGTCGCCGGATTCGGGATTTGGCTGGCGGTAAGCGGCCCGGTTCAAAAACAGCAAGTCAAAGGCGCCGCCGCCAGCCAGGAAGAATTGATCCGCCGGCTGGAACAAAGCGTGTTTGGGGATGTGATCAAATGATAAACCTTAAATGTCGCTACGCGGATTGATCGCGGACAAATACGCAGATCAGACGCGGATTCGCATGAAATGATTTATGGCGGAAAAAGAGAAATTGCCGGAGGGGGGCGGCATTCAATGCACGATTGATCGGTTTGAAGATGAAACAGCGGTTCTTTTGACCGATGCGAAAGAAGAAATTTTTATTCCGAAGAAATATTTGCCGCCGCAGGCAAAAGAAGGCGGCATCGTCGCAATAAAAATAAACAGCCTTGAAGACCTGGAAAAACAGCGTGCCCAAACGGCTAAAGATATTTTAAATGAGCTTTTTGGAGAACATCCGCAATGAAAAAATCGCTTGATTTAAAAAAGCATTTGTCCAAAGTCAAAATATCGCGCGCCGCCATTTTGGCGGGCGCGATTTTTGTCATTATTGTTTTGAGCGCTTTGGACGGATTTTTAGCTTACGCTTACCAATACAAAGACAAAGCGTACAAAGGCGTGCGGCTCGGAGGAGCCGATTTGTCCGGATTGACCCTTGAAGAAATTGAAAATAAAATCAATCAATACAAGTCAACGGTTGAAAAGGACGGGATTAAAATCGTCTCGCTTGAAAAAACATACCGCCTGCTCACTTCCACGGCTTCGCCGGACGCTTCGGCCGCCCGGGACTTGATCGTTTTTCAGCCAAATCGTTTGGCTGAAAATATATACAATACGGGCAAAGACAAAGGCATTGTTAAAAATCTTGAAACAATATTCTCCTTATTGATTGCTCCGAAAAAATTTACAGTCGGTTTTGAATACGACGATAAAAATGCCGCGGAAACTTTGGAAGATTTTTTTCAAGACGAAGAAACGGCTCCGCAAAACGCCAATATTAAAATCGGCGATGATAATGCTTTGTCCGCGATCAAAGAAAAAGAAGGAAAGATCTTTCCTTGGGACAAAATCAATCAAGAAATAAAAAATCGCTTGAGCGATCTTTCGCTTGAGCCGGTGCATATCTCTTTGGAAACCAAAGCCCCGCAAATAATCTCGGCCGATGCTGCAGCCGCCGAATCTAAGGTTGCTCAAATTTTGGGAAGATTGCCGCTTAAGGCGGCTAATGGGGAAAAGACATGGGAAATAACCAAAGAAATTCTGGCCAACGGTTTGGCGCTGGAGCGTGAAAATAAAAAAATTATAATTTCATTGACTGACAAAGCATTGGAAGATTTTTTTGAACAAATCGCCAAGGAAATTGAAATACCCGCTTTGGATTCAAAATTCAGAATGGAAAACGGCCGGGTGGCGGAATTTCAAGCGAGTAAGCCCGGGCTGGCGATTGATCGGGAATTAACCCGTCAAAATATCATTGAATCTTTGAATAATCCGGAAAAACCGGTGGCCGCAATTGTTACAAAAGAAGTTTCCCCTCAATATACCGATTCGGAAGCCGACAGTCTGGGAATCAGGGAATTGGTGGCGCAGGGCAAAACCAGTTTTGCCGGAAGTCCCAAAAATCGGCGCATTAATATCAAAGTGGCGGCGGATAAATTAAACGGCATTATCATCAAGCCGGGCGAAACTTTTTCCACCATCACGGCCGTGGGTCCGGTGGACGGCAAAAACGGCTATTTGCCTGAACTGGTCATTAAAGGTAATCGGACCACTCCTGAATACGGCGGAGGTTTATGCCAAATCGGCACGACTTTTTTCCGCGTGGTTTTAAACGCGGGACTGCCGGTTTTGGAGCGGCGCAATCATTCGTACCGCGTATCATATTATGAGCCGCCGGTCGGAATGGATGCCACGATTTATGAGCCAAAGCCGGATTTTCGGTTTTCCAATGATTACGCGACGCCCCTGCTTTTGCAAGCGCGCATTGAAGGCGATAACTTGATTTTTGAATTTTATGGAACAAAAGACGATCGGGTGGCGGAGAGCACCGAGCCGCGCATTTATAATTATGTAAAGCCCGGGCCGAAAAAA
>Ga0209542_10011054_pt1 | contig 16103 bp, 20 predicted proteins | sample RifCSPhighO2_01_FD_184028 | JGI IMG/M metagenome (GOLD analysis project Ga0209542, IMG submission 184028) | Soil microbial communities from Rifle, Colorado - Rifle CSP2_plank highO2_0.1 (SPAdes) (version 2) | ecosystem: Environmental > Terrestrial > Deep subsurface > Rock core/Sediment ... | reverse complement strand
CTGCAGACGATGCGGAAGAGCTTCTTATCATAAGATTAAGAAAAAATGCGCTTCTTGCGGCTATGGACAAACCAAAACCATGAGAACGTATAAGTGGAATAAAAAGTCTTCTGAAAATTAAATTTTCTTTTTTTAATACTTTCTTATTTATATGAAAGGATTGCTATAAAAATTTTAAAATAAGCCTTTAATTCAATTAAAAAAAATCAACAATCAAAAAAAATACCTAAGCTGCTGCTTTCTTTTCTGCAAAATACCCAGTACAATAATCTCTTATGTCTTTTATAGGAATCTTATTGCATAGCGCTTGGTTATCGGTCAGCTTAGCGATCTTCAAATAACAAGAGCCAGTATTTAATTTATCCTCTGTAAATCGAGCACAAAGGTCTGCATTTAGTGTTTGCGTGGCTATTTTGAAAAGGCATTCTGCTTTATTCTGCTTACTTAAGCGATCGCATAATTCAACATTATTAGTAGCTATAGCTATTTTCTTAACACAATCTAGATTTTGCTCTACCTCAGCAATATATGAACACTTGTTAACATCATTTCTTTTTATGGCAATTTGATAGTAACAAGTATCTTGCCATGATTCATCTCCTATTCCTTTACACAATTCAAAATTGTCTTGCTGGATGGCAATCTGATACTGGCAAAAACCAATTGTTTTTCCGGTAACAATGAGATCGCATACTTTGACATCATTCTTCTGTTTTGCTAACGCAGTCACACAGGAATCACGAAATTGGGTATTTTTGATTTTGCTGCATTGCTGAGATTCAGAATAACAGTTGTCACGAGCACCGCCTTCCAAAGAGAGACATTGGTCTGTTACCGCACCGCCCGTAGTGCAAGAGGTTAATACTAGTAAGGCTGCTATAAATACGGCAATTATTGCTAATTTTAATCTCATAGAATGATTTTATGAAAGACGCCTTTTAAGTTTTGTGAAATTACGAATTAATACAGCTGCATTCGCAAAAACAATATAAACCCCGCCTCACTTTTCTATTTTATGTCCTTATTTAAAGATATGCTGCGCAGCGGGGAAACGGTGTTCAGGGATACAGTAATTCTTGACTATGATTTTCAGCCCAAAGTGATGAAATATCGCGAAAATGAACAGATGCGTTTTGCTACCGCTATCCGACCACTGCTGCAAGGACATAACGGAAGAAACTTATTTGTCTACGGCGCTCCAGGCATTGGAAAAACTACTGCTTGCCGGCACGTGCTGCGGGAATTGCAGGAAGAGACTGAAGAAGTAACCCCAATTTATGTGAATTGCTGGAAAGAGAATACGACTTTCAAAGTGTACACCAAAATCTGCGAAGACCTAGGATACAAATTCATCCAAAGCAAAAAAACCAGCGAACTGCTGGAATTAGTAAAACAGAAATTGAACAAAGGCAGCGTGGTTTTCGTCTTCGATGAAATTGACAAATTAGAAGAGATGGATTTTTTATATTCCCTCTTGGAAGACATTTACCGCAAGTCCATCATCCTCATCACTAATTATAGAGATACTTATGGCGAGCTTGATGAGCGAATTCGCAGCCGCTTAGGGCCGGAGTTTGTATTTTTCCGATCTTATAATGAAACCGAGATTGCCGGGATCTTGCAGCAGCGACGGGATTATGCTTTTATAGACGCTTGCTGGGACGATGAAGCCTTCAAAGAATTGGTCGAGAAATGTGCAGAAACCAATGATGTGCGGGTAGGGTTATATCTGATGCGCGAAGCAGGAAATTTAGCCGAAGAAAAAAGCTCACGCAAGATTACCGCCCTGCATGTGGCCGAAGCCCTAAAGAAAGTAGATGACTTTCATATTAAACCAAAAGAAGGATTAGATGAGGATTTGCAATCGATCCTGGACCTGATCCGGGAGCAAACTGGCAGAAAAATTGGAGAGATATTTGCCGTCTATGCAGAACGCGGCGGGGAGATGAGTTACAAAAGTTTTCAGCGCCGGATCAACAAATTAAAAGAAGGAAAGTTTGTCAATACTGAAAGAAGTGTTTCTGCTGATGGCAATAGCACTATTCTTCATTATGATGCAGATCGAAAACTGACGGAATATTGAAAATGCACCAATACCAGGTCTTACTTATAGAGAAAGAATTTCCCGGATTACATATCCTCACTACCGAGAGTTATGCATCACTAAAACAACAACAGCCGCCTTTTCCTCATGAAGATTGGGGAGATTTTTATTCTGAAGTAGGTCTGGATTCTTTAGCGGATACCATCTATCAGTCACTCCAAAACAATGGGGTGGCTGAAGATGCAAGAATAATAAGTGTTCGTTCATTTGATGAAAAGAACTGTGATCCCGATAAAGATTATATCATTAAAGAAGTGACCGGAGTGCGGATTTATTCTCCATCCATACATAGTGCTATACCTCAAGATGAAATTATTTTTCTAGAGCCAGAAGTGGTGTATTTCTTAGTAAGTACTTGTTTTCTGGAAGATTTATTCTCCCCACAACAGGAAGGGAGTTTGCAACGCGAATTTAAACAACTCGAAAGAGTGTTAAATCGAGCTTCAACTAAATTTTAATTAAAATTACTATCCAATATAATGTACGTCTTTCTTCTTACCATGCGCACCAGCTTGAGGCTGGTTGTATTCGTCGCCCAGCCAATCAGATGCTTTCTGGAGCAATTGGTTTTCTACTTCCATAATATCTTTGCTAATTTTTTTTATGTTTACGCCCCAGCTGAATTTTTTCTCGAGGACGGTAACAATTTCCCGCGCACCTTTAATCCCCAAATAGAACGGATTACCAAAAGTCTCGGCCAATAAAGCCACTCCTTTAATTCCTTTCTTTTTTCCTAAAGCTAATAAAATTCCGGATACGCCAATGATGGGGCCGACTACACCAAATATTTCCTTTTCTACTCCTAATCCTTTTTTAGTATATTCTTGCAGAATAGCAGTATCATTTCCAGCGCAAAATACTTTAGGCTGCTCGGGAACATGCTGCAAACCTATGCCACCCGTAGTTATGAGCTGCTGGCAACCATGATGTTTGGCTATTTTCAGAACTTCATCACAAAAAGCATAGCAACTTTCCTCATCAATCGGCTGGATATCTCCTACTAAAAAAAGCAAGTCACGTTTCTTGCCGCCCTTGCCAAACTGCTTGTAATACAATTCCAGTTTGGGCATCTCCACCACATTTTTTTCATTGACAAACACCGAGTGAGGAAACTTATAAGAGAAAAATGAATACAATTTTTTTGCTTTTAATTCTTCCACCAGGAAATCTGCCGCGATCTTACCGACATTTCCAATACCTGGAAGTCCTTCTATTAAAACGGGATGATGTAGAGTAGGTAAAGACTTTTCTTCTTGTGTGATTTCCCAGATTTTATTCATGTTTATAAGAAGGTTTTAGGGTTTATATAGTTTTGCTTGAAGTTAAAGGAGCAAAATGTAAAAAGAGTGCGAGGGACGTGATTCGAACACGCGTACCCACTAAGGGACTAGCCCCTCAAGCTAGCGGATTTGACCGGCTCTCCCACCCTCGCGTTAAGATTCAAATCCGCTGATTATTTATTAATCTTCACTTCTTTACCTTACTAACAAATTGATTATCATCCAGAAAAAATCTCCACTGCAAATCCAAGGCATCTTTGATTCCAATCCTAGAGCTAGCCGCAACTTTTCCAACTTTAAAACCATCATCAAGGATTTTCATTTCTGTACCCAGCTTTAGGCCGTTGTATTTTTTATCGATTCCTAAAGCCAGACATAATTTTCCCGGACCGGAGCAAAGATTGCTTATTTTTTCAGTCTTGCGATTCTGTTGCATTTTTTCAATTCCCGCAAGAGGTTCAACTGCTCTGATCAATACTGCTCCGGCTTCATCCTGAGCTGAGGTAAAATTCAGGCACCAATACATCCCGTAAATCAGGTAGACATAGACATGGCCGTGCGTATCATACATTAGCGCGCTGCGGTCAGTTCTAGTGTAAGCGTGCGAAGCAGGATCTCGGCCATAGGCTTCGGTCTCTACTATTCTCGCCTGCATACCGTTGACAGAGATGATTTTTCCTAAGAGTTGCTTGGCTACCGTAACCGTATCACGAGCAAAAAAAGCTTGAGAAAGTTCTTTCATGAGGTAAAAATAAGGGAATACTATAAAAATTATTAGAAATAATAAGATTGGGTTTGAACCACAATATAGTCACTTACTTCTGGTCCCCAGACATCAATTTCTACCGCGCCAGGAGGAGATTTTTCTTTTGCCGGAGGAAGATATTGAGGCATCTCCAATTCCTTATACAAAGGGACAGGCTGCCAGCCGGAATCTTTTCGTTTTTCTCGATTCTCTCTTTCTATTATCTGGTTGATAATATCCTCATCTAACATGTAACTGGATAATACTCTAAAACTATTTAATGTTCTGCATATAGTCACTAAATACTATATATGAATTTGAAGTGGTGACCGATCAGAGCATTATCCCAAATGTCCTACTGCCCACCCTACAAAATAGCCAATAAACCCGGCAGCTAATCCAATTAAGACGACTTCAAAACCGGATTTAATCCAATTCAATTTGGTGTAACTGGTCTTGGCTAAACCTACCCCAAAGAGAGCGACGATAGTCAATACTGAGGAAATTACTGCCGCTGGCCATAATTCCAAAGAATTAAGTTTTGAAACTAAAAAAGGAAGAATAGGAAAAGCTGAGCCCACTAAAAAAGAGAAAAACATGGCAATGGCATTTTTGAGCGGAACTTCCAGCTTTTCTTTGGAAATACCGACTCTTTTCTGCACCATGTAATTGCAGACAAACTCAGGATGTTTATACTTTGACGATTTTTTCAGGAGACGATCAATCTCTTCTTTACTAAGCCCTTCATCCATCCAAGACGAACGCATTTCTTCATAACATTGACGCGGATTTTTAGTTAAATCATGGCGAGCAGTTTCTATCTCATGCTCGTACACTTCCCGTTGCGATTTGGAAGAAAGATAACTACCTGCTGACATAGAGAAAGCGCCAGTAAACATGCTGGCAAAACCAGCTAGAATAATAGTAAAGGCATCGCCGCCGCCTACATAGACTCCTAATACTAAGCCCAGGTTGGAAACTAATCCATCTTCCATCCCGAAGACAAAGTCCCGGATCACTTCTTTCATGCTGGAGGGAATCATTTTATGGGTACAATAGTACATCTATTGGAAACACATTTAATTTCTCCTGCTCCGCAATCCAAAGGGCCTTCACAGGACATGCTACACAAAACAGCGCTACAGTCAGGAGCCTCTGCTTTGTTAACGGCGCTGGTAGGATGACAGCATTGCGCCGGGATGCAGTCGGCATCAACAGAACATTGCTCTGCTTTCGGTGCAGTGGTACAGGAAATCAGAAAGATACTAGTAATCAATACTAATAACATCATGACTTTTAATTTCATAGTTTCCCCCTTAATTTTTGATAAAGTCTTCTTCAAACTGTAAGCGCTCATTGATTTCGCCGCGAAGGTTTTTCCCGACTAATTTCCGGGCTTCTTCTTGGGAATGATTTGCTAACAACCAGGATAATTTTACTAATGCAGTGTTGGCTAACATGTCTTTTCCTGAGATTACTCCTAATTCCAGCAAGTCCCGACCTTTGTCGTAGACATTCATGTTTACACTGCCAAAAATACATTGAGTAGTCATCACTACCACGCAACCTGAATCAGCCAGCTTTTTTATAGCCGGATAGATTTTTTTGTGAATAGCGCTTTCTTTATTGGGAGCTTGCCCGGGGGTGTGTCCTAACCCTGTTCCTTCGATAACTAAACCTTTATACCCTTTGAAAAAAGAAAATTGCTCAGGAAACATGTTGACATGAATTTTTAATAAACCCACTTTACCCTGCATTTTCGGTTTAAGAATTGCAACAGCGGCTCTTTTAGGATAATTTTGATGAAGGTATTCTATTTTTTTAGTGTTATAATCTACTTTGGCCAAAGGCCCATCATTAACTGCTTTAAAGGCATCGCGCCGGGAGGAATGTAATTTGTAAGTTTTAGCGCCCGGTAAAATAAGACAGCTTTTATCGTTGGCTGATTCATGCATGCATATCGCTACACCACCAAAATCAGTTTTAGTGACAAACTGTGCCGCGCAGATCAGATTCATAGCCGCATCACTGCTGCCGCGATCGGAAGAGCGCTGAGCGCCGACAAAAACAATGGGCACCGGAGATTTTTCCACCATAAATGACAGAGCCGCAGAAGCGACGGCCAGATTATCAGTTCCTATACCAATAATTATGCCTTTCACTCCTTTTTTGATCTGGCCTTCAATCGCTTTGGCAATTAAGGAAAAATGAGCAAAGCGTAAATCGTCGCTCCACATCTGAGCAATCAATTCAGATTCGATATTAGCAATACTTTGTAATTCCGGAAAAAGGGAAAGCAATTCTTCCGGGCTAAACTCAGTTGCCACAGCCCCGGTACGATAATCAACTTTAGAAGCGATGGTACCGCCAGTATGGAGTATAGCAATAGTGGGAAGATGGGGATTCTTGGCAATTTTTGTAGTTGCTTTTTTGGCAATAGTTGCTTTGCCTATGACCGCGATCTTGGAAACTTCTTTCTTGTTAAAACCGATATTATAACCGCTATCAAGTTTGAGAAGAACCGTATTTTTATCCGGACTGGGCATGAGAATGCCTTCTTCAGAGCCCTTCTTGGTGTTTATCTTGACTCGATCACCAGGATTAACCATAAGAGGAAAATAATTCCTTAAGATTTATATAGGTTGTGTTTGGAAAAACAAGAGATGGTGGACTTAGTGAGTGAGATCATTACAGGGTTAGAAAATCCTTCGGCGTATCCTCATCCCACTACTTCAATCCAAAGAATCATTACTGGCGTTTCCATAGTTTTTCTAAGCGGCTATTTTGCGTATAAGTTCAATAAGCCCCTCAATCTGGGTTTCCTTGATTTCTCCACTTTAGAAAAAAGAAAAGATCAATGTGAGAAAGAGTTTAGATATAATTCTTTGATCTCGCCGGACTTATACCTAGGAGTAGTGGCCATCACCAAGGATAAGAAAGGAAAAATTTCTATTAATGGTGCGGGGGAAATAATTGAGTATGCAGTAAAAATGAAACAGTTAGATTCATCTTTAATCATGTCGGAGTTATTGAAAAAAGATAAAGTTACTTCGGAACATCTTAAAGAATTAGCAAAGAAGATATTTTATTTTCATCAAAGAGCCATGACCAACAAAGAGATAGCTTCTTTTGGTACAGTTGAAAACATCCAATTTAATTGGGATGAAAATTTTCAACAAACTGAAAAATATAAGCAGAAGGTCATTTCTGAAAAAGATTTTCAGTTTTTGCAAAAAAAAGTCAATGAATTTATACAGAAAAAGAAAGGTTTATTTTCTGAAAGAGTAAAAAAAGATAAAATTAAGCATTGTCATGGAGATTTTCATTCCGCCAATGTCTTTATTACGCCGGAAGGAATTTATATTTTTGATGGGATTGTGTTCAATAAACGCTTTCCTTGTTCAGATGTGATTGCAGAAATCGCCTTCATGGCGATGGACCTTGATTTTCATGGAAAGAAGAGCTTGGCAAAAGTTTTCGTGCAAGAATATCAAGAATTAAGCAATGATTCAGATATACCTAAGCTGCTTGATTTTTACAAATGCTATCGGGCTTATATTCGGGCAAAAATCAATTGCTTCACTTCCGAGGATGTAAATTTAACAGCAGCAGAAAAACAAAAAACGATTACCAATGCTCAAAAGTATTTTCAATTAGCTAAAAAGTATGCAGAATTACTGTGAATATTCCATCCGGAAAAGAAGCATCTCTTTTACGGTCTGATAATTTTCCGAAGTTATATCATAATCTAAAGAAAAACCCCCGCCATTACCGCGGCCGCCACCGCCCAGGTTCTCTAATAAAGAGATTACAGGGTAATTAGAATTTTCATTTTTTAGGATAATATGATTTCTAGTGGGAGATTTGAATAAGCACACAAAAACATCTGCTTGTTGTTTATATTTCTGACGAAGATAAAAGGAACCTGGTTTCTGGGATAGCAACGGAGAGGAATAGCCAAAAAGGATGCGATGGTCTCCGACAGGATTTATTTCTACAGTTTTGTCAAGCTCTTTATATGCCGCCTCTGATCGCTGATCAAATTGATTAACATAATCCTGCCATTGCGGCAGTAATTTGAAATCTTCATCAAAACAATATTCCTCAGCTAAGGCAAAGGAGAGATACAACAAGAGGTCGTAATCTAAACTTTCATTGGCCAGGGCAATTATTTTTTCTAGTTGATTCCCTACTTGGATATTAGGATGATCGCTGGAAATATTTTTGTAATCATGCGCCTGAGCAATTTTTGCTAATTTTCGTTCATAAGGATCTGGAGCAATCCCCTGTGGTAAAAATTTATTATGAGCCTGGTCAATCAGCATGGCTGCACATTGATTTTTATCATGAATGACACTTACTCCTAATTCAGTAAGTTTATCCGCGTGCTTTTGAGTGCCATCATGATGGTCATACCAGGACACCAGTTTGTTAGCAGCCAGTTGTTCTATCAACGAAAAGTCAGAGCCTCCGGCTTTCACTAAGCGAGGATTAGCATCGATGTCAGCGACAGAAACAAGATCGTAGTTATCTACTTTGGCCACCGCTTCCTTAAAGGCTTCTGCAATTCGATCATATCGTACAAAGATGTGTTGACCAGCGAGAGGTTTACTCTGGGAAGAATGATGGCGCATCTTTAGAGCTAGGGAGATGATCCCATCCGGATCTTCAGCGTGATTGATGTAAAGCGGTTTCATGTTAGATTATCTCTTATTGTAATACAATACTATAGAACATCTCTTCAACCTTAAATTAAATTTAAATAATAATAATAAATAATATTATTTCTTCTTGACTTTTTCTACGTCTTTGCTTAACTTAAGCTTCTTAATCAGTTCCTTATAGCGATTTCGGATAGTTACTTCAGTTACGCCAGCCACATCTGCTACTTCTCTCTGCGTTCGCTTTTCTCCATGAATTAAAGAGGCAACATACAAGGCCGCTGCAGCAATTCCAGTAGGTCCTCTACCTGAGGTCAACTCAATATCGCGAGCCTGTTCCAAAATCTCGACGGCTTTGGATTGCGTTTCCGGACTTAATTTCAAAGCTGAAGCAAAGCGAGGAATGTAATCGGCAGGGTTGCTAGGTCGGATGCTGATTTCCAGCTCTCGGGTTACGAAGCGATAGGTTCTTCCAATTTCTTTTTTCTCAATACCGGAAGCTTCGCCCATCTCATCCAGAGTTCGAGGAATTTCATGTCTGCGACAAGCAGCATACAAAGCACCAGCGACCACAGATTCCATGGATCTTCCTCTTACGAGACCTTTTTGCACTGCAGAACGATAAATGCGAGCTGCTTCTTCTTCTACTGATTTAGGTAATCTCAAGTATGAACTGACACGTTTTAATTCTGCCAGAGCTACTTTTAAGTTTCGTTCGATAGCAGTACTAATGCGAATGTTCCATTTTCGTAATCTGAAGAAGCGATCTCGTTCACGATCTGAACCTAACTTGTAAAAATCTGCAGTGGTACCTACTTCCGTACCTAATCCTTGATCGAATTGAGTGGCGCTGGAAGGAGCTCCGGTTCGGCGCTTGCTGTCTTGCCCGCCATCGTCTTCAAAGCTTCTCCATTCTTGTGAGAAATCAACCATGCGATCTTCAATAACTAAACCGCAGTCACGACAAATAGTTTCTCCCTTTTCAGTGTTCCTAAAAATATTGCGACTGGCACATTCGGGACATTCTTTTAATGATTTGCGTAACGTCATTTTCAGCTCAGTAATAAGATATTTACAATAAACCCTCTTTCTTTAGTTTATAAACTTTTCGCTAAATTTATTAGAGAGAATCGAAAATAGCCTAAAAAACACTATATAAAGAGGGAAACTGCCCCGGAAACGATGAGGCCTAATCCTGCTCCTACGGCGACTTCTAAAGGAGTATGACCTAAAGAATAGTGAAATTTTGACTTCAATTTATGCAGTTTCAGCAGTCTTTCGATCTGTTTTCCTTCCATGCCTACCGTTCGGCGCACCCCAAAAGCATCTCTAAGCACAATCAGGGCCAGCACCAGACTGATTACAAACGAAGTGGATAAACCTTCTTGCAGATAAATACTGGTAGCCAGCGCCACTACAAAAGCAGAATGGGAAGAAGGCATGCCGCCGGTAACCACCAGATCATGCCAAGAGAGCGTTTTATGCCGGAAAAAAAGTATAATCAATTTTAAGAGCTGCGCACCAAAACCTGCTGCCAGCACGGCCAGAGCTATTTTATTCATGGTAGGATGATTTCTTCAGAATTTATATACGTTTGGTTTGCATTTCTCGTTTTGTTTTTTCTCTTTTTACTTTTCCTCTAATTTTATTTTTCCTGAATTCAAAATCAATCATCAAGGGCAGATGATCTGAGAAAGAAAAGTGTAGCACCGAATATTTTTTTACATGTATCTGTGGAGAAGTAAGAATGTAATCTAAACGCCGAGAAGGATGCCAGGCCGGTTCGGTCAGCGGCCTAGAATCTTTATCTAAACTTATTAAATCGCTAAGATGAGTTTTTTTCAGCAACTCTTTTATTTCTTCTTCTCCATTAAAAGTATTGAAGTCTCCCATCAAAATAACTGGATTTTTTATGTGGTTGACGATCTTAATTAATTCTTTAATTTGTCGCGTGCGAGCTTTTTTTCCCAAGGCTAGATGCGCCGCCAGCAGAGTTACAGGCTTCGGACAGCGTACGGTAGCTTCAATGACCATCCTTTTTGTTCCTTCATGAAAGACGTGATATTTTACATTCGTAAAAGGAAAACGAGAGATGATGGCATTAGCTTGCTTGTTAAGGATAGGTATATGATGAAACAGTTTTAGCCATCCTGTCAAAGGATACTTGACTTTTTCCACAAAACTATTCAACTTCAATTCTTCTTCCAGAAACTTAACTTCATCTCTTCCTCGGGCGCGTAGAGAGCCGATATCTACTTCTATCAAAGCCAAAATATCAGGATTTAATTTATGAAGTGCCGCGACTAACCGTCGATTGATATTTTTGGGCGGAAAAAAGATTTTCCATAATTGAAGATATTGATACCAGATACCTTCCATCCCTTCGCAATATTCAATATTGTAGGTAATGAGCTTGACCATGTGCAGAATTAAAGCATGATACTATAAAAGAGTTGTTGATTACTCTGAAGGACTAATCTGAACCAAGCATATCTCTATAATGCCGCCAATAAAAATTAGCATGATCTTTGTTTACAGATCCGTAATAATCATTCAACCGTTCAAATTCTTCTTTTCCTAAACCCAGCATGGTATAATCGAGGAGAGTATCTAAGGTATGCTCAATTTCTATTTTATCTGTAACTTTTTTTTCTAGAATGGTGCCCACCAGAACCTTTAGGGCAGGCATATTTTTCTGCGCTTTCTTTTGGAGCTGTTCTATCAACTGGATAAATTCTTGATCCATAGTCACTTCAATATCCCATAACCAATTAATCTAAATCTATCCCCTACTCTTCGTGAGATAGTAATTCTATCGCCAGGATTTGCACAGACGGGCTTTTTTAAGGCGCACAAGGTGTTTTTCTTTGATGGATCAACGACCACGCCTACCGTGGCAGCAGAGTTACAGTTCAACATTAAAACTTCGCCCTTAGCTAAAGGTTTTACTTCGGTCTCTTCTTTCGTTCCGACTACCCTTTCCAGAAGGAATGTTTCCAGGTTAACTTGGTAATGAATCGGAGGAATTTTTCCCGGCAATCCCACAATTGAGCCGGTCAATGAATCTGATTTCACCACTGATGGATCGAGAGTTGTTCCTAGGGCCATACTGCCGCCAGGAAGAATTTCATCAACGGGCTCGCCACCGGAATAAATTTGAACAATAGTTGATTTTAAAGCTTTAGCAATCTTTTTGTTTTTTTCTTCGACCATATAGCCAGGGCAGATCTCAATACTGTCGCCAACCTTAAATTTCCCTTGCTTAACTGTACCACCAAGAACGCCACCAACTAATTTTTCCGGTCTGGCTCCAGGTTTGTTGATATCGAAAGATCTTGCCACTAACATCAGCGGTTCTTTTTCTTTATCACGTACGGGAGTGCGAATATGTTCCTGAATGGCATTAAGTAAAATATCAATGTTCACGTTAGCTCGTGCTGAGATAGGGATGATTGGAGCATCACGGTATTCGGTGGAAGATAAAAATTCTTTAATCTCTTGGTGATTAGCTAGAGCTTCTTCATACGAAACTAAATCTATTTTATTTTGCACGATGATAACATTCTTTATGCCGCTGATATGAAGAGCCATGAGATGTTCTTTCGTCTGCGGCTGAGGACATTTCTCGTTGGCAGCCACTAACAATAAAGCACCATCAACGATAGCTGCTCCGGAAAGCATGGTAGCCATCAATGATTCGTGTCCAGGGGCATCTACTAACGATATCTTTCGCTGAAAGACTACTTCGTTATTACATTTGATACATTTATTTTTAGTAGTGTAATAATGACATTTTTCACAGAAGTAAATGGAAAAATCCGCATATCCTAAACGAATGGTAATTCCACGTTTAAGTTCTTCAGAGTGAGTATCAGTCCATTTCCCACTCAAGCGTTCAGTAAGAGTAGTTTTTCCGTGGTCAACATGGCCCACGAGAGCAATATTAAGTTCGGGTTGGAGAGAAATTGATTTGCCGGTTCTGGAATCAGAACTGGAATCTGCTGCTTTAACTTCCAGATCTTTCTTAGTCTTGGGAGTTTTAGCTACCGCTTTCTTTAATTCTGTTCCGTCTGCAGTCTTCTTTTTTAGAGCCACTATCAACGATAGAACCGCAGTTTCTTTATAAAGTTTAGGGGAGTTCTATCGTAAAGCGGGATCAAGAAATCTTCAGAAAGAGATAGTAAAAAAATAGTAATTAGATAAAATAAATTTGAAACAGATTTAAAAGAAATGAAAATGTATTTTGAAATTATACTTACTCTTCTTGCTTCTTAAGTCGAGTCAAATAACCGGCAATAACATTACGCAGTTTTTTACTGCCACCTTTGGTGTACTCTGCAGTAACCTTCTTATTCTGTTCAAACTCAGAAGTAAACTTGCTACCGTGCATATTCAAAAGTTCTTTTGTTTTTCGCTTGATAAAGGTAGTTTTGATACGTCCCATAAAACAACTTGGAGCCCAATTTATTTATAAATCTTTTGCCTTTCAAGCAGATTCTACAGCTAATTTACCGTTCTCCTTATTAACGCGCCAATTAACCACTAGAAGGTAAAGTAATGTAATATTTATATATTAATATACCATTGTTATACAAATGGTTATCTTAGTAGATCAGCAAAATCTTTCTGACGATATCTATGCCATAATTTTTGCTACGGAGCAACAAGAAGAAGTAGCTAAGATGCTAGTTAAATATATGGTCAGCAACGGCGGGGAAATCGGAAAAACAGAGATGGGCTTGTTTGCCAACAATCTTCACGAAGGAAAGGTCATTGTAAAAGAAAAAGGGAAGTCGCCTTTGCAGCAAGAAGCAAGAATGTCTTACAACAAGCGCCAATTCTATGATCGAATTCTCACTCCGATGCGCGGCATGGGTTTAATTGAATATGACTTGTTTAAGAAAACCTATAAAATATCGGATAAGTTCAATAGACTGATGATAAAGATTGGCTTGATGTGGCTGCGGGAATTAGAAAGATTAAAACTATCTAAGAATAATTAATCAAGATCTGAACCCGTTTTATCTTTCTTTTCTTTGGGAGGGAGATTCATCATATTCTGCTGAGAGGAAGAAGAACGTTTGGTTTTTTCTATCAGTTCTTCTAGCATTTTCAAAACCTCATTAGGCTTATCCACATCACGAAATTCAAGAACCGTGCTTCCTACCTGCAAATAGACTGTCCCATAGTTCAATAATCTTTGCAAGGCAGTTTGCTTCACGTTGAGATCAGGGATAAAGCCAAGAGGCTGGTAATAGATATTTCTTTTTTTTATTTTGAAAACGCCGTTGATGATGGACATTTTATTGTTCATTACTTTGTAACGATCACCATAATATCGGCGCATTTCCGTGGAAACCAAACCAAATAGACTTAATCCCACAAACAGATAAACCACAAAACGATGTAAACTTGAACCATTCAAAGCGGAGAAGCCAACTAATCCTAGCAGGAAAAAACTACAAATATATTCCACCAAATAGGCCTTACGAGAATGACGTAAGGTTACGAGCACGATATCATCTTCATGAGCAAGAGCCATGCTCTAAGAAGGCCCTTAGAAGTATATATATTTTGTTGTGCTGGAAAAAAAAGAAGAAAAAAAATAAGTTATTTACTTTTCACATCAATGAGAGATGCGGTTTTTAACATTAGTGCTTCTTTTTGCAACAGATCCGCTTTATCCGTTTTCTCCCAGGTAAAATCAGGATCATTCCTGCCGAAATGGCCGTAAGCCGCAGTCTTTCTATAGATTGCCCGTCGTAGATTAAGCTGCTCAATCAGCGCTTTAGGACGGAAATCAAAATGTTTTTGTACTAACTCGGATATTTTTTCTTCCGAGATTTTTTCTGTACCAAAAGCATTTACCAAAATACTGACTGGTTTAGCCACTCCGATGGCATAGGCAACTTGAATTTCACATTTATCTGCCAAGCCCGCCGCAACAATATTTTTAGCGACATAGCGAGCATAGTAACAGGCGGAACGATCAACTTTAGTCGGATCCTTTCCGGAAAAAGCTCCACCGCCATGCCGACCCTGTCCGCCATAGGTATCAACGATAATCTTTCGGCCAGTTACGCCGGCATCACCCACCGGACCGCCAATAATAAAATTGCCGGTCGGATTAATGAAATATTTTGTATTATCGTCAACCCACTCGTAACAGATTGGTTTGATTATTTTTTCAATCATATCACGTTGGATTGTATCTAGTGTTACATCAGGATGATGCTGGGTGGAAAGTACGACCGTATCAACGCGTTTAGGAACACCATTTTCATATTCAATGGTAACTTGTGATTTTCCATCAGGACGTAAATACCACAGTTCATTTCTTTTACGGGCACTGGCCAGACGCTGGGTTATTTTGTGGGCAAGAGTGATAGGCAAGGGCATGTATTCAGGTGTTTCATTCGTAGCATAACCAAACATCAATCCTTGATCACCCGCACCTTGTTCCTTATGCAAGCCTTCTCCTTCATTTACTCCCTGTGCGATATCAGGCGATTGTTCAGATAAAGCAACTAAAACACCGCAGGTTTCACCATCGAAACCCAGCTCCGGTTTATTGTAACCAATGTTTTTTACTGTTTCCCGGACAATTTTTTGCACATCAATAGTAGCATTAGTAGTTACTTCGCCGGCGACGACTACAAAGCCCGTTTTGGTGAGTGTTTCGACCGCAACTCGGCCCGCAGGATCTTTGGCCATAATAGCATCAAGAATAGCATCCGAAACCTGATCACAGATCTTATCCGGATGACCTTCAGTCACACTTTCGGATGTAAAAAAATAATTTTGTTTGGTCATGTAAACCACCTCATTTAAGGATTATTACGAGATTAAAAGGTATATAAAATTAGTGAAAGAATACTCATTTTTGATCAAATAAGAAAAATGTTTTATAAGAAAATATTTGAAGTGCTAATTCTCATCCAGCGCTTGGAAAGCCAGAATATCATCGATCTTTAATTTTTCTCTCTTCTTGATCTTCTCGGAAACTTGGGCGGTTTTCTCTTTAATTTGCTCTTTGAAACTTTTTTCTTCAGTATCGTGAAAGAGTTTGCCTAATTCCTGCACGCGAGACTGAATTTCCTGCATCTTTTGCTTGGCTTCTTCATATTTCTTTTTCAAATCCAGATGCTTTTCCATAACTGGTTTTTCTTGTTCCCGTAATTGTTTAAGTTGCTCGTATAAGGAATTTACCTGCTGATGTTTTCCTTGGGAAAGTTCTGCCACTCCTTGTACTTCTTGATGAAGCTGCTGCGCTTTATGTCGTGCTTCGGCCGCATCAGCGGCAGTAGCATTAC
>Ga0209542_10011053_pt1 | contig 16105 bp, 13 predicted proteins | sample RifCSPhighO2_01_FD_184028 | JGI IMG/M metagenome (GOLD analysis project Ga0209542, IMG submission 184028) | Soil microbial communities from Rifle, Colorado - Rifle CSP2_plank highO2_0.1 (SPAdes) (version 2) | ecosystem: Environmental > Terrestrial > Deep subsurface > Rock core/Sediment ... | reverse complement strand
GGCCATGTTTGTAGCAACCGTTACTGCGCCAAGCCGTCCGGCTTGAGCATGCATCTCTGCTTCTCTTTCATGTTGTTTGGCATTCAACACATTGTGCTGAATCCCTTCCCGCGAGAGCATCATCGATAACATCTCATTTTTCTCTATTGATACCGTACCCACCAATACCGGCTGACCCCCTTTATGCTTCTCTTTTATTTCGACGACAACTGCCCTGAATTTTCCTTCCTCATTTTTGTAAATCCGGTCGGGAAGGTCTTTTCTTGCCAGAGGTTTATTGGTCGGGATTTCGACAACGTCGATGTTATATACTTTGTGGAATTCTTCGGCCGATGTTTTCGCCGTGCCGGTCATGCCGGCAAGTTTTTTGTATAAACGAAAATAATTCTGAAACGTGATGGTGGCAAGGGTTCTGGATTCTTTCTGAATTTTAACGCCTTCTTTCGCCTCAACGGCTTGGTGAAGACCTTCCGACCACCGGCGCCCTGGCATCAAACGCCCCGTGAACTCATCCACAATTATTATCTCGTTATCTTTCACTACATAATCCCTGTCCCTTTTAAATAAAACTTTCGCTTTCAGGGCCTGCTCAAGGTGGTGAACATATCTCACCCCGCCTTCTTCATAAATATTAGTCACACCCAAGGCTTTTTCTACTATTTCTATTCCTTTTTCGGTAATAGAAATGGATTTTAATTTTTCGTCGACGTTATAGTCCTCGTTTTCTGTGAGGCGCGGCACTACCCGAGCAAATGTCTCATACAATTTCCCCGAATCCTCATCGGGAGCGGAAATTATAAGAGGGGTCCGAGCTTCATCAATCAGAATAGAATCAACCTCGTCAACTATGGCAAAGTTATGTCCGCGTTGCGACATTTGTTCCGGCATATAGGCCATGTTGTCGCGTAAATAATCAAACCCCAACTCATTGTTCGTGCAGTATGTAATATCAGCCGCATAGGCCTCTTTACGGCTAACCGGTCTTAGGAATTCGTGAACAACCTTAAAAGCCCCAAGGGTATCTCTTTCTTTATCTAAAGACGAAGGGCTAACGTCTAAAGTTTCTAATTTTTGGTCGTTGGTATGTTTTCCGTCATACAAATAACTTGCGTCATGATTTACACAACCAACACTCAAACCAAGCGCGTTGTATATCTGTCCCATCCATGCAGTATCACGCCTGACCAGATAATCATTGACCGAGACGATGTGAACACCATGTCCGGCAAGAGTATTCAAATAAGCCGGCAGAGTTGCCACCAACGTTTTACCTTCGCCTGTTTTCATCTCGGCGATTTTGCCTTGGTGTAAAACAATACCGCCGATCAACTGAACATCAAAATGCCTCTGGCCAAGCGTCCTTTTTGCCGCTTCGCGGACAGCGGCGAATGCTTCAGGAAGAATATCATCTAATAACTCAATGGGCTGTTCATTGAGTCGTTCATTGAGTCGTTGACGAAATTCGATGGTTTTCGCCTTTAACTCGTCGTCTGAAAGTTTCTCAAATTCCGGCTCAAGTGAATTTATCCGATCTATGATCGGCTGAAGGGAATTAATATACCTCTTATTTGCATCCCCGAATATTGAAGATAAAATTGACATTGTCCCGTTATTTTAGCACGGTTTTAGGGAAAAATAAAGCCGCCTTAGCTTTCGCATATTGGCGGTCATAGTAGTGATTATTCTAGTTTAGTACAACAAAACGGACACGCGGGTGGATTCAATTCAAATCCATCATGCAAAGGATACCAGAATGATCCTATAGGATTCCACCGGAAGTTAAATCTCTTCCACGAAACCGGACCATATAATTCTCCTCTCTTATGAAACAGTTAGTCTATATGTGTTTGGTGAGGAGCTTTTACAATAAGGACTGCCGTCCAGATTAAATCTCGATCAGGCATCTTGTCACAAACATGCGTAGGCCATTTTTGTTTACTCATGTCCTTCCTCCTTTAAGAGGTGGGTCAAGTCTTCGGTTTCAATGTCTAAATGGAGAACTCTCACTAACTTTACTATTTTGCCATTCCTTTTACTAAAACTTGTAGCAAAATCAACTGCCGCCTTATTGTCCGTTGCTGTAAAATCGAAACTTGCAATGCCATCGCACCAAGTTTCCGGGCCACTGAATCTTAATGTTCGAGTTCGCCAGTGTTCATGGAATAACCGAAATCGAATTTCCTCGTTAATCATTTTCCCCTCCTTTGGAGAAAAGCAAAACCACCGAAATGGTGGTTTTGCGAGAACGAGTTCATTCCCACCCCACACCATCTTCCCCTTTCGGGCTGGAGTTGGCACCTTACTCTTGCGAGTAGGTTGTCGGAGCGTTATCGGGCCAGTACCCTCGGCTCACTCTTGATAATATTGGGTTGCGAATGAACAACTAAGTAAGATTATCAAAACAATTAAATATAGTCAATATGCTGTCTCGAAAAATTATTTCTCGGCCTGTCTGGAGATCTACCCTCTTTTTCTTTTTAATATTCAAGGCCACACAGGAATTGCATAAAAGAAGGCAAAAATGATAAGATAATTTGTTATGAAACGATTTGCGTTTATTGACGTGCAAAATACCGAAACAACAACATTGAAAGTGTTGAAGTTCGCTCTTGACTATGAAAAATTATTTTCTTATCTAAAAAACAAGTGGAAATGTGAGAAGATATTTTTCTATCCCGGAATACAATTCAATGACGAGGTTCGTGGCGAACTTTTTGATAAGCTAACGAACGTCGGCGCAATCGTTCGTCCAAAATATTTTAATATCTATAAAAACGAAGACCGGATTTTAAGCACCAATTGTCCAAAATGCAATACAGAGATCACCCAAAAAGTAAATATGGGAAATTCTTGGAAATGCAATTGCGATGTGGAAATGACAATGGACATTTTGGATCACGCAAAAGAAGATACTGAAATACTTATTTTCACAGGTGATGGAGATTTTGAATTACTCGTTGAACGAGTGGTGCAAAATGGAGCAAAAGTATACTTAATATCAAGCGCAAAGAAAAACAAAACTGGTCCACGATATGCAACGTCACGATTTTCCACAAAACTTAGAAATTTACTTGCAAAGTATTCACAAAAAGTTTTATATCTTGAACTTGATGATTGGAAAATGAGAATTAAACTGGACAGTAAGTAGCTATTTAGGCAAAGGAAAACGCCGTACAGGCCGGCGTTTTCTAAGGACTCTTTAAGTATATATGAGGTGGGTATTCTTTGTCAAATCGGCTCAAGTGAATTTATCCGATCTATGATCGGCTGAAGGGAATTAATGTATCGTTTATTAGCATCGCCAAAAATTTTAGAGAAAAAAGCCATTTTACTGAATTTTTATCTTACGAACTTGGTCGGTTCTTTTTTCTTTAAGTTTCTTTACTTGTCGTCCCAGTTCGTTTCTTGCGTCGACAATGGCGTTTCTAAGATCTTCATGCTGGCAAGTAGCGCGCAGCAGTTTACCGCCTATTTTCAAATTAATTTCGACATAATAAATTTCTCCGGAACGATGATGCTTGGACGGTTTACAGACTTCAACGCGAATCTCGGCAAGGCCATTCGGGTCTTTAAAGAATTTATCAAGTCCGCCGATTTTCTGATTTATAAATTCTTCCAGCGGCGCATCGGAAGAAATGTTTTTGTAGAAAATAGATATTGTCATAACACTTGATAGTATACGAAATTACCTTGTTATATCAACGCCTGTTTTGTAACGATTAAGTTCTAAATCATTGATTACAAATATCGCTCCCCAGTCCCGACCTGAAGCATCCCACTGCTGAGGAGTTACGTTAAGCCAGTGTTTGGTACCGTCCGGCCAAACAGCATACACCTTTTCGTCATCGACATATCTTACGTAGTTTGCTGTCGTGTAAGAATGAAATGTCGCGTCGTCAACCTCAACGGCTTTAGCGGCGTCAAGATGGCCATACAAAGAAATTATCTCCGGCCTTAAATATCTTTTATACTTTCCCTCGATCACGTATATTTCACTTTCTCTGGCTTTATTTATAAGCATTCCGTTTTTGAGGGCAGAACCGAAATCCATTCCGAGAGACCTGTCTTCAAAACCAACATTTAAAGTAAGGAAGGTTTCGTTTTCTTTCGGTCCGAAGTCAGACACTTTGGCTGAGTTAATCGGGAAAATGAAAAAATATTGTAGTCCCCCCGGATCCGTAACATAAAAATTGCCATCAACAACGCTGAAGCGTCCCAAGTTATCGGCATAAGCAAATTTAGAATTAAATGAAGGAGAAAGTTTGATAACTTTGTCGTTTGATAAGATGCCGCTGACAAAAAACTTATGCCCATAAAGCTGCCAGGGTTTAAGCAAGTAATCAAATATTTTCGATCCGGAGTCTGAAAGTATTGTAAGCCGCTGGGGCAACGCGCGATATCTCTCCAAGCCTGATTTCGAATAACTAAATTTAGGATTTACAGAACTGTCGTTAATATAACTGGCGGCAAGCCAGTTGCCGAAAATATCGATGAAACGCTCGCCAACGTTACGGGAAGCTAAAACACTGTTAATCGATGATATTCCTGTTAAATTGGTATGAAGAGTGTCTTTCAAAAGATCTGCCCCGTATTTATCGGCGACATATTCGGCAAAAAGAGCGACCAGCGCATAATCGCCAGAAACATTCGGCCATTCGGTCAAACTGTCGGAGGAATTATTAAAAAAGTTGTCGGCCCTCCTTTCAAGATTTGAGTCGGTAAAAATATCGTTATAACCCGTAAGGGTTATAGAGTATTCGGACCTTAGTTCGTTTAGCCAAACATCCTCATTTAATTTATTAGCCAATTCTTTTTGGTTAAATGAAATCAAATGCTGAAATTCATGAGCCATAAAGGTCTTGGTATAAGGACCAACAATAGATTCTGCATTGACAACTACCATCTCTTTTTCATTTGATTCTTCCGCTAGTGATTTCTGATATCCGTTTGATGTGCTGAAATATCCCCCATGGCCTTGCTTGAGTTGTTCTAAAAGGATAAAGATGCGGTCGTCTTTATCCACTCCCGGTTTTGCTTCTTGCCCCCAAAAAAGTGTCTCCTTTGGATATATGTTACCGTCAAATTCACTAGAAAGTTTTCTGATCCCGCTTAAAAAGTTGTCCCTTTCGCTAAAATCCAGAGTGTCCCAATAACTGTTTTCGACGTAAAAATAAGCGTTAGTGCCGATATGGCGAAGTGTGGCCGCTACCGATTTGCGGCCGAATTTATCAAATGCCTGATTAGTGTTGAATGCCTGGATCTGTCCATCTGTGTCGGCATTCGCAATCGAAAATACAAAAAACGGCACGAACAGCACCGCAAACATAATTATAAATATCCCCTTTTTGTACTTAATCAACACTATCTGATTATAACAGAGTTTTGGAATTTTCTAAATCCTTCTAATAAAATTTCTAATGCCCTAATGTTTAATTTTAAAAATTCAACATTTAGTATTTCATTAGAAATTAGAAATTAGAAATTAGAAATTATGAATTTCTAATTGGTTTCCTTTTCTGCATGATTATTTCTTTGTTGTGCTTGGACACATCCTCTATGGTAAGATTCTGGGCTTTTAGTAACTCAGAGTTATAGTCTTGTAACGCTCTTAAAACAGCAATTCCTTTCCGTAAAACTTTGGCAAACTCGACTTGCGTTTTGTCTTTTGATACTTGCCGAAGAAGCTCTTCGGTAAACTTAGTGAATGCGGCCATATCTTTCGGAAAGCAATAACCGCCCGCACCGCAGTAATCGCCATGTTCAACATTCAGCCAAGACGGACCAATTCTTAAATCAGCGCCGATTATCTCTTTTATATTATTGTAGTTGACTACTGTGCTGATTTTATTTTTTTTAAACTTGCGATTAGTAGCAAAGCAAACATCGGCAAGAATATTGCCGTATATAACCTTTATAAAACCAAACACATTCGAAGCGTATTTGCCGATTTCCGCCTCGGTGGCATTGACTGACTTTCTGGAATAATCCGAGGTCCAAGGTCTTATGAAGTTTTTTCTTGGCAATAAGTTAAGCACTTCTACGGCATCGGTCATGCTTTTGGTAGTAGTACCGACTATTTGCCTGTCCGGGGAAAGAAAATCCTCCCAAGACTGCGATTCGGTAAGAAACTCGGGATTAAAGATAAACCTTTTTCTGGGATATTTTTTCTGAAGGTCTTCCACTGTGCCCGGAGAAACAGTTGATTTAACGATGACTATTTTGCCATCTTTTATTTTGCTGACTGCCGATTCAACAATTGAGATATTACAACTGCCGTCACTGTTGGGAGGCGTTGGTACGGCTACGAAAATAATGTCTGCCCTGTTGAAGTCGTCAAAGTAACCTTTCTTGGGATCAGCGTCATAACAAAATAGGTCCTTACCTCTTTTGTGGCCGTTTATTTCCTCAAACCATCTTCTTATCGGTCCTCCGACCATTCCGACGCCCATTAAACCAATTTTTAGTTTTTTATTAGCCATTTAACTAAAATGCTAACATTCTTGCTTTTTCTTGTAAATTGAGGCAAAATAGAGATGAATAATGAAGAAGTTTCTCTTATTTTTATCCGACGTAGCTGCCCTTTTTGGGGCCCTTTTGGTAACCCTATATTTGAGGTATGGCCCGACTTTTTCTGAAAAACTAGGATTCCATCTTGCCCCGTTTTCGATAATATTTATAGTTTGGCTGATTATCTTCTACATAGCCAACTTGTATGAGCCGGCGACACTCAGAAATAACATCCATTTTTATTCTTCGCTTCTTCAGACAATAATAATTTCGCTGGTAATATCGGTCGCGTTCTTTTACTTAATCCCGCTTTTTAATATCGCGCCGAAAACCAACCTTGCCATTTTCGCAGCTATTTTCACTGGCATAGAATTCGCGGCAAGATGGGGATTCAACAATACCTTTGAGCGCAAGTTTAAAAGATCAATCCTTATTGTGGGTTTAAACAAACAAGCATTTGAACTTGCCCAGTTTATAAAAATAAATCCCCAGCTTGGATATGAGTTAAAATGCGTCGTCGACTTGAATCCTGAAAAAATTGACAACGAAGAAGAATTCAGAAAATTCGGAATTATCCAGGGTTTAGGCAATCTTGAAAAACAAATACAAAACGAAAAAATAGACGCAATCGTAATAAGCCCGGAGGCATATCAAAACTCCGAGACAATAAATATTTTCTACAAGTCGCTTGAGAAAAAAATATCATTTTTTAACCTTGCATCATTTTACGAACGGCTGACCGGCAAAGTGCCGCTGGGAGCGATTAACCAGATCTGGTTTTTGGAGAACTTGAGTGAGGGAAAGAAAAAAGGCTACGAGATAATAAAAAGATTTTTTGATACTGCTTTCGCGATAACAATGGGTTTTATTTCTTTGATTTTATATCCTTTCGTAGCATTAATAGTTAAGTTAAACTCTTCCGGCCCTGTTTTTTACAAACAAAAAAGACTAGGGCAAGCCGGAAAGATCTTCGAGATAATTAAATTCCGAACGATGCACAAAGACGCAGAGAAAAAAACTGGCGCCGTTTGGACAACCGACAACGACCTCCGAGTGACCGGAGCGGGAAAGTTTTTAAGAAAAACCCGTTTAGATGAAATACCTCAAATCTGGAATATTCTTAGAGGAGAAATGTCTTTTGTCGGTCCCCGGGCTGAAAGACCAGAATTTCATGATTTACTGCAAAAAAATGTTCCATTCTATGAAGAAAGGTATCTGATTAAACCGGGCCTCACCGGCTGGGCACAAATTAATTTTCATTATGGCTCTTCAGTTGATGACGCCGCTGAAAAGTTAAAATACGACCTATACTACATCAAAAACAGATCCCTTCTGCTTGATTTGGGGATAATTCTAAAAACAATACGCATTACGTTAAAACAGGCAGGAAGGTAGAACCGGCATTAATCTCTAAGAATTAACTTCCAGGGAATCTTAATTGCCTCCCAAATTATTTTTGAAGACATTTTTGACTGGCCCTCTCTTCGTTCACTGAAAAGAATCGGATGTTCGGTGAAAGTACAACCAGCCTGATAAAGCCGGTATTTAAGTTCAACTAAAAAAGAATAGCCCTCTGAGTTTATTTTGTTTAAATTTAGTTTTTTTAAGGCGGTGATTCGATAGGCATTAAATCCGGCCGTAGCGTCTGTAACCGATAATCGCAGAATTGTTCCAACATAAAAGTTTGCAAACTTGCTCAAAGTCTTTCTGAAAAAATTCCAATTCTTGACTCCCCCGCCTTTTACATAACGTGATCCGATCACAATGTCTGAGTTTTTAAGCTCATTGATAAGTAAAGGAACGACATTAAAATCGTGAGAAAAATCGGCATCCATTGTCACTAAAAATTCGTAACTTTTTTCAAGGGCCCACTTGAATCCATCTATGCTTGAACGGCCGTAGCCATGATCTGATGTTCGCGTAAGAATAAAAAGGTTGCCGTAATTCTGTTTTAATTTTTCAACCAGTTCTTGGGTGCCGTCGATTGAATTGTCGTCAACAACCAGTACCGAAATTTCCGGTATTAAGTTAAAAATCGCCGGGATTAAATTTTTCAGATTCTCTTTTTCGTTGAGAGTCGGGATCAGAATTATACTTCTTGAATAACTCATATTTTATAACGCTTCAGTATCTTTCCGTACACAAGGAAAGAATAAAGAAACAACTTCTCTTTTTCTGCCAGCCGCTTGATCCCGCCTCGTTCCCGCAAAGCCCGTAAAAGAATGCTGCTCACCCAACCTGGTAGTATTCCCGGATTGCCGGCAAATTTTTTGGCCATCTCTTCTATCTCAGATATGGAGCCAATCAAAATCTCTTTTAAGGGGATTGAGAATCCTTGCTTTGGACGAAACACAACATCGCTCGGCAACAATCTTTCAAGGAGAGCCTTTGCTAAGACCTTGCCCTCCTTTCCTTTTCGATGGACACGAAGAGAAAAACCAGTAGCGTATTTCCAAACCTCACGGTCAAGCAAAGGAACACGCGCTTCTAAAGACTGGCTCATGGTAATAATGTCTGTTTTATATAATAAGTCTCCAGGAAGGTACAATGTTCTGTCATAATAAAATGCGGGGTCTTCCTCTACTGGGTATGACGATAAGATTTTTTGGATTACTTCGTATGTTGGTCTTCCTGTTACGCTAGCTTGATATATTCTCATAAATGACATCCAAAGAAGCAAGGGATCTTTAAAAATATTACGTACCAAAAAAAGTTCTGATTTGCGCTTCCATCGTTTCGGTAGAATATTTAGCAAGCCCGGGATTGCTTGATATTGCCTCTCGCCTCCCCGAAACCCGCTTAACCAGCGTTGGCGTCCGTACCCGCCAAAAAGTTCGTCTCCGCCTTCACCGGTTAAAACCACTTTTACTTTCTGAGCGGCCCTTTGAGACATAAGCAATAACGGAAACACAGCTGAGTCAGCAAGCGGCTCGTCAAGCGCATCCCAAACTTCATTGTTGATACCCAGCATCGCATCTTTGGTAAAAGGAATTTCCGTATAAGATAGTCCAGCTGCTTTCGCAATAAAACGCGCATATTCAGTATCCGGGCGTTCCGGCACCGCAACGTGATATGTTTCAAGGGCTTGTCCTAGCTCTTTCAAAAGCAGAGCCAAAAGAGTGGAATCCGTGCCGCCGGAAAAGAATAAACCGACAGGTACGTCAGCGATTAAGTGTTTTTCCAGACTTTTTAACATAACGGAGTGCAGTTCATCAATGTCCTTGCTTTCAAAACTGTCACGCTTTTCTTGGGAACAAGGAAAGCGGTAAAATTCATTTCTGACAGCACCGCTTTGCATATCAATTGTCACCATTTCGCCTGGCATCAGTTTTTTTATGCCCAAGAACAATGTATGCGGGGGCGGTATAAAACCGAGAGTAAAATATATTTCAGACGCGACCGGATCTATAGTTCTTGGAATCCAAGGAACCTCTATTATTCCTTTCATCTCGGAAGCAAACGCAAATTTATTTCCTTCATGAGCGTACAGAATGGGCTTAATACCGAAGAAGTCCCGAGAAAGAAAAGGCTTTCTTCGGCTTTGTCGTAGATTGCAAATGCCCACATACCGCGAAGTTTATTTACAATACCCGGACCAAATTTTTGAAATCCCGCAAGCAGTACTTCGGTATCAGAATTTCCACTGAACCGAATACCATCTTTTTCCAGAACAGAACGGAGCTCCAAATAATTATAAATCTCCCCGTTATATACAATGGTGTAACGCCCGTCCGCAGTACTCATTGGCTGGTGACCAGAATGTGAAAGGTCAATAATGGAGAGGCGACGATGGCCGAGCGTAATATGCTCGTCAGAAAAAACGCCGGAATCGTCAGGTCCACGGTGGCGTAGTACTTCGCTTATCTTTTCATCTATTTGTGAGCCTTGATATGAATAACCGAATATTCCGCACATCCCGCACATAAACACTATCGCAGGCTGTCCGCCAAGCGCTCCTTGAGGCGACGGAATGTCTGACCATGGTGTTTTAATTTAAACTCTCTGTCTCTTGCATCTTTCGCTGAACGATATGACTCATAATACAGCAATGGCCATGGAATGTAAGGTTTAGTAGATTGGGAGACGCCTGCATTATGTTCCTTAATTCTCTTCCCGCTAGGTTAAAATTTCTTTTTTACTTTTCGTTCCTAAAAAGCAGATAACAACTGCTAAATAAAAAGGCACTAAATAAATCCAAACATTCGGCCAATACTCACTGCCAAAAAAGTTCCAGATAGGAATAAAAACTGTCACAGAATCAGCCAGGAATACAAATATGGCCCATCTGTGTTTCATAATGAAAGGTACGGCGGCCAGAGAAATAAGCGTAGTTGCCGGCAACAAGTATTTTGAAAAAGAAAACGTCATAAAACTTAATAGTATAAAGTTTAAAATAATGGAATATATGAAAACATTGCGATACTTAAACTTTTTGTCTTTCCATATTACCCAAAGCCCGGTCAGTATCAAAAATGGTGAAACCATAATCTTCCTATAAGCCAAAAGGAGATTGGCTCCTATTCTCAAGGGTCCCTTGATACCAACAGTAAAACTTTCCACCAGGGGAGGCGGATTACCGGTATTAAAACTTCCTTGGTAAGAGTTGATGGCTGCATTATTTATCAAGTGGCCGACTTGATAATAACTAACTGCCAAATAAATAAACCCCGTGATTAATCCTAACAAAAAGAACAACTTGGCCCCCTTTTTGTGCCACAAATATTCGGCAAACAATGGCATAAGTGTCAGGACAAACGGCTTAACTATTCCGCCAAAAGCCCAGGCCAAAGACACCCACGCCTTTTTATGAATACTTCCGTAAATAATAAGCAGAATAAAAAATAAAAGCGCCCCCTCCTGAAAACCTCTCATCAAAGTCGTGTAAGGATACGGAGTAAGTAAAAAAATTATTAAACCGTATATCCCCGCTCGCCTGCTGTCAAACATATCACGCGCAACTAAATACATCAGGGGTACGGACATTAAGACAAGAAGCATCGAAGTATAGGCAATTGAAAGATGGCTGCCCGTAATCCAGAAAAAAGGAACAGATAAAATAGAAAGCCCCATAAAGCCATAATATGATTTAAAGTCCACGATTCCCTTAGCCAGCGATTCAGTAAATCCTTGATAATGAAAGCCGTCGTCGGTAAGTTCCGGCTGACCGATTAAGAAGTAAGCGGCCATAATTGCCACCACCAGAATTATAATCTTATATTCGTTAATCATAATTTAATATTTTCAATTTACCATTTTCCAATTCCCATTTATTTTTTATATTTAGATATTTTCCCATTTTTAAGTGGCCAAATAATCAAATAAATGGTAAATAGTAAATTCACTAAAAATTATCTTAATTTTCTTATTAGGTATGTGAACGAGATTATGTGGCTTACCGAAAACCAGACTGTAACCATTATCACAGAACCCCACAAACCGTAATTTTTAATAAGCCAGAGTCCAACAGGAATACCGCCGGCTAAAATTAAAGAATTAATAATAATAGAAACTTTAACCTTGTTAATTGCCCGCCACATTGGACCTAATCCGACTCCTATGCCGAACAAGGAACCGTACGCAATAAGTCCAAAAATATATTTAATACTGGGAAGATATATCTCGCCGTATAAAAACTTGAAAACTATCGGCGAAACAACCGCCACGCCGATAGACAATAAGACTGAGATGGCTAAAGAATACAGGGATATTTTTTTAAAATTTCTGTATAACAGTGTTTGGTTTTCAATTTGAATTTTTGGAAATTCAACATTGAGAAGTATTGAAATTGGGCCAAGAAAACTTAAAGCAAGGTTGGTGTAACCAAAAGCCAGCTTAAAAAACGACACTTCAGAAGAAGTAACGTAAATACCGGTGAGAATAACCGGGAGGGCCATAAATACATTTCCCATATTCCTATCCAAAGCCACCCAAAAAGTAAATCCGAAATACTTCTTGAGATCCGCTCCTTGAGCAACTTTTATTAAGCGGCCTAAGCCAGGAAATAATGGTTCGCTTTTGGCAAATTTAACAAAAAAAACAGAACACGCGATAAATATAATAGTTGCCCCAGCCAATTGGCCGCTGACTGCACCCAAAACCCCGAAACCCAAAAGAACAAAACTCAAAGACAGCGCATACCTTAACGACTGATCAGACAGAAGCAAAACGGCGAGAGACCTGACCTTTCCGGCAACCTGAAAAGACGAATAGGTTAGAGTAAATAAAAATGAGGACAAAATAGCGGCAACAGCTACAATGGCAGCATAGACTCCGATTAAGGAATTGCTGTATAACCTGGCGGCTATAGTCGGCAAAAAAGTAGAAACAGCGATAACAACGAGAGCGGCTAGGAAAGTTATCTTAAGCATAAAGCCTAGGATGTTTTCCACCTCTGACTTGTCTCCCCTAGCATAAGCTCTGCCAAGCAAACTAGACACCGCTTCTTGTATACCCATCCCCAATATCAAGCTCGTCATACTTGCCATACCTATAGCAAGTGAATATAAGCCAAAAAGTTCGGGCTGAAGGAGACGCGCAATAATGATCCCAATACCGGCCTGGACTACGTTTCCGGCAAAACTCCCCGCCTGAAGCGTGGCAGTCTTTCTGACGAACTTATTTTGATATAAATAATTAAGCTTTCTGAATAAACCCACAATACCATCCATTTAACAATAAATGGGAGAGTTTGTAAAAACTAAAACCGCCGAGTTGTCCGAAACCAGTTATCAGCGCTAGCTTATAATCCGTTCGACAATATATTGGCGCAGGTCATGTTTATACATTTTCCAATTATATAAAACGCCTAGCGCGTGCAGTTTTATTTTTTCCAACAAAGATAGCTCTAAATTATTGCGAATTAATTCTATTTCTTTTCTAATTTCAGAAGCCTCGCCAGGGAAACATGCGTCAATATATTCCCACCCCTCACTGCTCGTATCCGTAGAATGAACTAGGCTAGTTTTCTCCGTATCAAAAAGCTTTCTGATTTTACTTTTTAAGTCCTTAATTTCTTCCATGGCCATGGCTACAGAAGTTTTATTTCCGGCATTATTCTTCGAAAAATATAAAAGACGCCGATTAAGGATAACAACGGCTAGAGCCGGTAAAAAATTATTTACCTGGCCTAAGTCCAAAGATTCCGTCCAAAACCCGCTTCTTAGTTGATCCGCCACTAATCTTTGTTCCTCACCAACTATTTTTTTTGTTTTAAAAATCAGAAACTTACCGTTCTTAGTAATTTCTCTTAAAATATTGTCTGCCAAGTTGGCTTGGACTGCTTTTTCTTTAATAATAAAAACGCCGAGCCCAATCTCCGGGGTCTGCTTGCTGGCGTTAGAAAAAAAGCGTTTTTTTATCCAAGTGTTTTCTCGCATTTTATTGGCAAGCGTATCTGTTTTGGGCCGCCATCCTTCACTGTGCAAATATTCATCAATGCCCTCCATGGTCATATCTATTTTTAACCCAAGCTTTTCCGCCATTTTAGCTAAGGTTCCCCCATAGTCGTTATTAGGAAACTTATTAACTTTTATATCGGGCAAACGGCTGGGAATTCCCGCATCAACCCCCTTATCGTACAGGGCATGGTATGCCAAACTTAAAAAAGCTTCTTTAGGAGCAGGGATGCGAGATCTGGCAGGACCGTCAATGGCAGTAGCAATAATTTTCCGTGCCAGAGGGGGGGGTATATATGCAACCTCGTCAAATTTACGCGATACTGACCAGACATCCACTCTAATTAGCCCCGGGTTTTTAAAAAGAAAGTCTTTTACTTTTTCTTCGTCTTCATCCGCTACCAGAATGTCCAAGTCGCCGCCTACTCGGCTAAGATTAGGAAGCGATTCGTAAAACCTCAATACAACATACTTAACCTTCTCTTCCCTTAAATAATCCAAAAAACCTTGCACGCCTATGTCCATAGAAAGAAACGAGCACTGACGAGAAGGTCTAATTCGAATATTTTCTAAAACAAGCCAACGAGTAAAAGACTGGCCGGTCTGTAATTTAATGACTTCTAAAACACTAATCCTGCGCTCAGCCAGTCGCCGCAAAAGGCCGGGAAAGGCAAGAAACCAGCTGACCCTTGGCACCAGACGTATAAAAATAAACCTTATCTCACTAGGAAATTTGGCCAAAAGAACTTTTGAAGCCTTGTTGTCTAAAAAACAAATAGTTGAATTTAGTCTGCGAATATCTGACAACTTCCAATGTTGCTTTACATAGACGTTGGCGCTGCTTTCAACTTTAGATTTTGTTTCAGATGAAAAAATTTCAACAAATCCTTGAACTTTGTTGAAAAGAATATCCGGGATAGAATTCTTATCTACCCCAAAACATGCGATATTGGCTAGTTCTAAACGCATTTTTAGGTCAATTTTGTCGGTCACTAGTTTTGCCATTAATTTAGTTTGTGCGAAGAAAATCCTATGAAATAAAAGCACAAAAGGCATCTTTTATTCCGTCGACTCTCTCATACAATTCCCTTAGGGCCAGGTGCTCAACTTTACCCATCCCCATTAACCCTTCTCTGCCTTCGATTTTTAGCGCCAGATATCGTAACGCCGGCCGAATATCTCCGTTTCTTTTCATCCAGCCCTGGTCTTTTCTTTCAACCACAGTAACGCGGGCGTATCCGCTTTCCAGCATTGTCAAAAGCATTTGTTTTAATTCTTTGCGGCCTATTTCGTTAGGATGTATTTCGATAAACAACCTTGGATTGTGCAGAAGAGTTCTGCGCATTCCCTGAAGGATCTCTTTTTCATAACCTTCCACGTCCATCCTGATAAAATCGGGCTTTATCTGTTGTTCGGAAACAAAATCATCAACCGTTGTCATTTCGACTTTTTCTTTTTTGGTATACACAGTACCGGCTCTCGTCACAAAAGTAGATCGGTTACTCTGGTTGCTGACATAAATTTCCGCGTACCGTTTTTCCTTGCCCATGGCCGCTTGGAACACTTTTATATTCTTCACGGCGTTTAATTCTATATTCTTTTTTAAAATACGGAGGTTATCCGAAACCGGCTCAACTGCATATACTTTTCCCTCCGGTCCCACCAAGCTTGATTCAAGCAAGGCATAATAACCAATATTGCCCCCTATATCCAGAGCAGTTCCGCCTTTGTTTATAAAATTTTGGTCCCGCAAAAAGTCTACTGACAAATGCTCTCTTTTTTTAAACAGAAACAGGTCTCTTGAAATACCTTCGTCATTCCTAAGATCCAGACACATTTTAAAACCATTGATATCGTCTACTACCGTTTGGCCCTTAAAAAATTTATTAAAATTATAAGAAATATCGAGCCTCTGAGCCAGCCGCGACTGGGCCAATATTGACCTCCTTATAACCTTCAGGATAGTTTTTTTAACGCCGATTTGTTTGATTAGATTAAGCATGGATAAACAATATAATACATAAAAATAAGCATGAGGTCAAAAATCATCCGATACCATTAAAAATGTTGCTAAAAAAAGAAAAGTTCGTTATTATAACTTAACTAATTATGAGAAATAAAATTGCCTTTATTACCGGAATTACAGGACAGGACGGTTCTTATTTGGCTGAATTACTTTTAAATAAGGGCTATGTTGTGCACGG
>Ga0209542_10011052_pt1 | contig 16105 bp, 14 predicted proteins | sample RifCSPhighO2_01_FD_184028 | JGI IMG/M metagenome (GOLD analysis project Ga0209542, IMG submission 184028) | Soil microbial communities from Rifle, Colorado - Rifle CSP2_plank highO2_0.1 (SPAdes) (version 2) | ecosystem: Environmental > Terrestrial > Deep subsurface > Rock core/Sediment ... | reverse complement strand
CAAAAGAATTGGCGTGGCAAGTAACCAAAGCGCACACAGTGCGAGAGACACATACAAAGCTCTTTTTCGTATCCATTGTTTAAAAATAAGTGCCGTGTTTTCCCCATGGCGTCCTTCTAAAAAGCCCGTGCGATAATTTACTGCGGATCCAACAGCACTAAAGGGAATTTGAGCTATATATAAAAAGCTAGAAACGAGACTTAACAGAGCAAAATTTCCTAAATCTAATACTCTTCCTAAGTATGCGTTAAACACAAAATTAAGAAAATTTGCAATCACCGATGCTCCTATGAGAAGGCTTCCCGTTATATATGGCTTTTTATCAAAAAACAAATTAATGAAATTTGCTCTGAAACGGTTTGGGAATAGTGCTGTTTCTTCTTTCTCAATAGTTTGTATTGTTACCTCAGGAATCATTTTATTAAAATTCTTTTTCAAATGAAGTCCATGGACTGTCTTTTCCCAATAATGTGGTTTAAATATCAATTGGTAAAGCGCGATGGCACAGGCAATACTAATCATGAGCCAATAGATTGGAATAAGAAATATGAATTTAATGAGGCTATACTGCTCACGCTTAATACATCCGATCATGTAGTAATACATGAATAGAAAATTACCGAAAACAAGCGAAAAAGCCGCCATATAAAAAATTGTAGTTGGGTAGAGCGATTCAATAGTAGGTCCAACATAGGAATACAATGCAAAATATGAAAACGTGGCTATCCATAAAATGGGATTAATAAGAGCAAATGCAATTTTTCCTCCGATAATGAGCTGGAATATAAATGCATGTCCTTTTTGTTTTCGTGTAAAACTAAAGATTTCTCTGGTATGTACCAAGTAAGTTTGCATATATCCCTTAAGCCATCGTGATCTCTGTCTCATCCAATTAAAAAAGTTGCTGTTCGCCTCTTCAAATGTTGTAGAGTCAAATATGGACGTCTTATAGCCTTTTTTAAATAACCGTATTCCTAAATCCGCATCTTCAGTCACGTTAAATGGATCCCATCCCCGCAAAAATACCAAATCTCTCGTTCTAAAGTGATTACTTGTTCCTCCCAGAGGGATAGCCGTATTTATGGACTGAAGTCCCATGAGAGTAATATCAAACCAGAGTGAATACTCTGCCGTAAAAAAGCGAGTCAACAGATTGTGATAAGGATTGTAATAGTTTAGCTTTGCCTGCAGGCAAATAACATCACGCGGGATTTTCTGAAAGGCTATATATGCTTTTTTAAGCTGAAGCACGTCGGGAACGTCCTCTGCATCGTACACGACCAAATACTCGCCCTTTGCATGTGCAAGCCCGTAGTTACATGCTTTAGGTTTTGTTTTAGGAAGAGAATGAGGCACAATGATGCTTCTTACATATGTTGGTAGATCCATGTGAGAGATAGCTTCTATAGTTTCAACGTCATCTTCTTCAAGAAGAAGTAAGATATCAAGTTTGTTCTTGGGCCAATCTATCTTTTCAATCGCGCTTAAAAACTGGGGGACAATATGACCCTCTTTGTAAAGCGGGCAAAGAATTGAATAGATAAGTAATTTCTTTTCATCAAGATTTTCAATTTCCCCCTGAGTAAACGAGATTTCCTGAGGAAGATGAAGGCTTTTTAATACGAGATATAGATTAAAAAGTACATCTACGAAATATATAAAACTTAATACACCGACTATTGTGACCACCGTCAAAAAGGGATTGAATATGATTCCCCCGAGAATAGATAGTAAAAGAAAACCAATAAATGCTTTTTGTCCCGCCTGTACAGTACGTATGGCCGTTGTGTGGTGAGGCAATGTCGTATGGGTAATATATTTCCTCTTTTTATACCCCACTCCAGCACCTGCCATTGAAGTTATTTCTTTTGGAGGGATATGTTGTGGCCCAATATTCTTAAATTTTAAGAGAAGCGCATTGCCTCCTATTTCAAGAGCAGTTTTAATAAACGAAACTTTTGAATTGCCGTTTTTTCTAATGGTAAAATCAATATCGTGATTTATAATCTGAAAGCCAGCTTCTTTTGCCCGATAAAGAAATTCAAGATCAAATGTCCACGGACTGGAAGGATTGATCTTTATGGTTTTTAACACTTCTCTGGTAAACACTTTCAAACCGGACTGGACATCGAAAGGTAAGTTGAATAGAAAGTTTCCAAAAAGATAGCGAAATCCCCGACTCATAATCCGTCTGACCGGAGAACCCTTATATTCTTTCCTATTTGCTACGATGATATCTGCCTTCTCAATGAGCTTTACCATATTCGGGATTTCTTCCGGCGGATATTGGAGATCTCCATCAATCATACAAATGATGTTTCCCGAAGCGGCTTTAAAGCCTTGCACGAGAGAATATGCTTTTCCTATTTTTCCTATTTTTTTCTGAAAAATAACAGAAGATTTATTAATTTTGTTAAAAATAAGATCTGTATCATCGTTAGAATGATCATCTATAAATATAAGCTCATAGGGTATTCCCAATGAGGAGACTGACTTTTCGAGCCGTTCTATTAATTCCGTTATCAAAATCCCCTCATTGTATATAGGTATGATCACACTTAATTGAATACGTTTATTTCTCATGATATTTCCTTTCTGCTAAACACTTTATGATCATCAATAAATGATTGAAGAGAAGTTTTGGAGACTCTATAGTGTCCACCAAATTCAATAGCGATGAGCTTTCCTTCTTTAATGTATTTGTATATGGTAAGAGCGTTCAATCGTAAAATCTTTGTGATATCAAGGACCGTTAGGTACTCTTCTGTTTGCTTATAACTCATAGTATATGGGCATGAGATGGCGTTTATACCATAAATAAGGTATAAGATCAACTATAGGACAATATCAAATTACGTTTATAGGGTTTTGTTAATTGGAGATAGTATGAATATATATACCGATAGTTAAAGACATGCTAAGTATGGACAAGTGAGTTGTATTATAGTTAATACCAACTACTATCGGTTAAATGATCTCACATGAGTTGTCGGTGGTTACTTATATAAACGGAGGATCAGACAGTTTATGACGAAGAGAAATATATGTGCAGGTACTTAATAGAGCCCAGTGTACATTGAGGAATAGGTACTAATAAAATAAGGAATAGCAAAGAGGGATAAAATAAGAGGTACTACAAAAAAGACGATGGTGACAATAAATGTCCACTTAAAATACATCTGTATCCGTTTGGACGATACATATAACTCATCGATTTTTTCTTCCAGTTGCTTCATCCTTTGATTCAATTCCTGATCCATATGTCTACTATACTACAAATTCGTGTTTGAATGGTGATCCCGGGTGGATTCGAACCACCAACCTGCCGGTTAAGAGCCGGATGCTCTACCATTGAGCTACGGGACCAAATGTGCGCCTGGCAGGACTCGAACCCGCAACCTTGTGGTCCGAAGCCACACGCTCTATCCGGTTAAGCTACAGGCGCTTTTGGTATCTTAATTACTGCTTATTATAACAAAGAGTACTATCTTTCCAAAGCAAGGTATAATAATAGGAAATATGAGACATAAAATCAAGGCAATACTTACTATCGGCTTTTCTATTTTTATGTTGGTACTCTATATTACCAACAATACCCATCTTGAGTCTTTTGCCAAAAAAATTGAGCGGGAGATGATTATGCCATACTCTCAACGGTTTAGTTCTGTCGAAGAATCTGGTTATACCACAAATATGGATCAGATTTCTCCCACCGAAATACCATCAAATACTCCAGAACCGAGCGTTGCGGAACGTGAAAAACATGTAACAACTACGTCATCAGGAATTTCCATTTCGGAAGAGGAGTTGTGGCAGGCACTGACGACCTACCGTACCACACACGGAAAATCTGCTATAGAAAAATCAGAATCTTTGTGTTCATATGGACGATTTCGTGCACAGGAGTTATTTGACCGCCTCCAGACGAACCCCGATGATCCGCTTGATGGTCATGCAGGGTTTTCACGTGATGCAGACTCAGGACATGTATTTAAGACGACGGGGTACAACACTGTTGGAGAAAATTTGGCATACACTCCCGGATATACCAATGCGACGCAGATTATAGAATGGGGGTGGGATACGAGTCCCGGTCATCGCAGCTTGCAACTTTCAGAAGACGTTACGCATGGATGCATTTCAGGAATTCATCCAATTTTTGTGGGAATTTTCACGTATTAAATACGGATACGAAAATCGAATTTACAATATTTCCTCTTTTTGCCTTCTCATAAATGAGAACCACTCTTCAAACACTTCAAAAATAGTTTTAAAGGGAGCTTCTATTAAATAATCGAATATGGCGATGAAGAAATTAAAGCGCGCCACTTCATTCGAAAGCCATTTACCGACATTGAGTATGGGCAGCAAGAAAAAGTCGGCTACCGGGCTTAAGAATGATTCACGGCGGGCAATCGTATATTCCATGCCCGTCTGACGAATACGATACGCAAAAAACAAAACAACGGTAATAAAGAATACAAATATCATCTGGCTGACAAGACTAAAATGAAGAAGCGTCAGTCCCCAGACAATACCGCCAAATACGACCACAAATGCAGTCACATACAGCAAGCTGAAAGCAAACATCAAAAGAGGACGCCGCTTACTGGCATGTAGTGTCAAGATAATCTTGTGTCCCGTACTATCATTATTATACGCAATTTCGTTTATACGGTTAATAATCCTTTTTGTATTGTCTTCTCCCGGAGGAGCATTTCCTAGGAGCGCAAGAAACATAAGAAATGGTGGAAATAATGTATTAATACCTAAGGCCATTTCGTTGAGATTACCAATAATATATCGTTCATACGGATACTCCAAGCCAAGTGCAAAAACCATTTTGGTTATAAAAATATATATAATGCTTCGCGTCCCTGCTCGAGCAAGTCTCTTTTTTATTTCGTCATATCTTCTGTGACAAGTCCTCTCAACGTTTTTTTCCATTTCTTCTTTATCATTAATTACCGTTTCAAATTTATCCGGGCTTTCCTCATAGACGTCCCGTAAAATAAGAAATGGAGCCATTTCTTTCTTTAATGCGCGCGCCATTTTTTGTCCAATCGGATGCTTGAGGTGATGATCGATATCCATTAAACTTTGATACATTTCACGGGTGTCATTTTGGAACGATTTCCATGTCTTTTCAACAAGATTTGAAAAGGAGAGTTTCAATAGGCAAAAACGAATATAATCGTCATTGCTATTGGCAAACGCTCGATGAACGGCAATATATACCTGGATTTCGCGCAGGTCATCTTTCTCATCACGTAAAAATACTTTGTCTTTATAATATTGGAAAATAAAATTGATAAACGCTTCACGCTCCGGATTGGGAGCTAATTTTTCTTCTACTTCAGCGGCCGCACATGAAATAAGCCATTCAAAAACATTTGTTCGGTCAACAGAAGATCTTCCTGAAACTATTTCGTTTCGTATGAACAAATACTTGTCGATTGTTTTTTGTACATCTTCAATCTGTGAGGTATTTATGGAATTTTCAGGAAGGTACTTTGCCCATAAAATTTCGCGTACTAAATATTCAGCGATGCCGCGGCCATTTTCATTGAGTATGAGGCGGCGTTTAATAATCCTTTCAATTGCAGCCCGTCGAAGCAAATGTTCTTCTCGATACTCTATAGCGGTTCTGATTTTTTCGTACAAAACCGCAAGTTCGGACACAGTTCGTGAAATAGCTATCGTGTCGCCGGCGGGCGTATTTTTTTTCTGTTGTGCATGCTTGAGGGCAAAAACAAGTGCGTGTGTCAGTTTTGAAAGTACCATAGCTTCTAATCAGTAGATTATAGCATGAGCTTAGAATACATTTGAGGGAAAGTGGGCGTATTTCTCAAGTTCTTGTTCGATCAATAACAGACGGTTATATTTTGCTACCCGTTCGGTCCGCGCGGGAGCTCCTGCCTTTATTTGTCCGGCATTACACGCTACTGCCAAATCTGATATAAATGAATCTTCGGTGTCGCCGGATCGATGGGAGATAACCATTTTCAGTCCATGCTGTTGGGCTACGTTAATTGCTTCAACGGTTTCGGTCAGCGTACCGATTTGATTGGGTTTTATGATCGTGGCGTTGGTCACTTTCATGTCAATGCCCTTTTTTATCCGCTGAGGATTGGTTGCATAAATATCATCGCCGACTATTTGCATATGGTTTCCCAGCAGCTTTGTCATTTTTTGAAATCCATTCCAATCATCGTCTGCCAGACCATCTTCAATTGAGACAATAGGATATTTCGTCTTCCATGCCGTATAGAGAGCGATCAGTTCATCGCTCGACAAGTGTTCATGTTCAACTGACAAATAATAGGAACCATTTTTATAAAATTCTGAAGCGGCTGGATCGAGGGCAATACTGACGTGCACTCCCGGTTTATATCCCGCGTGCTCAATGGCTTGAGTTATCAGATCTAGTACCGCCCTATGCGAAGTGAGTTTTGACATAAATCCTCCCTCATCTCCTATACCGACCGAATAATTTTGGGAGAGTAAAATCTTTTTGAGCGATTGATAGACGCCAACTCCCCATCTGAGTGCTTCAGAAAAACGTACCGAACCATGGGGTACGATCATAAATTCCTGCATGTCTACCGAACCATACGCATGTTTGCCACCATTAAAAATGTTCATAAGGGGGATGGGTACGGTCCACTCAGATTCGCTCGACCAATATACGGTACGCAAATATTTATAGAGCGGCTTATGTAAATACGCGGCGGCGCAGCGTGAAACTGCCATGGACACCGCCAACATAGCATTTGCACCGAGAGATGATTTATGTTCGGTACCATCGAGTGCAATCATGGTTTGATCAATTTCCCCTTGGTCTAAGACATTTCTATCTTTCAAGGCGTGATAAATCTGACGCTCTATGGTATACACGGCATGTTGTACCCCCATGCCCTGATAGCGCTGCAGGTCATGGTCTCGGAGTTCATGTGCTTCGTACTGACCGGTTGAGGCTCCCGATGGGACAGTTGCCCATCCCGATATACCATCACGGGTTGAGACACGGCAATAAAGGGTGGGATTACCTCGGGAATCTAGTATTTCGTATGCCTTTATAGAAAAAATACCTTTGGTAGACATATAAAAATCACACGAGACGTGCGTCTATTGAGTAAATCATATGTAGAAATAGAATGCAATGATGAAGATGCTTTCCAAAACAAAACCCCCGTTAAAAAATCATCTGACTGATGAAAAGTGATGCGCTTCATGCGTATCAATCTCATAAATCAAACGACTCCCTATTGGGGGCCTTGCACGTTCCTCGCGGGAAAGCGTGAGCGTTGTGCTCACTGATGTCACCCAGCCGTCGGCTGCGTGACTTAGTTGGCTGTCGGGGTCAGCCGTTTCTTCACGACTTTGTGAAGAAAAATGTTATGTGAGTTGGATCTCTGCTTCGTAGGCGTCCATTTTGAACTCATGGCCGTCTCGGAAAGCCTTGAAGACAAAGAGGTTTCCCTCTTGCCTAATAATACGGACCCTTCCGAAGAAGCGGTGAGTATGGACCGCACCGACAACAAGTTTCATGCTAGATTCCCTTTCGAAATCAGCGGTAAGACAGGCCGCAAGCCGAACAGCGGTGATGACCAGTGTGGCTCTCGGATTTGTTGCAGGTGCCCTGACAGGCTGGGTTGGGGCAAGCCCTATAACACCATCTACGAAGCGAGGACCTCTCTTGGTGGACCTTCAAAAAACGAAACCTACTCATAGTGTGTTCCTTTCACATGTGAACGATTGACAAAACCTTGGGTATATAGCGGTTCCAGATCAGATCGGCTTCGGGCCGGTCTTCAGGGACCCGCTCTGGAACTTCTTCTTGCAGGAACTACAGACAGATAGTCTCTGCTTCTTTCCGTGCCCAGCATCGATCTCAACGAAGACAATATGCTTCGAACAAAGCGGTTTCCCGCATCCGCACTTGAACCTAGTCTTGTTTTCACACTCGCTACAATCAAATAGCTCTTCCATCATCAGTCCTTTCTACTTAGTTTACTCACATCTCGACTACAACCAGTACAAAAGTTATCGCCCTGAGCAACATCGGTAAAACAGTGTGGACATTGTGCCACGACATTCAACGGCTTCGTAGAAACTCGTACACTCTTGAACTCTTCGACTTCAACTTCCACAAGCTTCGACTTGCATCTGTAACAGTAATTAGCACCGGTCCTTGCGATGTGTCCTTGCGGACAAACAATCTTAGACTTTGCCATTCTTCTCCTTTCATAAAATACAAAACAAACACAACTGAACTAACCATATTCAATGAGAACATCTGTTTTCACCAAATATGGCTAGTTCAGCCGTGAAGGAAAAATTTTTTTCTTCCCGCGAAATGTCAAAGAGCAATTTGCAAAGCAAATAGCTCTGCAGACCCGTCTATAGCGAATATTTCGACTGCATGGCTGTAAGCCTTGAGTCGAACATGAGCGACAGCGGGTTAACGTGCAAGATTCATCTGCAACACTTTAGTTCTCAATCTTCATCATGCCAAGCAAAAATCTTGGGCACTGTCTGCCGTTAGACAGTGATAAAGACTCAAAGTAAAGTATCCAGTGACCCACCTGATTCTTACCTCTCGCCTTTCTGTTCTATTCGAACACGGCTCGAGGTGCGAATAATGGCGGGTTGAATAAATATTCCCAAATAACACAAAAAACAGGAAGCATTAATTTCCTGTTCTTATGTATTCAGTGGAGCAATTATATCAAAAACGAGGAACGGAAGCAACATTATAGGTTATGATGGGTTGTCTAGCACATAACCTACAACCTCTTATACCGCAGCTGCGGTAACAAGAGGTAATTTGATATAATCAACCAATGGCAAGGTAGCCAAGGTGGTCACGGCGCGTGTCTGAAAAACATGAGATAGCAGTTCGACTCTGCTCCTTGCCACATTTACATTTGTTAACGAAGAACGAAGTAATGAGTTTAGAAATGGCAATGCCCGTCCGTAATGAACAATTCGACTTCCCGCCGACGGCGGGAAGTCGAACGTGAATGAAGGAGGGCAAGTTCATTAATTTGGTGGCTGTAGCTCATCTGGCAGAGCGTCTCCCTGTGGAGGAGAAGGTAGCGGGTTCGAGCCCCGTCAGTCACCCCAAGAAATTTAGCCTCAGGTAAATATATCGAACTATTATTACCCAAAACCGTACTCGAACCTCTGGTATAATCAGTTTATGCATAATCATGCACCCGAAAATTACGAATGTCCCTTTTGTATCTTAAGTAAAGGTGGAGAGACAGAATATAACTCTCAGAATGATATTGTTTATCAAGACGAGAACTCAATAGCCTTTGTTTCTCCCAAGTGGTGGATTAATAATCCAGCCAACGTCCTTGTAATCCCAAAAAAGCATTATGAAAACATATATGAAATACCTGATGACGTTCTTGCTGATGTCTATAAGTCAGCTAAAAAGATTGCAATTGCCATAAAAGAATCATATCCAAGTGACGGAACTTCTATGAGACAGCATAACGAGCCAGACGGTGAACAAGATGTCTGGCATTTTCATGTGCATGTATTTCCAAGATACAAGAATGACAAGCTATACCAAAATCATGACAAGAAAAGATTTGTTGAAAAAGAAGAAAAACGACAATACGTTGAGAAGTTAAAAGAATTTCTATCTAAAGACTAGCATAGGATTGTTGGTAGAAAAGTATTTCGTCTTGTTTTAGTTGACTAAAGTAAGTCCGAACATCATTCGGTAGGCTACCCCAATTAATTTATCATCAAATTTTAATACCACTACGTACTAGCTTTTAGCTTATCTACTTCAATAAGTAATTGCTCAAGAAAACGCTTGTATTCTTCTGTTATCCCCTTTTTTGATAAATCATTTGTTAGAGTATCTTTTATAAACTCTAAATATGAATCTGTTTGTGGGTGAGACGTTCCGAATATTCCGTATTTATTCGTTATAGCATCTATAAGACCTCCAAGGGTTGAAACATTTTTTCGCTGATCTTCACTAAGTGCTTTTAGGTCTAGAGTGTCTAGACATGAAGGGATTATGGGATAATTATGATCTATACTTTTCCTCAAATTTACTACATCTATAATTTCTGCAACGCCATCTTTATCATTCCAAGAAACTTCTCTTAATATCATTCTTGTTTCTTCTGCAAACTGTCTTTGAAATTGAACTTGTTCTTCATCAGTCAAATCAAAAAAACTGCGTAATCCTTTATGTGGCTGGTCAAATATCTCTATGCCTTTTGCTTCACAGTAATGGAGTAAAATTTCTCTCACGTCATCCAATGAATACATTTGCGTTAAAGGATTATAAATAGGTCTTCTAAAAATCATTAATCCTCCAGGATAAGCCAGAATAAGTTGACTATCATCTTTGGTAGTTAATGCAAGGTCAGAAAATGACGGTGTATTAACAAATGGCTTTTTAGACGGATGTGTATGAAAATATAATTTGGTATCTCTCTTTTCTTGAGTATCCTGCTCCTCAGCGTGAGGTTGTTCTCTAGCTCCAGTTGAAACGACTATATTTTCATCTCTTTGTAATAACTGAAATTCAAAGGGAAATTCTGTTAACTCTTTTATATCTTCTGGTGAAATAGGAAATATAGCCACTGGAATCTCAAATTCATAAAATTCTTTATCAGGATCAAATTTAGATGTTTTTAAAAAGTTTATAAAGTCCCTTAACGTTTGAGGTGTTGTTCCCTCAGATTCGATCTGAAGTCTTGTTCTTTTGAATCTATAAGTTTCAGGATCTGATTCCATTACGCTTTTTTCTCGGACCTCTTGAGTTTGTGTTTCGTGATCTATTTCTGTATTTGCGTCTTGCATATAAGTCATTTTACCAGAATCTTCTTTGTTTACCAAAGAGCTTTACTCAATGGTTACGCATTTAGTGCTATAATCAGGAATTATATTTAGAGGCACGAATTCCTTAAGCTGGGTAAGAACTGTGTTTGCCCAGTCACCCTCATTCCAAATTATAAATATATTGAGGAGGTGAGATTATGGCTACTAAACAAAAAACCAAAACAACCACCGAGCAAATTAAAGGAACAGGAGATCAGGTCATTAAAAAAGTCAAAGAACTGGTTAAGGAAGGAAATGTCCGCAAAATTATGATTAAAGATAAAAATGGAAAATCTATTGCAGAGTTTCCGTTGACGATAGGCGTCATTGGTACGGCACTAGTACCCATTCTGGCAGCCGTTGGTGCGATTATTGCTCTCGTTGCAGAGTGTACGATTACGATAGAGAAGGAAAAGTGAGCGATGCGAATAATGCGAATCGACATGCGAATGATACGAATTTTGTTGTATAATTTGTAATTATCGATTGATTTTTATATGGACAACAATCCACAACATCTCGATGAAGCGTTTGAAGAGGTCTGCCGGGAAATTACCGAGCTTTTTATCAAAAAACATCAGGATTATGGAAAAGAAAACATTTTTGAGATGGAAGAATTGGGAATCGCCTTTCGAACGAGCGAGAAAATTGCACGCCTGAAAAATTTACTTCGCGAAAATAAAGAACCCTCTAGTGAATCCCTTGAAGAGACGTGGAAAGATATTGCCGTATATGCAATAATTGCGATTCTATTCAGAAGAGGTTTGTTTCAAAAGTTAGACATGAAATAGGAGAATTAATCAATTCAACCCTTGACAATTATTTTCTCACATGCGATAAATAATATCTTATGAATGACGACAAAACGCTAAACGATCAAATGGCTGAAGATGTAAAGAGCGTTGCTGTCTCAGCTACTCAGCAGATTGATTATCTAGTAAAACAAATGTCCGCAGATCTGGATAAACTCGGCGATCAAATTAAAGAACAGCGGCAGATGGTGACTGATGCGTTTAAAAACGACAGCCGCTACCAAGAAATGAATGAGAAGATTAAAGATTTAAATAAACAGCGTCAGGTCATTCAGAAAGAACTTTCCGGAAATGAAGCGGTACAGAGAGCAAAGAAAGAACTTGATGAACTAAATAATCAGAGAAAAGCGTTAATGAGCAAACTGTCGGAATATTTGAAACAATATGTCGAACAGTTTAACTCCCGAACACTTAAGGATCTTGAAGGTAATTTGAAGGAAATTATCACACAGTATAAGTTGGTACGACAGAGAAAGATGGAATAATTTTGTAGTGCCAATTATTAATCGGCTATATTTAGTCGCATAGTATGCGGCACTACGTATTCTTAAAATCCAAAGCAAAAGAGTTAATACAGTATCCTAACCCCGTACACTCTTTTCCATCGGGTGTAAGTTTTCTCTGAGTAAGGCTTGAATCGCTCATACCATTTACCAAAAAATTATTTTCTTTTTTGGCTTCGACTTGCTTTTTTTACAGCTTTTTGGTCACTCTCGAGCACTGCACCGAGTGCGAGACCTACTGCTGCACCAACGGCCAGCCCGACCGTCAGATTTGCAAGATTTGTACCAACTACTGCACCGATGACTACTCCTAATGCAATAGATAAGCCTCTTGTGTATTCGTTATGAACTTTCATAGGCAGTTTAATAATTAATACGTTTAGTATAGAGAGAAATCAAATACGATGTCAAGGGGGAAAATCGTCACCCAAACACCGCACGGAAGTACGGGATCCTCTTCCTCATAACAACCACCGCAAAAGAAACAATACTGACTATTCCTAACTTGAAGAGCACATACAGCCACATAGGTGATGGAACTGATTCGGGAACTATGCCATACCAGTAGTCAAACAAGTTTATAACAAGCATATGAGTAAGATAAATTCCGAATATCATCGATGCGAGAAAACGTACAGAATTTGTTGCAAATTTGCTTTTTGAAAGTTTCTCAATACTTATATTTCGCATCAGATATAGAAAACTTATGATGGTCATGACGATGATAAACGGGCTTCCGTATTGTCTCGGATAAGCACCGACATCGCCATTACTTGCCATTGCGGTAATGAACGCTAACGCTCCGTATACTACTATCATCCAAAATGACGTTGCGTATTTCAATACGACATCCTTAAAATAATAACCGGCTATATAGTAACAAATAAACGGCAGAAAAATAGTAATAATATTGTCTGCGGTTATGACATCAGCTTCATATGATATGGCGTTGATGCCGGAAAGAAGCAGCGTAAATCCAAAGGCGTTGTATAAAAGGTACGTATGCATTTTTCGTGATGTATTTTTAAGAAAAGCCAGTATATACGGCGTTACATAGTACAAGTCCAATATAATTGCTAAAAAGTACAGATGGCCAAGATTTACTCCGATTATTTTTTCGAATAACTGAAAAAGAGTCGGTGCTGTTTCAGAATTAAAATATGTCCATGCCAGCTCCACCATAACCCAAAATACAAACGGTATACCGACGCGCCACAAACGTTTACGATAAAATGTTTGGGGATCAAACGGTTTCGTAGGATCGAGGATTAAGAAGCCGCTGAGCATAATAAAAAGAGGAACTGACGTACGAAAAAACGTATTGATCAAATGTATGAGTTCCCAAGAAAATCCACGCGTTCCCATGGTTGGCGGATAGCCAATAAAGGGATCGGTCACGTGAATTAACACGACACCGAATCCGGCAAGTATTCGCACGACGTCTGCATTGATGTTATATTTTTTAGGAGTTTTCATGTAGGTGATTGTATACTATATACGATGATGAACAGTTTGATCTTATTATTTCGGCATCTCTGAGGTATTCAACGATTGCCGGCAGACTGACGGAAACTATTAAAACACACAACTTGACTGACCAGAGTCCTCACGTTAAAGAACAATTTAACCGTCACAAGCTCACGCTTCAATCCATGGCAGATAACTATACAGAGAAAGATGATCGTTGGAAATTTATTATTGATGCCAAGAATTATTTAGATATATATGAAAAAGAATTGCCGTAGTATCTAGGATATACATAAGGGTACGATTTCGATTTAAGTAACAGACGCAATCATAATTCATGGTTTTTTTGATCCTTTCAATAATAAAAATAGTGCCAGTAAAATCATGATAGAAGAAACCATGAGCGGTGTGATTACTGGCCCTACCCAGGCAGTAGGAATAAGAAAATATACATCTGGTTCAAAAAAGCCTGCCGGCCAGCCGGTGACAATCTTTAAAAAGATATAATAGAAAATGTCCCAAACACCAAATACCAGAAGGAAGTAGGCAAATTTCTCTTTTATAGTTTTCCCCGCAATAAAACTTAAAGTAGCCAACATGACTAAGGTAGATAGTTCTCTCCAACGTTCAAGCGACAAGAGCCATTGACTTTGAGTGATGAGGCTCGAAGCCGAGGATTTGAGGAACGTAATAAACCCCAATGTGAGAGCTATATCATCGGGCGTTATCTGTCGACCTATGGGTGTAACCCCAGATCCGAATAGTTGCCGCAAATAAATAACGACGATTGCTTCAAGAAGACCAAAGAAGATTCCAAAAAGAACAACAAACGTGATTTTTTGAAAATTCTTCATCATATTTACTCAAGTACTATTTAAAAACACCGAGTTCCGTCAGGTACCAGCGGCACCTGACTGCGTCAAATTCTGCTTCTGGCTTATTAGAAAGGGCGAAGCCAGGCGCAGAATTGTGCCTGGTTGGCACTTGTTGAATATGTAGGAACTTTTTATATATCTAATTTGATGTCAATAAATGCATCGTTTTCCATGTAGAAGTTAAATGCATTCAACAGATCATCATCGGTTATATTCTGTTTTTGTTGTTTTAGGTTAGAGACAATATCTTGAGCCGCTGCCATATTAAGAGCATACTTTAAATTGTTTTCTTGAGCCTGGATATATTGTGGATCCTGTGGATTTTCTCCCTCTACAAGACCATACCTAAACACAGAGCACAAAGTATATATAGCAAACGGTTTCTTTCCTTGGCACCATAAAGTAGTATCCCATTCAAAATTATTAGTATTTTTCAATATGTGGATTAAGCTTAAAAGTTGGTTATTCATCAGGAAAGTATATCAAAACGGTTCTTACATTGTGCACCTATCATACCACTGGGTTGGCTGGCGGTTTACAAAAAATAATTGCCATGATTTATCAATCATGGCAAAAACTGTCGGCTCGAACTTCTTTTTAAAGGATCGGCGGCTGTCCGCAAGTTTCAAAAAAGGCGGATTTGACGCGCTTGCCGCTCAGGCGCGAGCGCCAAGCGCTACCTCCCGACCTCTTTCTTCTCTTTACTGGCTGGCACTGGTTGATGATTTCCGAAAAGCTAATTGGCCGGAAATAATCAAGTATCCGGAATTAGTTTATCAAAAATCCCAACAATATCTCCAGTACTATTCGAGCAATTAGCTACTTTTTCACAGCAATCATTTCTATATTCTGCGATATATTTTTGAAAAGCGGTAGTTGTTGAGGAGGTGGTATTATTTCTTCGGCTTGGGTTTGAGTTTCTTTTCAAATTTGTTAACTATTTCATTATTGAATAAAGCAGCATCTACATCAGAGAAATACGCTGGGGTAAATGGTAGGAATGGTCTTACCACTATCCACCTTTGAGCAATAAAATCGCTAGGATACATATTAACTTCCCCGTATGCTCCTTGAGAAATAGTAATTTCTGGTTGAGTTCTTAACTCTGTAATAATTTTCTTTAATACCTCGCTTTCAGGAATAAAATGATTAAACCAAACACCGACTAATCTTAGGTTCTTGTATAAATCAGATAATAAATTTGTAACTTCGTGCCTTTCAAAAACATGTCCTTCATGCTCAACGGTTGTTTGCATTTTGTATTTCTGAATTATATCCAGTAGTCTATCAGCCCATATCTCAAGAACATTGTCGAAAATATGTCCTTTGTTCTCATAAAATATTATTCCCATTAAAGAAAAAAATTGGTGTATGTAATCATCATCAAAAATTGTGTATCTATTTACATCTTGCTTAAAGGACATAGACATAGCGTTTGTAAAAGGCAAATAAAACCTTTGTTGTAGCTGCGAAATCATTTCGTGTTGCAGTCTTGGCTCTTTTTCGTCCTTAACAAGACTTACAAAAACTATTCCAATATCATAAATATTTTCGAGTATATCTCTAACATCCAAATATTTACTGTTATTCA
>Ga0209542_10011049_pt1 | contig 16106 bp, 15 predicted proteins | sample RifCSPhighO2_01_FD_184028 | JGI IMG/M metagenome (GOLD analysis project Ga0209542, IMG submission 184028) | Soil microbial communities from Rifle, Colorado - Rifle CSP2_plank highO2_0.1 (SPAdes) (version 2) | ecosystem: Environmental > Terrestrial > Deep subsurface > Rock core/Sediment ... | reverse complement strand
TTGCTTTGTTTTTTGTTACAGATAATTACTTGCCTCTACTCTCTTTCTTTGTTGGTTTTATTATGTGGGGCGTTATTTTAATCCAATATGTTATTTATAAGAAGTAGGAATCTTAATTTCATGCATGGGCAAACTGCAACTATCTGCTTTTATTTTTTGGCTTGAGGATGTTTGGGCTGCTCTTTTTGCTCGTGCTTTTTCATTTCGGGAACGAGCTTGGCGAATGTCTTTTGGGTTTCTATCAGCTCGGTTTTAATGTCTTGAATGTTAGTTACATAGTCGCCGACTTTGCGAAGGACTGAAGACTGCAGCGTGTCTATTGTTTTTTCAAGACGCTTTAAGCGATCGTCGAGATATTCTATGCGCGACTCAAATGTAGACTTGAGGTCGATGACTTTTTCGAGATGCTTGCGCAGTTCAGATAGTTTTTCTACAACTATTTGTTCTGATATTTCGCTAATCATGTCGGCACTTACCGGCTGCGCGTAAGCGTTATAGGCCTGATCTTGCTGATATTGGGCTGGCTCTTGGCTTTGGGATTCCTTGTAGCCTGGAGTGGGTACTTGCGGATAGTAATCCGTGGGCTGCGGGATGTTTTCTTGCGGCTGCTCTGGTTGAGTCATTATGGAGGGCTCCATCCCTTCCATTCCGTCTTGCTGAAATTGCGAAGTTGGAATAGTGTTGGGCTCTTCAACGGCTGCTTTTATTTTAGTCTGTGCAAGAGCATCAGCTATGTCCCTATAGGATGTGCCTTTTTCGCGCAAGAGCTGGATGACTTGCTCATCTGACGTGCCTTGCTGCTGCATCTTTCGTACCTCTTCTAGTAAAGTCATGTTTCTTTATTTGTTTGCGGCTTTAATATATCTAGCTGTCTTTGCAATATCAACAATTCTTCTTTTCTTGCAAGCCCCTCGCTGTGCTCTGACAGGCGCTGGACAAATTCTTTCATTTTTGCTTGCTCTTCTTTTAGTTGCATGAGTGTGCTTTTTATTTCCTGCAACGTGTCAAATAATTCTTCGCGCTCTTTTACAAGGTTCTGACCGATTAGCAATACGCGCTCTTTTAAGAGCCTCTGCTTCTCCTCCAAATCGCGTATCTTTACGTTTGTTTCTGGAAAGAACTGCTGGCTTGCGTATTCGTCAGGCATTCGGACAAAAAGGCAGGGTAGTTTATAATGGTTTTGATGCCGATATTTATTTAACTGAAGCATGCTAGATAAATGTCATGTTTGCACAAAATGCGCCGCTGTATAGCACAGAGATTGACCGCAAGGAAGGCGAAACAACATTATACATTAATTATTTGGGGGCGAACTTTGTTCCTTCGCTGGCCGATAATGCCGAAGTAATGGGCCGCACAATCGACGCATTGTCTGATAACCCGCAGGTTTCACGCATTATTTTTGTGCAGCAACGCAATTATCATTATGGGTTTGAACAAGTATCTTTGCTTGCTGAAATTGCGCAGCTGTATAATTTCTTAATTAAGCAGGAGCGGATTCTCTCTCCTGAAAAATTGAGTTTGTATGGGGCTGTGCAAGGAGCACATGAGCAGTTAACTTACTTGATGCTGCTGCTTCGTCAAGACCCTATCGGGTGTTTTGTTGAATTTAAACGCTTGATAAGGGTGATTTCATCCAGAGAAAAAGAAGGGCACTATGTTCGCTTTTTGGAAAGAATTCAGGATTTGCTTGAGAAAACACGCTTGATATTTTCTGTTAAGGATGTGTTAGACAGCAATGTTTTCGGTGATAGGGCTTTGTATGGGAAGATGTTTCGGGCTGACGTGATGCCCAATTTTACTTTTACAAGACTTGTCGCTCAATTGCCAGAAGACGCGGAGCTTGTTGACCAATACCAGCTTGAAGCTGAGGACGATACAATAACTGTGACTATTCTTAAGAAACGCAACGATACCGGCTTTGTATACCATATCTTGCCTCCAGATTACACTTTAAGCGAAGAGCATCACTACTTGCTTAATCTCGGAAGAGGCGTGCTTATCGAACACCAGCCAAAAGCCGAGGAATTTATAGATGCTGAACGCACACGAGCTGTTTTTTTCAATGTAGCTCGGGACTTATTACAGGAACTAGCACGGAATAAAAATATGCCTCTCACTTATAGAGAATTACAGAAACTGGCCAGGATTTTAGTTAGGCAGACAATAGGCTTCGGATTGATTGAGGTATTATTACTCGATAATAGATTACAGGATATTTTTTTAAATGCACCAATCGCACAGAATCCCGTGTTTGTCCGGCACGAGGAGTACGGCGAGTGTGTTACAAATATTATTCCTAGTTATGAAGATGCTGAATCGTGGGCTGCCAAATTGAGGCTGCAATCTGGAAGACCCCTTGACGAGGCCAATCCTATTTTGGACACGGATTTGCTATATGGCAAGGTTAGAGCGAGAGTCGCAGCAATTCAAAGGCCCCTTTCTCCTTCTGGAATTGCTTATGCTATAAGAAGACCGAGAGATGAGCCCTGGACTTTGCCATTGTTTGTGGGCAATAAGATGATGAATTCTTTTACAGCTGGACTATTAAGTTTTTTAATTGATGGCGCTCGAACACTTTTGATTGCAGGCACTAGAAGCTCGGGTAAAACGAGTTTGCTTGGGGCTTTGCTGCTGGAAATCATGCCTAGCTGTCGTGTGCTGGTTGTGGAGGATAGTGTTACAAAAGATGCTCGAATGATTATAAAGGAAAAAGGAATATTCAGAAAAATTACCATTGGCGAACTTATTGATGAAAGAATTATAAAAAATGGGTTTATTGATATAGATGGAAGAGAGAAAGAACTGAATTCAGACAGTCTTGAAGTTTTCTCTGTAGATAAAAACGGCAGGGTTGTTCTTTCAAAAGCCAGTAAATTTATAAGACACAAAGTAAATAAACAAATATATGAAGTTAAGACACACTCTGGAAAGAAAATAAAAGTAACAGAAGATCATTCTCTATTCACTCTCGATGAGAAAAACATTATGAAGCCAATCAAGCCTAAGGATATGAAAGAGGATGATTTTTTGGCTATTCCAATGATGCTGCCTTTAGATAATCATGTTTCTTCTATTAATTTATTATCTAAATTGGATAAAATGACAAAGAATCTCTTCATCGAGGGGAAAGGGATTAAGGATTACTTTACCAATAATCGAAGGGAGGTATTCGCTTTAGGATATTCTGCAGGCTATAGCAAAAGTTCTGCACAAGGATGGATGAATAAAGGATTTCTGCCTAAAATAATATTCGATAAACTAAAGGATAAATTAGACCAAAGAAACTTATTTATTAAATCTGATGGAATTTCTAGAAAAATACCTACTGAACTGAATATCGATGAGGATTTATTGAATTTTGTCGGTTTATGGCTAGCGGATGGATGCTACGACAAGAATTCGGTTATTGTTTCTGTTATGGAAGAGGAAAATAAAGAAGTTGTCAGAAGAATTGCTAGCAGGTTTAACACCGAAGCAAAGCTTCATAGCGATAAGTTTTCTTCTATGATAAATTCGGTATTGCTTAAGGATATTATGCAGAACATTTTGGAGTTAAATGGGGATGCTTATTCCAAGAAAATTCCTTCTTGGGTATATAACTTGTCTGATAAACAAATTGGCTGGCTTCTGAAAGGATTTTTCAGCGGTGACGGCTGTGCAAGCGACAAGGAGGTCGTTTTTTCTTCATGCTCTAAAGAATTAATCTCAGATATGACCTCTTTATTGCTTAGGTTTGGAATTGTTTCACGAACTAATTTAGACCTGATAAGACCGGATAAAACTTTCAATTGTCGAATAGGTGCAACTAAAATGATTATTAAGTTTAGAGATAGTATTGGATTTTTAGTTAAGGAAAAGAGGGACAAACTTGATAAATTATGCAATAGAATCTCGACACATGATACTTCTGATATTATCCCCCTTTCTATTGAGGTTAAAGAGGAATTAAGTGAGATATTGGGGGACAAATTCAATAGACATGATTACATTACCCGCCAGAATAATGTTGGCAGAGAACAGTTGAATAAATTGTTAGAAATCGTGCCAGAAGGCATAACTAATCCTATCGACCCTTTAAGACTGGTTGTTAAATCTGATTTATTCTGGGATAGGGTTAAAAGCGTGGAGAAAGTTGATTATGAGGGCTATGTGTATGATATTTCTGTTCCAGATAACGAGAATTTTATATGTGAAAATATTGTTGCACATAATACCCTAGAACTTCCCGTTGATAATTTGAGAAAGCTCGGGTATAATGTACAAAGAATGAAGGTGCGAAGTGCTTTGACTGAGTCAACGACAGAGATTGAGGCATCAGAAGGGATACGAGCGAGTTTGCGTTTAGGAGACTCTGCCTTGATTGTTGGAGAAGTCAGGTCTAGCGAAGCAAAGTCTCTTTACGAGGCAATGAGGGTGGGGGCTTTGGCAAATGTTGTGGCTGGAACAATACATGGAGCTTCGCCGTACGGGGTATTTGATAGACTTGTTAACGATTTGGGTGTGCCTGTGACAAGTTTCAAGGCGACGGATGTTGTTCTCGTGGCTAATCCAATTAAAACTCCAGATGGACTGCATTCGATTAAGAGAGTTGTTCAATTGGCTGAGGTAAGGAAACATTGGACACGCGATCCTCTTGAAGAAAAAGGATTTGTCGATCTTTTGCGATACAATGTGGATAAAGACGAGCTTGAGCCGACTGATGAACTGATTAACGGCGAGTCTGAAATCGTTAAGGCGGTTGCTTCGGGGGTTAAAGGATGGGCAGGGAATTGGGATGCTGTTTATGATAATATTTTATTGAGAGGGATGATAAAGCAGGAGATTGTTCAGGCGGCGAAGAAATTCAATAAGCCGATTTTATTAGAGGCACTGTTTAATTTGAAAGCCAATGAGATGTTTCACATTATTAGCGATAAAGTTACTAGAGAGAAGGGTCTGCCTTTGAGCAAGGATGTTTTTCCTTTATGGAAGCAGTGGCTTTACGAGAAGGTTGATAAGTGGTGAGTTATTTTTTCGCCTGCTGCCATAAGAGACTGGCATAAATCTTGAAGGAATTTGCAACTTCTTGGTTTTGGATAATTACTGAGAATGATTTGCCTTTGTTTATTCCTATAGTAACTGTATCTGCATAAATTTCCATCCAAGCGTGTGTGATAAGCCCCTTTTTCATGTAACGCACTTCGCTTGAGGGATAAGAGGCTGAATGTTCTCCAAAGGGTTTGCGAGCTTCTTCATTGTAAAGATAATGGCACTTTATCCCTTTTTTGTACCTTCTTTTATGATAGTCTTCAAAGTAGGGGATGAGTTTTTCATAAGGACTTTGAGCAATACCTATAATCCACATCTCATCTCCTTTTTTCATAACCTTTAATGTACGCTCTCGAGCTGTCTGTATTCCTTTTAATCCTTCATATACTTGTACAATCTCTGAAGTCAACGAAGTGCCTTGCGATGCTGATAGTTGATTAACGACTTCTTTTAGAGCAGGTTCTTGCTGTTTGATGGAGTCTTCTTTTTGCTTAAGATAAACAAGCAATCTTTCAGGATGAGCTGGAGAGAAATATTTAGTATTGTTTTTAAGAATATGACTTACAAGCCCTTTCTTGGTTAACCTATCTAAGATTGTGTAGACTTTGGAGATTGAAACTCCTGCTTTTTCTACTATTGGTCCGGATGTAGTTTCGCCTATTTCAGTAAGGGCGATATAGACTTTAATCTCGCCTTCTGTCAGGCCTAGCTCGCGAAGAGGTTCAACGTTCATAAACCCACATGATTACTTGGATTATAAACATTCTTATCTTACCTCCCTAAGGAGGGGATAATGTTTAAATATAACTCTCCAGCTATTTAGTTACTATAAAATGACAGATAAGAACGCATTTGGACAAGAGATTCCTTGTATGTGGGAGATTCTTAGTGACGACTCTCTAAGAAATTATATTGAAAGAACACTTGCGACTGTTTTGGAGCATTTGGGTGCAGAAAATTCCGAAAGAGCCGCTGGTCGAATAGTCGAGTTGAATGCAAGACGCAATCGGCGCGGTTATGAACTTCTTGCCCATAATAGTTTACAGGATAGTGGAGTTTCAGAAGAACAAGTAACCGAGGCATTATCTGGGAGAGCAGAATTGGTTTATAGGCAGATTCGACCCTTTGTCAGAGGATCTAGAGTTCTTGATTTGGGATGCGGGGATGGAAATATTGGAGCAAGAGTGGCTCAAGATGGACATAAGGTTACTTTAGCAGACGTTTATAGAAATTCTAATATTGATACGCTTGGACTGGAATTTATTGAATTTGGTCAAGGACAAGAGCTTCCTGATAAGAAGAAATATGATACGGCTCTTCTTTTAACTGTTTTGCATCATAGCGATGATCCAATTAAGACTTTAGAAACGGCTATTGAAAGAACTAAAGACGATGGAAGAATAATTGTTATAGAATCGGTCTATGGAGTAGGCCCTCATATAAGGGATCCTACTTGGAGCCATACATCGAGGCAATTGACTGATGACTTTAAACGATTGTCTCCTGAACAACAAAGAAGGTCAAATATATTTTTTGATCATTTTTATAATCGCGTGGTTCATTACACTTCAAACCCAATAAACAAAGTTAACACTCCATTTAATTTTAGACAGCCTCTTTTACAGGTGGATCCTATTGAATTGCTTGATGAAGGATGGGCAAATATATTTTATAGAGCAGGGTTAAAACCTGTTGGCAGATTTGAATATCTTGGAATAGATCAGCCTGCTGTTCCTGAATATCATACGTTGCATGTGCTGGAGAAATTCTAACTAGCCCAGATTACCCAATGCTACGCTTGATAGCAATGAGAGCGCGAGGATGGATATGAGGGCCGTGATAAAATACAACAACAATCCTCTTTTGAGATTTCTTGATAATTCGTATTTTTCTCTGAGAGTGTCTTTGCCGGCGTCTACAGTAACTAACGCGCCCGTGAGGATGAAGATTATTTCTACTATGTATATGCCTATTGCTACTTGCAAGAAGTAGGGGGGAATCATAGTCGTCACGTCGAATAATTGCAAGATGTTGCCAAACGAGCCAAGGCCTACCGCTTCCTGACCCTCTCCCAGCGACTTTAGAGTTTCCAGCTTGTTTAATATCGCTGTAATCATTGCAGATAAGCCGACAACAATTCCTGCAAGAAGAGGCGCGAGGAAAGTCATGTTTGATTTCATGTCTGAAACGATTTCGGCTAGAAGGTCGCGGAGGCGCTCGTCTATTTTATGTATGTTCTTAACGTATTCTGAGATTGACATGAGGGAACGAGCTGCGACATTGAGGCCCTTTTTGACGGACTCGACGAGAATTCTCATAGATGTTGCAATTAGAGCAGAAGGATAGAAAATAATTGCTCCTCTGTTTTTGTTGAAGATGGCGTCTTCTACAGACATGCCCATTTGCTGGATGTTTTGATTTACAATGGCGAAGAATTTTTGTGTTTTTTGGCCTTGCGTGGTTGAGGCGACTTTTGCGAAAGCGATTTCAGCAGGAATACCGTCTCCGAGACGGTTGCCTAGTTGGAATAATGAGTTGGTAAATTCTTGCTCAAGGGCTTTAGTTTCCTGCCTTGCTTTTATTAGAACCTGGGTTTTCATTTTATAGACGAGAGCGAAGAAGAGGCCTACGGAAAGAGGGATGAATAGGCTAAGTATAACGCCGAGAGGCCCAAACGGCCCTATTGGTGAATTGTTCACGAGCTTAAAGTCAAAGAGTTTTGTTTGAGAGTTTGAGAAGAACGGCAGGCCTAGCTCGCTTAGAGTGTAATCGCTTTTGAGTCCGAGTGGAACCGTGAGCCAATCAATTTGGAATATGAACGGAAGGAGGCCAATAATTAAAAACGGCAAACAAAGAACAAAGGCTATCAGCCAGGGGGTTTTGGATTTAAATTTCGGATAGTCTGGATTTAATTCAAGCACGGACGACTCGCCGTATCCACCAGGGCGTTTTAGCAGGACATCAGAAGTCATGTAAAACACAAGGAAAGGAATTATGACATTGAAGAGAACGAAAACGTGCTGCCACTGAATTATACCGCCCAATAGTGTTGAGGCGAGAGGCAGAAGAGCTAGACCAAGAGTGGGAAGGATTATTCCCAACATGTACATATTTGTCAAAGGCGAGCGGATTTCACGGGAATACTTGAGCATTTTTTCGTAAACCCCGTCGAGAATTACTTGAAGAGCTTTTTCCAATGTTTGTACTCTACGCGAGTCGTCTGGTTCGAATAGACTTGATTCTATTAAGTGGAAAGATTCGACAAATTCTGGCGCGTAGTCGCGCCAGGTTTCAAGATAATTGTCGAGTGATTGCTTTATTGTCGAGAAACGGCCGACTTCAACATCCCAGAATATTTTTTTGAAGTCCAGAGCGAGAGGTATGTCTAGATGTTGCGAAGCAAACTCTATGGCTTTTTCCAGGTTTGATGTGTGCTTCATGTAAACAACTATGTATAGGATGGCAGGCACCATTTGCGATGACGCTTTAAGACGCCAGGCGTTAGCCAGGCGCTGCGGCGTGGTATAGGTATAGTAAAATACGAATACCGAAGCTATAAGCCCGAGAAAGAGAAATAGGAATTGAAAAGTATTTTTTATGAAGAAGACTGCAAGGGTAGTGAAGGTTACCGCGAGGAAAACGAGAATAAACGATATGGCTGCCAATGTAACTGTCTGGCTTGGTGCTACATCGAGATGCGCAATTTCGATATAGCGCTGCATTTTTAGACTTTCTTTTGCGGAGATTTTTAGTTTGATTAGTGTGCCCAGAGTTTGGCACCATCTCTGATAACTGGAGCTTTCGGGCAGCATGTCCTGCTTAAATTCACGGTACGCTTTCGAGTAATTCCCATCAGTAGTTATTTCTGATTCTATCTTGCTCCCATACTTGCGGAGAATATCTTCAGTCGTTGGCATCCTCTTTCTTTTTAGAAAGGTCTTGCTAGATTATAAAGCTTGAGGGTTAGATTTAATAACGCGCATCTCTTTTGGAGGGAATGAGGCGTTTACTCAAAAAGGGGCAGTTGATGTGGCAGGAACTTGCGCCTTGGCTTATTGGACTTGGCGTGCTTGTCTTAGTGCTTTATTTTTATTATATTCTGAAGGGAAAGGGCGAGGGGGCGCTTACCTTTTTTAGAAGTTTGGTGAAATTTAGATGAGACGAAAGGGATTTAGCAGGGATTTTTGGGTGGGGCTTGGCATTTTCTTATTTGTAGTGGGCATGCTTTTTTTAACTGAAAGCAAGGCTTTCGGAGGCACTGGCGGAATTTTTGATTTCGGGCGTTCGCTGCTCGGGTTCAATGTTACGAAGGGGACGGTGCAACAAATTAATATTGTAGGGGTAGAATTATTGCACACAGATATTTTCAAGGAAAGACCAGAAACGAGCGATTTGACTTATTTCTATTCCAGCCCGTTGAAGTATTACAATGGACAAGAATGGATTTTATTTGAACCAAACAAGAAGATTATGCTTGGTAATACTGCTCTGAAACCAGAAGATGCTAGGGTTGCACTCATGCATTTTTATTTTTATACTAATCGATATGGTGAGGGGTTATTTAGGTATTCCTATACCTTCAATATACGTGCACTCGTCGTTAAAATTAGGGGCATTTACAGCAGCTTGTTTTATTTCAATGGGGGAAGAATGGAGCTTAGAGGAGAGAAAAGACCTGGCGTTATAACTGAAGAAAACCCTCCAACAATAAGCGTTGATTTTAATAATCGATTTTATGATGCCGAAGGCAAGGTTTTATCGTTGAGTGAATTGCCTAAGGGATTGAGGGGCGCGATTATTTCTTACCGCGACCAAATTCTTGAAGGAGGGCTGTGCGAGAAACATTTGGAGATTGCAGGAAACAAATATCGTGTGAAGAAACTCGATAATTACTTGTATATTGATTTAAATGAGAAGCCAACGGAGCCGGAGAAATATAGGGAAGGGTGCTTTAGTTCTGAGTTTTCTGCGAGTGATGCACTTGTTGAGAATCGTGCTGAAATTTTTATTTTATTTGATGCGAAGAATGGTGTAGAGGGGTTGTATTGGGGAGATAAGCCTGGGGGTAAGAGTGGTTGCGCGAAGGGATGGTATATACTCACAGATTCTGGTTTGTATTTTCCTGCTTATGCAAGGAGTGCTGGCGATTTTGTTATGTATGGTGGAGATAATTATGATTTTCAGAAAGGACTTAATCTTGCTACTGATAAGCTTGATTCTGGGGACTATATCGATATTCTTGTTGGTGGTCCCACGAAACCGGATTTTGAGTTTAAGAGTGGCTTTGGTGATTTTACTCTGTTTGGAACTTCTGATAACGAGAAATTCAAACAAGCACTTATTAAAATTTATAATGATGGGCTTGTTCCCATAAGTGATGCAGAGCCCTCTGTTGAAAAAGAAATTAGTTCTTCATCTTCCGGAGCTCCCGTTGTTATTGTTGTCTCAACGGTAAAGTTTTACGATTCTCTTTACCGCATTGAAACTGGCAAGGAAATTAGAACCGCTCTGTACGAACCCTCTACTGGGGCATATCAGGGATGGACGTTATCTTCTGAATTTTATAAAGATGGACAGCTTGTTAAATCTGATATTCCTCGACCGTTTGTGTTTCCAGTTATGAATTATCGAAGCAGCCTTAAGGATGGACTTCCTTATGTCTTCGAACATCTCTATTATTGGCAACGTTATCTAGCTTCTTTAGGGGGGAGTAACTCTTATTATAAAACCGACAAGAATTTTAAAATCTCCATTAGTCCTGCTGGTGGGGGCGACTTCGATGTTAGCGATAAAATTAATCCTCTCTTAAAGTTTGATAGCACGCCTAGCAAAGCAGGGGATCAAAAGGCAGTAACTCTATTATTGGACTACTATGATTTGGTTTCTAAAGGGGAAACTTGCTTGTTGACATGAAAACAAGAGGTATTTTTGGGGATTCATTTACAGATATTGTTATTTGGATAATTTTTATTATATTGGCTTTGGGGGCTGTTTTCGTTTTCTGGAAGCGACTGGGGCAATAATTATAAACATGCGCGAGGTAAGATTGTTATGAATACAAGAGGTGAGATGACTTCGTCCGAGATAATTACTTTTGTGATTGCAATAGGGGGTTTTATTGTTGTGCTTGTTTTTTTGGCGATTCTGTATGATACTGGAAAGGGGCAGGATAGTGCGGAGTTATGCAGACTTTCAATTTTGACAAGGGCGACTTCTTATGACGCGCTGCAAGCTACGATTCCGCTCAAATGCGCTACTAATAAAATATGCATTAGCTTTTCTGGCAAGAAGGATGCTTGTTCTCAATTTGTAGGAGAAGAAGCATTTCCCGTTCAACTTGAGAAAGTTACTGCTAAGGATACGATTGAAAGGACTTTGACTGAAGCGATGTATTCTTGCTGGAGCGTGACTGGCAAGGGCAGACTTGATTTGTTTGGTTCGGCTTGGAAGGACCTTGGGCTTGACCGCGAGAATAATCCTGAACTAGCGACTTGCTTGATTTGCTCGCGTGTTGCTTTTGCTCCAGACGTGCCTGCAAGCTTACTGAAGCAAGTTAATTTAGAGTATTATCTTGAAAATACGCTTGCGCCCCCGGATTATAAATTGCCATATACCGAGTTATTTACGGATAGGGAGACTAGGACTTTTCCGAAGGAGAAAGACATTGAAGAGCTTTTGAAAGAAGGGCAAATAAAAGATAGCTCGGAGGGTTTTGAGGGAAATTCTGCAGGCAATCAACTTGCGATTGTGTTTGCGCAAAACAAACCTGAAAACTGGGAAGATGTTGCAAAGAATTGGGGTTTGTATATCATGTTACCGAGCGTAATTAAGACGCCAGGCGGTTTCAAGGCGAAGGCATTTGTACTTGCAGCTGAAGCTGCCGTCGGTGCGTATGGTGCTATCAATACTGTTATTGCAGCTGGAGCTGCGGCTAGATTCTGCGGGCAATTTACTACAACAGGCGAGAGCGGCAAGGGGGGGTGCTCACTAATTCAGGCTATTGGATATAACGTGAAAGATATTAACGCTATTTGCCATACCATACAAAGCGAACCATGATGAATAAAAGAGGAGGGGATTTGTTGAAGAACACTTTGAGCATTATTATTGCAGTTATCGGGCTTGGGATTTTTATTTTTGGAGTAGTACGTTTATACGAGGTTAACAAGAATCAAGATAGGGAGAATGCGAAGCGCATTCTCGATTCTATTTTAGCAAAGAGCGATGCCTTGCAAGAGGGACAGGAAGCCACATTTCCTGTTCAATGGCTTAGAAAGTGGAGACTTATAGGATATGGTTTGGGAGATAATCCAAAACCTTCAAAGTGCTTTTTTAAGAGCTGTTTGTGCATGTGTCCTGTTAGTACAACAAAGCTCAATCTTGTTAACTCTGATTCTCGGAAGGAACAAGCAGATAGATGTCAGAAAGAAGGGGTGTGCCGTTCTCTCGACGTTGAGGAGATAAAGCTTTCTTCGCGAATTCAACCAACTTATAATGGCAAGCTTTGCTTTGATTGGAATAGTAAAAAAGTTATTGGGTTTGATGTTTCCTCATTTGGAGTTATTGATACTTCCGAATTGGAGGATGAGAAGCAGCCTGCCCTAATTGAACTTTTTATTTCCAATAACCCTCTGACGATAAGACATGTGTTCAGCCGGGCTTGGGATGAGGGGCTTTTCGCAGCAGGTGTTGCTTTCGCAGGAGGACCGAAAGTGGTTAGTGAGAATGGAGAAGAGAAGTGTTATTTCAATTACGGAGAATTAAGATAGTTGAGTTGTATATTGTTCTTAATTACAGAGATTTTGGTTAATTTTGTTACGCTTTGTACCGAAATCTCTGTCTGGAGAATTCTCACGAGGGGTAACGCAATCAACCGAATTCTCCATATCTGTCTAGAGAATTTAAATAACTTGTAAAATATCAATTAAATTTTCTGTATTCCAATTAGGTTAAGTTTAAATCTTTATTTTTCATGGTCTGGGCATGGATAAAAGAGGAAGTGCTGGAGACAACGTATTGACTTGGAATACGTCTTATTTTATATTGGGCGTGCTGTTTTTTATTCTGGCTTTCTTTTGGATTGTGGGTTTTCAGGACGGGGCTGCGCGATGGGGGGATTTTTATGCCAAAGAGATATCTGGAATTATTGATTTAGCGCAGCCAGAACAGGATATCTGGCTGGATGTTACCCCCGCAACACGCATTGGACTAAAAAATGGCAAACTTTTGAGCGAGATGTTTATTTTTAATAACGAGGATCATAGCGTTAGTGTGAGTTTGGGACCGAAACGCGGAAATCGCTTCTTTTATTTTAACAAAGTGAAAATCGTGGATGTGCGTGTAGAGGCGCCATCTGGGAGCGCTACGACGAACAGATTACACTTTAAAATTGTGGAGGAAAAATGAACAACAGAGGAACTGGAGAAGCACTAATGTTTTTTGCATTCATGTTTTTGATACTTATTATTGCAGCAGGGATTGTTTTTGGTGTTAGTTCATTTTATGGCAAAGGCTATGAATTTAGGCATGTGGAGGCACAGTTGCTTAGAGATAATGTACTTGGATGCTTTTCTAACAACGATTTTTTTGAACAAGGCTTTGATTTTTATGCGACCTGCAAGATTAACGAAGGAGTTATTGGAAGCGACAAGTACCTTATCTATATTCGAAATTTGAAGGATGAGGGTGTTTTTTCTATAGGTGTTGCTGATTATCTGAATCAGTGTTCTTTCAGAGGCGCCGAGGGAAATGACGATTTTCCTAAATGCGCCAATGGGACGTTTACAAAGGGCAATGACAATTTTTATTATGTTTTTGGCTCTAATCAACGAGGGGGCGGGGTGTTGACATGATTTATCGCAGAGGACAACTTGACCAGATTATTACAAGTGTGATTGTGCTGTTTGCTGTTTTCTGGCTTATGGTGCTGTTTGTAAATATTTCAGCAAATATTGGCAAGGTTGAAAAGGTGATTTCCGGAAACAATCTTGATGCGGAGAAGTTTTCTTCACCCATAAAGAGAGCAGAGTCGCGCGCTCTTTTAGATATGTTCTTGAGCGATGATATTGAAATAGCTGGAGAGAAGGTGAATGTACGCGAGGTTCTCTCTGCTTTAGTTGCTGCGGACAGCGCAAGCGATAAAACACAAGCCCCTAACTTTGCTAAGGGGATTGAAAAGCTCTTTGCTGAGGATTACTCTTGTAATGGGAGGAATGTTCTAATTGTTGCAATACCTGACGGCTTTACATCCGGAGGTTATCTTGGGAAAGAAGAGGAGACGTATGAAAAAGTAACTGTCTATATTAATTATCCAGTGGAGCGAGCAGAAGAATTTCCTAGAGTAAGATTGGTCTATGATGCAGGAAGCGTTGGAGGAGTGTACAGTACTTACGAATCTAGTGAGAGAGATTTTGCTGAGTATAGGATTGATAATGCTATTGTATGGGTTAGGGGGGACTTAAGATGCTAGCGAGGAAAGGACATATTCCGACGTTGCTGTTGTTTGCTGAGGCGTTAATTCTTATTTTAACAGCTTGGTACACTTTCTTTACATTAGATGACAACTTGGGCAATTACGCGAATTCGTTTAGGATTGCTACGAGCTCAGTTGAGGAGGATTATCAGTACGTTTTACACATCGCGCCTTTAATAGTTGGACGAGCGATTGAACTTAGGGGCGAGGGTGATTTTGAGGCTAGCTTTAATGCTTCTCTTCTTAAGGTAGCTGGGGAGGTCGATGAGATTAGCTCTCTCAGAGGGGATTTTTTTGGCAAGATTAGAAATAAGGAGTATATTATTAAGAGAGACGGAAGCGATTATGTGTTTGTTATGCAGAAAGTTAGCGTTTATTCTGGAACCAGCGGAGTCAATGCTATGACTAGGACGTTTGACATTTCAATTAGATTTAATGAGAGAAGTGTTTTTAGATAATCGCGGAAGGTTTATAAATAACAGGACGTTCTATGAAGGAGAGAAGATGGTTTTTAAAAAAGGGTTGAACAAACGCGGACAGGACTTAACGATTGGCACGCTTATACTTATTGTATTGGGCATCGTGGTTCTTGTTTTGCTTATTATTGGATTTACAAAGGGATGGGGCTTTATTTTTGATAAGTTTGAGAGTGCGCCGGGCAAGAGTCTTCAAACGACGATTGAGTCTTGCAATTTTGCAGGCCAGGGCGGGTTGAGGGCAGATTATTGTCTTGAGCTTAAGAGGGTTGACTATTCTGGAGAAACGCGGTATGTGAATTGCGAGTCGGAGATTATTAGAGGGCAATTAACGACGCCGCTTAGTACGACTTGCGAGCCGACTTCTGTTGAGGGCGCAATTAAAGCGCTTTGTTACACGACGATTTCAGGAAATAATTTTGCAACGATGAAGGTTGGCGATAAGACTTGCTTTGAGCGATTTGGCGCATCTTGTACTGTACTTGCTTCAGGAGCGACCTGCGGTGGAAAGATAAAGAAAAACAGCGAGGGGAAGGACTGCTGTTTCATACTAACGGGCTAAATGTATTATGAATCACAAGGGATTTGAGTTAGCTATATCTACGATGATATTATTGCTTTTGGGAGTTATTGTGCTGTTTGGGCTTGTATATGTGCTGACTGATGGATTTACGAAGTTTCAGAGGACTAGTGGAACACTGGCGGGGTCGAGCGAAGCGGCAGGTGTGTCGCAAGCGTGCCGCATTGCTTGTGCTGCGCAAGATAAGACGACTTATTGCTGTCGGAATTTTACTATAGGCGGCGTGCAGACGTATTGCAGTGATTCTAGATTCGATTTAAATTGCGCGCTAGAATGCGAGGGATTTGCTTGTATGCGCTAGCTATTTAAATAAGAATTTCTGTGCTGTGATATGAATTATGGATATCCTGAAAGAAGGCGGACAAAAAAGGACTTGCGACGCAAGCGGCGCGAGCGCGTGTATAAGCAGGGCGGTGTCTTTAGAGGCATTTCTGTAAATGGGAAGCGAGAGGGGGGAACTTTAATAAAGTGAGATTCTTCTCTTAATTGATGCAGGAATATTATTTTCTATTCGGATTGGCTCTTGTGTGGATTTGTTTTGCTGTTG
>Ga0209542_10011048_pt1 | contig 16107 bp, 16 predicted proteins | sample RifCSPhighO2_01_FD_184028 | JGI IMG/M metagenome (GOLD analysis project Ga0209542, IMG submission 184028) | Soil microbial communities from Rifle, Colorado - Rifle CSP2_plank highO2_0.1 (SPAdes) (version 2) | ecosystem: Environmental > Terrestrial > Deep subsurface > Rock core/Sediment ... | reverse complement strand
TGATTTTATCCTGTAAGCAAGTTCATTAGAACCAGCAACACCGCGAGAATAAAGAACAACGGCATCACCAGTAGCGCTTTCGTAACCGATATCAAAACGCCGAGTCTTGCCGTTGCCACCAACAGTATCGGACCAGTCACTTGTCCAATTGATGCCATCATAACAAAGGGCATGCAAAACTCCGCTCTCGTCGGTATAACCGGCAATTGCTTCTAATTTTTTGGGTGATGTTTGCATAGCAACATTATGCGCCGGCGGGCCCGAAACTGTATTTTGAGGAACTGAAAAAATATTAGGAATTGAAGAGTAAAGTCTAAATTGAGGAAAATTCAAAACGTTCGTTGTACCATAAACGATGAGCCCGTCACCACTGCTGAAAGCGGCTTCCGTTTTTTTTATCGAATTAGAAAAAAGAATTCCGATTAAAAAAATTATTATCCCAAAACCAAAAAAATATTTCATAGTTTAAATGACACTTTGAACTGATTTTAAAATAATTGAGCTATTTTCCTCATCAGCTCTTAATTTTTCTTCCGAAATAAAGTAAATAATAAATTTTTCTGGTTCATCACCGCAATCAATTTCTTTAGAACTGCAAGCACCAATAACAATTCGCGCATCTTCGCCCATTTTCCAACTATAAGCATCCGGCCGACTGATTGGAAAACCAATTGGATCACCGCAATAAGGATAAGTTAATAAATTGCGCTTAATTTCATCTAGACTGCCCAAACACCTGTCGGGCAGAGCGTAGAGCTCAAGCTCACCGGAGCCATCGGATAATTTAAAATCTACGAGCGAACTCAAATCAATCTTTGCATCTTTGGTATCATCTATTTTGATAGTGGTTTCAGTAATTTTGTCTTCGTTTAAATCATTTTCTTTTGCTAACTCTAAAGCCAAGTCATTTGGAACTTCTGCAACCTCGACTGATTCAGTCATTTCCTCTGTTTCTATTATTTCTTGCTTTTCCATTATCTCTGTTGTTTCTGACAAAATATCACTCGGCGGCGCGTATTCAATTTCCAGTCTAATAGAATTTAATTTAAATTTGTTAGACAAATTAATTTTCTTAAGACCGATTTGTAGATTTTCAATATCTGACCAATTTAACTGCGGGTCGATCAGAAGAGCAATCTTTATGTTTGCTGACTTTGTCGCATCGATGTAACCGATAGTTTTCCAATCATTTAAATTACTAAGACGATAAGAAATTTCTAAAACAGCATTATTTTTAATATCGAAAGAGTCTTTTTGAAAAATTTCGCCTATAGTTTCAGCTATTTGGGCTAGAAGAATTTTGATTCCTAATTTTAGATTTAATAAGTTTTCGACGCCTGCGGCCGGAGCTGATTCTTCTTTTAGAATCTCTTGCTTCAGAACCTCCTCTCTATTTTCTTCTTGAATTTTTTCTATCGGTATTTCCGGTGTTTCCGTTATTTCTGATATTTTTTCCAAAGTTCCTTCACTGATATCAAAAGCTAATTGCAAAAAAACTTTCTCTATAACGCCGGTTGGCCAAACGTCTGTTTTAAATTGAAAACAATCTTTGCTATTTTCTGAATTAACATCTTTTATTTCTGTTCCAAGCTGGCAAGAAATTCCGTCTAACGTTATTGACGGTGAGGCGAGCAGGTGCTCCGAATAAAAATAAGCGCCAAACAAAAAAATACCTAGAAAAACAGAAAAAATTAACAAATGGAGTTGAAAGCGCCAAGACATGATATTTATATTTATATGATATTTTTACCTTGATTGCAATGCAAATGACACGCTTGATAAAAAAAGAAAACCCCGCGCCTTAAACGGGGTTTACAAAGAAGAAGAATTGTCCAAAAATAAATTAAGATTAGAATTAATCAAATTTAGTACTAACGCCAATGCCGACACTTATTTTGTCATAAGAGACAAGATTAGAAAATATCAAGAAGCGATATTTTTCTTTTCCGATCCCTATAAAAACAAAATTGCAATCGGTCTTTCGGATTTTGTGCCATTCGTAGCCGAAACTAACCGGCAGATCTTTCTTATCAACAGCAGAGAATAAACCGAAGCTGGTACTTGTATTGAAATTGGTACTGTAAACCATTTGGTCTAAGCCGAGTGAAAAATAAGAATTATTCACCGGATAAACATCGTGACTCACAGATGCCCCCAACACAAGCCAATTGAAAGAAATACCGGCAAGCGCCTTACCCCAATGCCAACTTTCACTCAGTTGGCTTGTGATTGGCATTTCTTTGCCAACCACTGCGGCAAGGTAGATTTTTTTGTCTACTTTATCAAAAAAAGGCGGCACTTCTTCTTCGAGATTGAGGTCTTCTGTACAAGTATGACCTCGTTTGGGTGTGTCCTGACCGTACGAATGGCCAGGATAGAAATAAATAAAACATAAAAGAACAGAAAAAATCTTGGCTTTCATGGCTTTGATTTTTGATTTAATTTAATTATACGCTGCAATTTTTTATCTTCTTGTGGAAAACTATACACGGTGTTTACAATTTTAATGAAGATGCTAGAATATACTTCATTGCAACAAATTAGAATAAATCAACAAATAAAGGCGCCGACGCTTCGCGTAATCAATGAAGCCAATGAAAACATTGGGGTCATTACAAAAGAAGAGGCCTTAAAAATAGCCTTTGAGACCGGCGCCGACCTGATTGAAATCTCGCCCAATGCCAATCCGCCAGTTGCAAAAATAATGGATCATGGCAAGTTCCTTTACGAACAAAACAAAAAGCGCAAAAAGTCCGCTACCAGCCATAAAACTGAAACAAAAAGCATCCAGATAAAAGTTGGCACTGGCGATCACGATCTTAGCTTGAAAGCTAAAAAAATTTCTGAGTGGTTGAGTGAAGGCCACCGAATCAAAATAGAACTTTTTTTAATTGGCCGTCTCAAAGCGCTTGAGCAAAATTTTTTGAAAGAAAGGATTGGCCGTTTACTCAATTTAGTCACGATAGATTATAAAACCGCTGAAGATTTTAAAAGATCGCCTAAAGGTCTCACAATTGTTATAGAAAAAGCATAAACATGACAAAAACAAACAAATCATTAAGAAAAAGAATTAAAATAACCAAAACTGGTAAAGTTTTATCAAGAAAAGCTGGCCATGGCCATTTCAATGCCAAAGCCAAGAGAACGAATCAGTTAAAAAAGAAACAATCAACACGGCTTGTTGGTTATACCAAAAAAGAATTCAAGAGACTTATTCCTAATTATTAAATAAAAAAATTTTAAAATATGACAAGAGTAAAAAGAGGTACAATTTCATTAAAGAGACGAAGAAAAGTTTTAAGCCAAGTTAAAGGCTATCGTTTTGCGCGCAGCAAAAAAGAAAGAGCGGCTCGTGAAGCAATCGTTCACGCCGGCGCTCATGCTTTCCGCGATCGCCGCGATAAGAAAGCGATCCGCCGCCAAGGCTGGAATGAAACGATCAATGGCGCTGTCCGCGAACAAGGGCTTACTTACAGCCGCTTTATTGAAGCACTAAAAAAGAAAAACGTTAAATTGGATCGTAAAATCTTAGCTGATTTAGCTAAAAATAATCCTCAAGTTTTCAAAAGCATTGTTGAGTTAGTAAAAGGATAAAAAATATGAACAAAAAACACTCTTACAAGAGTGTTTTTTGTTCATTACTAACCTCGCTTCTCTTCTTGAAATTCCGGATAGACAACACCGGCTTTGTCTTTTTTCACTAGTTCGATCACTTGCGCAACAAGCGTCCTTGGATCAGAACTAAAAACAATTTTAGGATTTGGTCGGTTTGCTTTAGCAATAATTTGTTTGATGATTTCATCAGTTTCCCAATCGCCTTCTAAAATACCGATTGGTTTTTGATCTTCGAAAGCAATTGTAAATTCATGAAGAGTGCCAACTCGGCCACAGCCAATAAACATCGCATCGCAAGTGCGAGTAAAAAGCAGATCTCGACCGGGAAAACCGAAGCCAGTATAAATCACCAAATCCATGTAGCCGAGCGGTAGTTTCCATTCTTCAATGTGATCTTTTTCTGATTCAGCCGGTGATAAACCAATCGAAACTCCACCTTCTTCTTTAGCGCCAACCGCTGACCAGAGCGGAAAACCGGTCGTCGCGCCGGTAATCAAAATTCCGCCTTGACGAGCAATTTCGCGGCCAAGCTCTTTGGCTTTTTCAAGCGTTCCAAGACCACAGTGCTCTGTCGCCGCGGCGCCGCTTACTCCCAGTTTAAATTTAGATTGTACTTGACCTGTTTCCATATAAATATAATTTTAACCTTTTAATAATTAAAGATCAATGTTGACAACTTCCCCGATCTTCGGCGCCGCCGCCAAAATATTTTTTTCAGCTAAGCGCTTTGCTAAAAATTCGGCCGACTTCGTCTCGCCCATCGTTAGAAAAACTTTCTTCAGCGTTTGTTTTGATTTTCCAACAAATTCGACAAGGTGATCAGAGTCTTTATGGCCGGAATAGCCGCTGATTTTTACAATTTTTGCCCGAACAGCAACTTCTTCTTTAAAAATTATCACTTTTTCTGCACCTTCTTCCAGTTTCCGACCAAGCGTACCCGGCGTTTGATAGCCATTTAAAAGCACTGTTGTATTTGGATCAGCTAAATAATTCTTTTCGTGATGAACAATTCGGCCGCCAGAAGACATGCCACTTCCGGCAATGATAATTTTAGGCGGCGGTACATTCAATATGTTTTTTGAATCTTCAGTGCGCAGTGTTTGGCGCAAACCGGGGAAATTAAAGATGTCATCACCGGCGCTGATAATAAATTGAGTGTGTTTGTTGAAATAAGCTTGATAATTTTTAAAAACCTTAGTGAGTTCAATTGCCAGTGGTGAATCAAGAAAAATTTGAGTTGTCGGCACCAAATCATTTTCAACTAGATCATTAATTTCAAAAAGCAATTCTTGAGTGCGTTCGAGCGAGAATGAAGGAATAAGCAAAATGCCTTTCTTTTGAAAATTTTCTTCAATTAATTTTGCCAAAATGCCCCGGCGCTCTTTTCTATCTTCATGATTGCGATCGCCATAAACGCTCTCCATGACCATGTAATCAGCATCAATAATATCTTCAGTGTCGCGCAAAATCGGACTGGGTGAATTGCCGAGATCGCCGGTAAAAACGATTTTTTTATCTTTATATTTTATGCATACCATTCCCGAACCGAGCACGTGGCCAGCTTCTTTGAAAGAAAATTCGAGTCCGCAAGGCAGTTCTAAAATATTGTGATAAGGAATTGTTAGCCAGGCATCAAGCGCTTTTTTTATATTTTCTTCATTGTAAATTTCGCTTAAATTATGCTTTGTATCTTTGCTTAAAATCATTGCCGTGTCGGCAAGCATTACTGCTGCAATATCGCGCGTCGGCGGTGTCGAATAAATTTTGCCGCGGAAGCCTTCGTGAATGAGCTTGGGAATACGGCCAACGTGGTCTACGTGAGCATGAGTTATAAAAAGATAATCAATTGTTTTCGGATCATAAGGAAATGGATCCCAATTACGGTGGTCGGCAAGAGTGAAACCCTGGAAAAGACCGCAATCAATGAGCGTTTTAACACCAGCGCATTCAAAAAGAAAATTCGCGCCGGTCACCTCTTCGACGCCGCCATAAAATCCGATTTTAAATTGATTTTTCACTTTTAAATTATACCATACCTATAATTACAAAATCACATTCCTCGCAGGGTACGGACATTTTCTTGGTAGAAAATGTCCTCGAAACTCGGCCCGTCAGCCTCGTTAGCCCCTGCTCGGAATGTTATTTTGTAATTCTATTGCTTCGAAATAAATACAAATAAGCGGCTAACCCGCCCAACATATCAAAAATTAAATCACTTACGGTATCGGGCAGATTAGCCAGCCAATCGCTCGTTGCACCAATCAAAAATTCAAAAACTTCCCAAGACAAACCGACAATAACGAGTCCGCTTAAAATAAAAATGGCAGTATTATTAAAATATTTAAATAAATATTTCTCCCGAAGCCAAGAAAGAGTTAAAACAATCCAGAAACCGCCAAGGAAATGCATAAAATTATCAAACCAAGGCATTGTCCAATACCAAGAAAAATAAAAAGCGGCTAAATTTATAAAAAAGACGGACCAAATTAGCCAGACAATTAATTTTGAAATTTTATTCATAATTTTTCAAAAAAAGAAAAATGGAAGAAAATGAAAGTAAAAAAGCAAGCCGGAATTTTGAAGACTTGCTTTCTTGCTTAGGGTTATTATCGGAGGAATAGACCTAGATATGATTCTAGGTGGGTGTCCGCAAACTTGCTAAAAATAGCAACTTATTTAAGACTCCCTTAAAATTGGCATCCGGTTATTCCTCTTTAAATAACCCTACTTTTATTCTAGCATCAAAAATTTTTTTGCAATCTAGACAAAGTAAAAATTTTAATTTGTATTTATTCCAAAAACCCGTCTAAATTAACATCGTAAAGAATTCCTTCTGCGATGTGGATATAATTTAGAATTTCGTTGTCTTTAAACCATAATTTAATCTCTCGCTCTGCTTCTTCTACTTTGTCAGAACAATGAGCCAAATTACGCACTGCCCTGAAATTGCCATTGGCAATGCTATAAGAATCAAGAGTAAAATCGCCCCTGATTGTACCGACGTCAGACAATAACGGTTCCGTGCCGCCAATCAGTTTTTTAACAATGCCGACCGCTTGATTACCCTCAAAAACACCAATAACAATCGGACTGCAGGTTAAGTATTTTAAAAGACCTTCAAAAACACCTTGACCATATTCGAGCGCTGTTTTTGTTGGTTTTTCTTCTAAATTTTTGATCGTACTTTCACCAACTTTCAGAAGCCATGCTTCGTCTTTATTGTAATGGGCAATAGCCTCTTCCCTCGTTGCTAAAACCATCTTAAGGGCAACTAATTTAAGACCGGCTCGTTCAAAACGACCGATAATTTCGCCGATGAGACTTCGTTGGACACCATCGGGTTTGATGATAATTAAAGAACGCTCTTTTGTTGGTTGTTTTTTAGACATATTAGATTAGAAATTAATTAAAATTCGGTGAAAATAACTTGAGTTGGGATCGGTACTGGTGGCACTGATTCGGTAAGCCGTGCCAAGAAGCCATCAGGAGTATTTAATGGACTAGCAGTTAATTGAAAACTATTAAATGAAGCTGTGCGATTAAAAGTACCTGCGATTCTTAAATCATTTGAGTCATTAGGATCAACAGAAATACCAAAACCGGAATCAGTACCAGTGCCGCCGGCAGTTTTTATCCACTGCAGTAAACCACTTAAATTATATTTGGCAACCAAAACATCAAAACTACCGAGCGAAAGTGGTCCAGCAAATGTTCCGCCAGCGCCATCATCAAAAGTCGCGGTGGTAGAAAAATCGCCGGTAACGTAAACACCCGTTCCATCAAGTGTAAGGTCAGGCGGAGTGCTGGAAACGCCGCCCATTCTTCTCACCCAAGAAACATTGCCGTTAGAAGAATCGAGTTTAGTGAGAAAGATATCGGCAGAAGAGGTTGCGGTGAGGCCGAGACCATAAGGCGATTGGGATTCATTAACAGAATAAACAATTGCTCTACCGTCTGTATCACTTCTACTGAACGCAACATACGGTCTGTTATCGCTTGGACGAATTGCAATACTAATATAATCAACAAAACCCGAACTCATCGGCCCACCAATACGATTCCAAGAGGCGCCGTTAAAAGAATAAACTACGGCTTTATCATTACTGTTATTGTCGGAAAATGCTAAATATGGCGTTCCATCAGACTTGAAAGCGAGTCTTGTGTTTAAGGATGAAGAAGAAGATACTGCACTTCCAACTTGATTCCAAGAAGCGCCGTCAAAAGCATAAACCACAGCTTGACCAGCAACGCCGTTATCACGAAATGAAATATAAGGGGTGTCGTCTGTCGGTCTCATGACAAGAGAGATATAATCAGTTAAACCCGAACTTATTACTCCTCCAACTTGATTCCAAGAAGCGCCGTCAAAAGAATAGACTACGGCTTTCCCGCTGGCATTACTGTCTGCAAATGCCAAATATGGCGTTCCATCAGACTTGAAAGCGAGACTTTCATTTGAGGCGGCACCAACAGATACTGAACCACCAACCTGATTCCAAGAAACACCGTCAAAAGCATAAACCACAGCTTGACCAGCAACGCCGTTATCTTTAAATGTTATATAAGGAACTCCATCTGTCGGTCGAATAGCTAAATTTGTATAAAAAGTTGAACCTGCACCCATTGAACCACCAACCTGATTCCAAGAGGCGCCGTCAAAAGAATAGACTACGGCCTTATTACTAACCCCATCATCACTAAATGTTACATAAAGCATGCCGTCAATTGGACTAATGGCTAAATCTGTATAATTAGCAAAACCTGATCCTATGGCTCCTCCAACTTGTTGCCAAGAATTTTGACTATCATTAAATGAATAAACCACAGCTCTGCCACTTAAAGTATCGTCACTGAAAGCCAAATATGGCGTTCCATCAGACTTGAAAGCGAGACTTGTAAAATAGCTAAAATCTGAACTTATCAAACCTCCAATCGCAGCATTTCGAGCATCCCCGCCAAAAATACCAGCGACATAAGGATTTCCATCAGAACCAATTTTAACTCCCCGCGCCAAATCAACACTAGGATTTGAGTCGCCACCATAAGCCCGTGCCCACTTAAGAAGGATTAGAAGGATTCCGCCGGGGCCAACCAGATCCCAAGCGTATTTCGTAACGAAGGCATCACTGATATTATTTGACGAAATAGTAATTGGAGAAATTAAGCCGCGGGGATCATTGAAAGTCGCGCTGCCGGTAAAATACCCAGTGACATAAACATCAGTGCCGTTAGTTGTAATACCGAGAGCTTCATCATTGCCAGCATTGTCTTCAAGAATAGCTCCGAGACACTCGTTCGATTCTTTATCATGAACCGCGACAAACCTGTTTTTATCAGCGTTTGTAATTTCTCGAATATCTTGATTGTTTTCACCCGGACAAAACGTAACATCGTCGCCGCTATTGCCAACGTTATAAAATCCGGCAACATAAACATAATTATTATCCACCGTAACTGCCAAACCTTGATCTGGGCCATGTGAAAATCCAGTATTTTTCGCCCAACCGGGGACTAAGAAGCCGTTATCGGTTCTAAATTTAGCCACAAAAATATTATCACCCGAGCCAGCAGAAGTTAACAGCACACAGTCAGCGCCGGGGCAATCAATTCCGGTCCCCGAGTAAAAATAAGTATTATTTTCAAAAAGACCTGTCACATAAATAAAATCTTCAGAGGGATCAAGAGCGATAGCGTTTCCAGATTCAGGACCAGCACCACCCGCCGCTTGCGCCCACTGAAGGACACCGCTAGAATTAAATTTAGCGATAAAGATATCAACACCGGCATAATTACTCAACTGACAAGCACCTGGAACTTCCGGCGCTACGGCGCACTCATCAGTGGCAAAAATTACACTACTTGTAAAATATCCAGTCACATAAGAATTACCAGAACTATCAGTCACCACCCCAAGCACCTTATCGTCGCCTGTCCCACCAATTTGATTAGCCCAATTCCAATTAACTGTTTCCGGCGGTGGCACTTGCGCCGACGGTTTCGAAACTCCTAAATAAATACCAAAAACAATTATAACAACGCCAATAACAAACCAAAAAAAAGATTTTGGCAGATTACTGAAATAATTTTTTATTTTTTTGTTCATAAATTTTTAAATACTATAAGCGCTCTCGCCGTAAAAACCAAAAAGTTCTAACTCTGTGGGGCTATTAGAAGACAAAAACATAACTGGCGCACAAGTATTCGGAGCGAGTGTTGAAAGCGGCGTGCCATTTATCCATCTGATCGTTCCGGGGCTCTCTCTGATTTGGTTTGTCCAAGTTAGCGTATTGATTGGGCCGGCACCAGTGCACACAAGCACGCGCATCATCTGACCCGCGCTTGATTGATAATTGGCATCATTCAAACCACCATTTATTACAATAATAGCGCTGTCACCAGCAATGTCGATATCTACTATTGATTGATTGCCGGAGCTAGTCCAATCAACAAAATAATTAGGTGGGATTAAAAAATTAACTTCCGCTAAAGATTCCGAACCAATGAAAGTATTTTGATTAATTAAATTAGTTTCTGTTTCATCCCATTTTAGATTCTGATCAGTTGATACTAAACCAGCAACTACATCGCTGACTGGGCGAGCATAACCGATATGAAACAAGTCGCCGATCGAAGAAGATAGATCAACGTTATAACTACCATCAGCATTGATTCTTGTTTTAGTTCTGTTTACGTACCAGCCGCGAAAAGCTCGGCATGTTGGATCATTATCGTCTGGCGCACAACCAGGATCCAACAAAGTGATATCAGGATTCAAACCACCAACAAAAGTTGGTACACCAGCCGTTAATCTAAAAACTGCAAAAACAATAAGACCGCCAACAGCCGCCGCGATAACCGCGACGATAATTTTGTCGGAATTTCTTCTCATTAATTTTCTCAATTGAGTCATTATTTTATTCAAAGTTCTCAACATAAGAACCAAAAATTGTTCCGGTAACACCCTCCACTTCTCCACTTGCGCTGGCAAAGAAAGAGTAAAGTGAGCATTTCCCGACTGCCGGTAACCCAGGTGCAATTCCATTCGGCCAAATTAAATCAATTTGATCACCCCCATCATATTCATATGCAAACCAGCCTAGAGGAGGCAAATCAGTCGAGTCTGTATTGCAAAGAATCACGCGGAGCGATTGACCGGGTTGCCAATAACCATCGGCTGTATTGCCGCCGAGCAAATTCATTGTAAAACTACTAACTTCATTAGCGCCAAAACTTAAATCGCCGCGTGTTTGGTTACCCTCTGAAGCCACAGCGTTAATATCTATATTAAACGGAGGAGCGGGTGGAGGCATTCTCAATCTACTCTCCGATCCGACAAAAGCGGTGCCAACATCAGCAAATAAATTGTCAAACCATTTCAGTCCGGGACCGGTTTCTCCTAAAAGACTAAATGTATCGCTTGGATCTTGTTTTAAATACAACAAACTTCCGTTTTCAGGTAGATCATAAGTACTCGGATCCGTAAAACGCCTGACCAAATCTTCATTGACCGTCAGCCCCGTCCAGACAACGCAATTCGCGTCACCCAAAGCACAAGGCGGTGTCAAGAAAGCGCCACGCGGGAAGCCGCCCTCAGGAAGAGGAGTTGAACCGTCGCCACCATTGTTACCGCCATCACCGTCCGGTGGTGTACCATTCTGCGCACGCACGGCAATGCCGCCGACAACAATTGCGGCAACAATTAATAAAAAAGCTAGAAAGTTTTTTGTAAAAATATTTTGAAAGTAATTCATATACACTTAATTTTACAACTCCTTGTATTTTTTCGCAATCTCCGCTTCTATTTCTTCACGCGGCCGGCCGAATTTAAGATAAGAAAGTTCCTTGAGCGCCATTACAACTTCCGGATTGCCCGGCATAGGCCCCGCCGGCATAACATTGAAAGGTTTAGCCGGATTACCTTTAATTAAAAGCTTTAAATAAGCGTTAAAATTGGGCAATTTCACAATATCATCAGCCGAGAAAACCGGCGCCAATTGCGTTTCCAAATATTTCGCGTCATCGGTGCCAACCCGAAAAACAGCTAAACTGCCGACGTTGCCGAAAACCGCATCTTTGATATTTTCTGGCAATTGCGCGATAAACTGGTGAGCAATGTTTAAGCTCAAACGATACTTTCTAGCCTCCGATAGAATCTGGGCCGAAGCGTCGGTCGTCACGTTCTGGAATTCATCGATATAAAGATAAAAATCGTTCATTTTAAGACCGAACATATCAACACGCGAAAGCGCCGCCATTAAAATTTTGCCAACCAGAACCAGGCCGATCAAATTGGCATTGATCTCGCCCAAACGGCCTTTGGCTAAGTTAACCAAAAGAATTTTTTTATTGTCCATAACCTCACGGAAATTAAAAGAAGATTTTTCCTGAAGCACGACCGGCCGCATAATATCGTTAGAAATGAAAATATCAAATTTAGAAGTAATGTAAGGCACGAAGTTGGCAAGCGATTGTTCGCCGGTTGTCTTCTCGGCATTTTTCCAGAATTCAACGATGATCGGATTCTTACAATTAGCGAGTTTGAAATCCCGAAAATCTTTACTGCCGAGTACGCGGCCAACCTCAAGAAGCGTGTTGCCTGATTCCGGATGTTCCATAACGAGGAGCGCCGAATTTCGGAAATATTGTTCGAAGAGCGGGCCGCCGGAAGTTTTAAGATCAAAGAGCTTGCTGAAAATTGCCATGAGCTCATTTACGATAAGTGTTTTTTGTTCCGGATATTTTGGATCGTACTCAAGCATGTTGAGCGCCATCGGCCGCGGCACATAAGATGGGTCAAAATAGATAACATCATCAGCGCGCCCTTTCGGGACATGCGCCAGAATATCTTGAACGTCACTTCCATGCGGATCGATAAAGCAGACGCCTTCCCCGTTTTTGATATCTTGAATGACCATATTTTTCAGAATGTTTGTTTTACCGGTACCGGTCTGGCCGATCACGTAAAAGTGGCGCACCCGATCCTCCGGAGCAAAACGAATTTCCGTGTCGCGACCACGATAACTATTTGTGCCTAAAATAATGCCCTCTTTAGAAATTTCGAGCGGCGCCGGTGAAGGCTTAGCGCGAGCCTCCTTTAAGCTCGGCATACTTGTTATACCAGCTGGAAAATGAAAAACGGAAGCTAATTCTTTAATATTTAAATTTAAGAACTTCCCGATATTATCATCAGCCATTCGGAATGAAAATTGGCGAATAAATTCTGGCGATTCCTTTGCCGATACATTTTCAAAAATAAAACTATTGCCGGCGGCTTCCGTAAATTGATGAAAAGCTGAAGCGAGATCGGAGATGATATCGTCGGCGCGCGCTTCTGATTCCGCCGAAGCAATGAGTCTAATTTGAGTAGAAACAAGCGGGCTTTTCATCTTATTATTAACTTTTTCAATTGATTTGTCGTCAATTTTTTTCTCTTTCTTTTGATCCGGGAAACCAAAGATAAGTTTCTTCGTAACTTGGCCAAATTCTCTCATAAAACCGCCCCAAGCATCACGAGCGGCACGGCGGAAAGGTTTACCTTTTTGCAGTTCAGCAATAATCGCTTTGTAGCGCCTGATGAAAGAATCGTCGCCAGGCTTAATCACAAATTGAATCGCCGCGCCTTCGCCTTCGCGTTTTAATTTCGCGAAAATATTTAAAATGGAAGAGATTGGATCTTCGCCAAATTCTTCGTAATTTTTGAGCGACAGAGCATCATCTTCCAAGAGCCGCAGATAGCCGGCCACCGAACTGCCTTTCTCGTTGAAAATATTATAATCATCTGACGTAGCATGGATGCGCGCGTCTGGGAAAAAGCCAAGTATTTGTTTTTCAAAAAGATCTGATCGATCGCTGGGAACCGCTACATAAACAACAAGCTCGTCGGAAGAAGAGGAGACGGCAATTTCAATTGTGAAGTAGCCGGGATTGCCACGCATGCCGGCATAAAATTGCTCCATCTTGGCAATCAGTTCTTTAAAGTTTTGTTTTTCTTTTTCCAAACCAATACCCGGCAGCGTAATTTCAAAAAGAGTCATGTGGCTGCCGGTCCAAATTTTTTCTTTGGAAGTAAAATCCGCCGGTTCGCCTTCTTTTAAAATATACTGGACGAGAAATCTGTGAAAATCATCTTCTAAGTGCGGCGAATTTAATTTTTCTAAGACAGTCAACGCGTTTTTAATGCCTTGATTAAGGAGGATGCCTAAAAGTTCAGCCATCTGATTATCGTGAGCTTCGGGTTTTAGTTTGAGCACAATACCTTCTGCTTCTTTTTCCGGTAAAACTTTTTCCGGAACCAAAACTTTTTCTGCTGGCGCTTTCGCGTATTCAGTAACAACTTTTTTGACAAGTTTTTCTTTTTTTTCAATTGGCAAGCTTTCCTTGCCCGCAAGTTGTTCACGAAGGTATTTAACCTCTTCTTCAAGATTTTGAAATTTGGGCATTAGTTCAGCCATAGGAGGTATTTTACCATAAATTAAAAACAAACCTCAATAATCGAGGTTTGTTAATTTGCCTTAAATCTGGGAGGCAATAATAATCGGTGAATTTTGGAGTTTGTAAATGAAATGATTTCCGAAAATAAACTTTGTGCAGAAGGAGCGATAAACACATCGGCAATTTTTGCTTCATCAATCACAAGTTTATTTTTCGTCTCTTTCATCCAACATTCATCGCCAACATCAAATTCCACAGAAAGATCGGCAAGCGCATTGCAAAAATACGATTTGTATTTATCTTCAAGATAAACTACAGTGCATTCGTACTTTTGAGCCGCATCACGAATCTTTTTTGCAACCATTTGTAAGCGATTAGAGTCAGGCAAATCCCAGTTATCGCAATTAAAGAGCCAGCCACTACCAATCAAGAAATTAAACCATCTTTTCGGTTCTTTTTCTTCCTCATAAATAGCTTGATAGTAAATTTCTTTAACCCTTTTTGAGATAAGGCCGAAACTTGTGAATGAGCTTTCCTTAATAGGAAAAAAAGTGTTTGTCAGGTCAGTTCGATGCATAGATTTAAACGGTAAAATCAGTATTTTCTTCCCTGCGTTCATAGCATTAAAATTTAAAGTTCTATTTAACTCTATATTATAAAGATAAATCAGCTCTGTCAATATTGACAGATTAAAGAAATATTGTAGAATAATAATACTCCTCTTCAAACAAAAATCACCACATTATTTATGGTGATTTTTGTTGTTTTTTAGCCAAATTGAGGATGATGGACCACTTCTTCCTTACCTCTTTCTAATTTAGCAGCCAAATCTTTAATATAAGACTCTTTCAAATCCGGGTTTTCAGCTAACTTTTTAAAATAAGGATCGCGATCTTTCTCTGAAGCAATTCTAGTTTCAGCTAATTTTCTTGCTTGCGCTTCATAAGATTCAGGTACTTTAACTTGTTCCATATTTACGTTTTTTTAATTAAAACTTATAATATACGACCATTTAACTATTAATTGTATCTAGTGACATTATACCTTAATTAAAAATAAACCTCAACCTTGCGGAATGAGGTTCATTTAATTTACTGTTGCTGTAAAGAGTTCAAATCCTTTTGAACGATTTTTGAACAAGATAGGCGGAAAATTTACAAATGATTTTGGGCAATGGTCCAAAATCACAAAAGCATCCGCAATTTCGTCTTTTTCTTTCCAGCACTCACAAATTTCAACATCTGCTGAAACATCTCCGAGATTATCCAAAACAAGATTTTTAAAGTCATCTTCAATATAAAGAAAGATAAGTTGATGTTTTTCAATCAGTTGACTTATTCTTTCTTTGGCTTTTTCAAGGGCTTTTTGGTCATATTTCATACCATCAAAACCTCTCAATTCCCCGTGAGGAACGATATAGCCGTAATATCGTTCTGAATTTCCTTCGTAAACTTGTTTGGCTCTCTGTGGTACAAAACCAAAACTTGGTACCACAGCTCCGTTGATAGAAAACATTCCTGGCAGATATTTTTTGTACGGTTGGATTTCATGCATTGATTTAAACGGTAAAATCAGTATTTTCTTCCCTGCGTTCATAGTTAAAAATTTAAAGTTCTATTTAACTTAATATTATTAAATATCTATCTTTCCGTCAAAACAAAAGGCTTGTCATCCGTAATAGCGATAGTCTTTTCAAAATGAGCGCTTTTCTTGCCATCGCGGGTTTTGAAAGTATATTCGTCAGATGTGACAACAACTTCGCCGTGACCAAGATTAACCATTGGTTCAATGGCAATGACCATGCCAGTTTTGAGTTCTGCCCCTTCGCCCGGTCGGCCAAAGTTCGGGACAAAAGGATCTTCATGAATTTTATAGCCAACGCCATGGCCGGCCAGAATTTTATTCGTTGTAAAATTATTTTTTTTGATAAATTCGCCAATCGCATGGCCGATATCGCCAACTGTATTTCCAGCTTTTGCTTCTCTGATACCAATCGCAAGCGCTTTTTTTGTCACTTCGATTAATTTCAAATCTTCCTCGCTTGCAAGACCAACCGGCACA
>Ga0209542_10011046_pt1 | contig 16107 bp, 18 predicted proteins | sample RifCSPhighO2_01_FD_184028 | JGI IMG/M metagenome (GOLD analysis project Ga0209542, IMG submission 184028) | Soil microbial communities from Rifle, Colorado - Rifle CSP2_plank highO2_0.1 (SPAdes) (version 2) | ecosystem: Environmental > Terrestrial > Deep subsurface > Rock core/Sediment ... | reverse complement strand
CAAAAACGCACCTCTTAAAACACCACCAGTACCAATTAAGCCAGCTAAAAATCCAGATAGTACTCCGCCAATAATCGCGTTCTGGTTGGAAGGTTTAAATTTAAACCGGGGATTAAAAATTGAAGCCAAGGAAAAGATTACCAAAAATATACCCAGGACTAGTTTCAATGCCTCTGGATGGACATAATTAACTAACAATGCTCCAATAAGAGATAGAATCACACTTGGAATGCCAAAGGTTAGTATTAACTTTAAGTTTAGTCCTTGCCTGAAAAATCCAATTCTGCCAAGATTACCAAAAATATGGAACAGGCCAACCAGAGCTAGAGCTGTTTTAAAATCTATAAAGAATAAGGATATTGGTAAGAAAATGGTGGAAGAACCAAATCCAGCAGTAGTACCAATCACTTCTGCCAAAAATGCCAAAATGAAAAATAATACACTTATCATTTTATTAACTTAATACTCTCCTTATTTAAGATTTCATCCCCAGATCACTTTGGCCAGATAGGCATTATAATAGATGCCCCATTTTTTCTTTTTTGGTGCTGAGATAATGCTGGTTATGTTTATGAACTTCGGTTTTAATCAGGATCTGCTCATCTACGATAATTCCTTGTTTTTCCAGACCTAGAACTTTCTGGGGGTTATTAGTTAACAATTTTACTGAGCTGATTCTTAAGTCTTTAAGAATGCAGGCAGCGGCGTCATAATTTCTTTCATCTGCATTAAAACCTAAGTGGTGATTGGCTTCTACGGTGTCTAAACCATGTTCTTGCAGATCGTAGGCTTTGATTTTGTTAAATAGGCCTATGCCTCGGCCTTCTTGTCTTAGATAGATTAAAACAGCTTGTTTCTGCTGTGAAAGAAACTTAAGGGAATAGTTCAACTGATCCTGGCAGTCGCATCTTAATGAAGAGAAAATGTCCCCTGTTAAACACTCAGAATGTATTCTTACATAAACTTTCCCCTGGCGGTTAATTTCACCTTTGATTAAAGCCGCATGTTCTTTATCTCCGTCTTTGTAAACTTGTATCCTAAAATCTCCATATTTTGTAGGAAGACTGGCTGATGCTTTTTTCATATGATTAGACTTTTTTGATTGTTTAAAATTGTTGTGATTTACAAAAGTTTAATAAACGGCTATCTTACTCAATGTTGTTGTGGGGCTGTAGTATAACCAGGCTAGTATAGGGGCCTCCAGAAACTGGAGGGTTGAGCTTCGGCCATGATAATAACTTTCCTGTAGACAGCCTCGGATCTGGGTTCAAATCCCAGCAGCCCCACTCCTTTCATGGGTATATACATCTCTAAAAAAGGCAACGTTGTCTATAAATGTAAAAAACGTGAAAGGATATTGTAAGAAGATGTTGGAGGTTGTTGTTGAACAGTTAAAGTGTTGATATTGTCTACTTTTCTTAGTAAATCAGTGTAGTTGTAGACAATAAATTAAATATTGATAAATGTACAAACATTTAACATATTTGCTTATAGAGAATTTTGAAAAAAAGGGATTTTACTAATTCTTCTTCTGGTTTATGGGCAAAATCCAGATTATTTCACAGTCTCTTAGAGAATTTTTCTGATGAAAAACGAATTATTCAAAATTATCTATACTGCTCATTCACTTAACTAAATACATACTTACAAAGTAATATAAATCACAAACTCTTTCTTGAATTATGTTCCATAAAAGAGGTATAGAATCACACGGTTTTCTAGCTAAAAGCAAATTGCTGTTGGCTTCATTTACTTTAGTTGGAACGATAGTTGGAGCTGGTATCTTAGGAATACCTTACGTTGTATCTCAGGCAGGAGTGTTGTATGGTTTTTTACTAATTTTATTGGTTGGCATAGCCTTCCTTTTCCTTAATTTATTTGCTGGAGAGGTGGTTCTAAGAACCAAGTCTCAGCATCAGTTAACTGGTTATGCTGAAAAGTATTTGGGTCCTACCGGTAAGAAATTTATGGCTCTTTCAATGTTCATTAATATTTACGGAGCTTTAACGGCCTACTTACTGGGGGAAGGCTCGACTTGGTATAAATTGTTAGGCTTTGGTTCACCGCTGTTATATTCTTTAATTTTTTTTGCTATCTGCTTTGTAGTGGTCTATACTGGAGTTAAAGCTACTGGCAGAATGGAATTTTTGATGATATCCCTGTTAATTATAGTTGTTTTAATGATTGGTCTCTTTTCTATTGGTGAAACTTCAACTGACGGTTTTGAAATCTTCCATTTATCGAAATTCTTCCTGCCTTACGGTGTGATCCTATTCGCGTTAATGGGATCTCCAGCTATCCCTGAAATGCAAGAAGTTCTTGGAAAGAGGAAAAAACTAATGAAAACAGCTATAATTGTAGGGTCTCTAATACCCGTAATACTTTATTTAGTTTTTACTTATGTTGTGATAGGGTTAGTTGGTATTGATAATTTCACCTTAATAGGGCCCAATGAGAGAATCGCTACAATTGCTTTAAGCTTATACTCAAATTCGTTACTAGGCGTCATGGCTAATTTACTGGCTGTACTATCTATGTTTACTTCATTTTTAACCTTAGGTTTGGCTTTAGTAGAGGTCTATCATTATGATTATAAGATAGGCAGAATGAAGTCATTAGCTTTAACCTTCATCGTCCCTTTGATGATTGTTTTGTTGGATCTAACTTCGTTTATATCTATTTTAAGTATAACTGGGGTAGTAGCTGGCGGTTTAGATGGAATTTTAATCATTTTAATGTATTGGAAAGCTAAATTACTGGGTGAAAGAAGGCCAGAATACGTCATGGGTAAGCATTATGTTCTAGGCACAGTTCTTATTTGTATGTTTATTTTAGGTATCATTTATCAAGTTTGGAGCAATATTCTCTAAATTTTTAGTTCCCTGCCTAGTTATCATTTGATCGTTTTTAGAGGGTTCTATTCCATAACCTATATATAGAAAAAGCGATTATTTTGACTATTTGGCAATAGCTACGTTAAGTACCTACTGTTAGATACTAAAAAACACGAAACATTTAAAAAACAGCTTCGTGTTTAACCATTAATAATAGTCCAAAAAGTTTTAAAACGGATTGGAGGAGATTAAAAATGAGAAAACTGTTAAGTGTAATGGCTTTCTTTATCATTAGTCTTTTGGCAGTTTCCGTTGCAGCTGTTCCTGAAATGAGTACTTTAGGAACATTAAACGCTGGAATGGTTACCGTTGAAGTTAATGATGAAACTGTTAATCCAACTTCCACACTTGTTGTTGAAGAAGGAGAAGAGTTGAATATCGAAGTAGAATTAGCAATGCCTGCTTCTACCGTTGCAGTACCGCAAACTGGTGCTGAAGGTATCGAAGTTGTGGCTAGATTAAGTGGATATGAATATTCTGATAGTGCTTCATTAGAAGATTCCACTGAACTTTTCGATCTAAGAGCAGGAACACGTAAAACTGTTGATCTTAAATTAACAGTTCCAAACGACCTAGAAAATGGTTTGAATACATTGAGAGTACTTGTACTTGATAGAAATTCAGCACCTATCGTTTTGACGTTTCCAATCTCAGTTGAATCACCTAGACATTCAGTTGTTGTAGAAGACGTTAGCTTCTCACCAGGTAATACTGTGAAAGCTGGCAGAGCTTTGTTAACAACCGTTCTAGTTGAAAACTACGGAGACAGAACCGAAGAAAACGTAAAAGTTACCGTTGCTATTCCTGCTTTAGGAGTAAGTGCTACTGATTTTGTTGATGAAGTTAAAGCTGGTAAAACAGAAAACGTATTCGGCGATTTCCAAGGCGGATTACTTTTAAACATCCCAGCTGACGCAGCTGCCGGCGAGTACAATGTTGAAGTAACTTTACGTTACGATAATCTGAAAAAATCTACTACAGAAACTTTTAAAGTTAATGTATTGGGTGATGAAAGATTTGACAATGTTGATAAACTTGTCCTAGCAGTTGGTCCTGAAATGCAAAACGTAAGAGCTGGCAGTACAGCAAGTTACGGTATTGCTTTAACCAACGGCGGTTCAGCGTCTAAAGCTTACACTATAAGCACCAAAACTGGCGATTGGGCCTCAGCTTCACTGAGTGATAGCTTAGTTGTTCTAGCTCCAGGTCAAAATGCTGTAGTGTATGTTGATGTAGCTGTTGCTGAAAATGCTCCAGTTGGCGAACAAGTTGTTGCTGTAAGTATCATGAGCGGCGATGAAACTGTTAACACTGTTGCATTAAACGCAAATGTCGTTGAAGGATCTGACAATATGAAAGATCCAGTAAGTCTAAGAAATGGACTTGAAATCGCTTTGATTGTACTAGTAGTTCTATTAGTGATCATAGGATTGATTGTTGGTTTCAGCAGACTTAGAAAAGACGACGACGAAGACCAAACTTACTACTAAACGTAGTTAATTTTTTATTTTTTTTCTTATTTTTTCTTATTTTCTGTTATGAATCTTTTTTTAAGAGCCGTTATCGATAGTTTTTAATAGATTTGAGTATCCTAATTAATTTAATGCAAAGAAAAGAAGATATTTATGGTCCTGGGTTTCGATTAACTAAAAATAAGGTTGTAGGAGATTACCTTAATGCCTGGGCGGCCCACCTCAATGTCCATACATCCATAGAGTTTAATCTAAGTAGAGGGAAAGCTATTCCAGATAAATCTTTCAACCGGATTTTTAAAATTATTGAGACTTATGAAGCTTATCTACATAACCACCATTCGTCTGTAATGGCGCAGGTCTTAGCCGATAGTGATTTGGCTGTTATTAGTAAGATTAATGCTTTGGTTAAAGATTTTAACCGTAAAATAGAGAATGCCTTAGTCTTTAAAGAAGAAATTAACAAGATAAGAGAAGGATATAATGCTGCTTTAGGTATTGGAACAGCTGACGAGATAAAAGCTTTAATTCAAAAATTCAAAACAAAACTTTGCGGGGCTAGGGTCGATTATGAGACTTTCGAGAAATATTATTTAGCCGTAGAAGCCATTGTTAATAAATAATTATTTAAATTCGCTAACCTAAGAAGTTGCAAGATCTAGTTAGGCTCAGTAGATAGGCTTAGTAGATTGATACTAACTACATTTTCTACAGAGCCTCTAGTTTAACAACTTTTTTAAACTCTTTTTTGAATAATTGAAGCATGAACATAGCTGTTATTGGAGCTGGCCCTATCGGCTGCTATGCCGCTTATTTACTAGCTAAGGATGGCCACCTTGTTGAAATTTATGAGAATCATCCACGAATAGGAATGCCGATTCAATGTACTGGCATTCTTACATCAGACTTTGATGAATTCGGTTTTCCGATGGATTCTTTTTTAGTAAATACAATTAACAAAATAGAAGTTAATTCTCCCCATAATCAGTTAGAAGTTAAGCAGAATGATTATATTGTCTGCAGGAATAAGTTTGACAATTTCTTTGGAGATATGGCTAAGAATATCGGTGTTAAAATTTTTCTTAATCATTCATTTGTTAGAAAGGAAGGTGGAGAGTTAATAGTTAAGGATTCAGCCGCGAAAATTGAAAAGAGAATCAGGCCGGATATTGTAATTGCAGCAGATGGGCCTTTAAGTCCAACTGCTAAGGCTTATAATATGTATCATCCTGAAAGGGAAAATTATTTTGGAGTGCAGGCTACAGTAGAAGGAAATTTTGATCCTAATACTATTAAAACTTATTTTGGCAATGAAGTCTGTCCGGGATTATTTGCTTGGGTAACTCCTGAAAATTCAAAAATAGCCAGGGTAGGGCTAGCAGCCATGAAAGATTCTAGAAAATATTTTGACAAATTTATGAAAGAGAATGGTTTTACTGTAAAAGAAATGCAAGCTGGTACAATACCTGTTTACAATCCTAACCAGAAATTGCATCAGGATAATTGCTATTTGGTAGGCGATGCTTCCGGCTATGTTAAAGCAACAACTTTGGGTGGTTTAGTTCCTGCTCTTAAGCAGGTTGAAATTCTAGTGTATTGCATCAAAAACGGTAAGGATTATGATCAAGAAATTTCTCCTGTAAAAAGGAAAATGTGGGTTCATTTACAAGTGCAAAAAATATTTAATAAGTTTTCTGATCAAGACTGGGATAAATTAGTTAGTTATGTTAAACAAGCTAAAGTACAAAGAGTCTTTGAGAAACATACTCGGGATAATCCTATCCCTTTAGTCTCTTTGTCGCTGCTGTATGAGCCGAGATTTCTTTATTTCCTGAAGCACTTTTTTTAGGGTACAAAATATTTAGATAGTTTGGCTGCAAACCACCTAATCTGAAAATAATACACTCATTGACTTTATGTTTTTCAGCTAATTTTAAATCTCTCTTAAGAAGCTCGCCAGAAAGAACCGGTTCATTACCGGCGATACCTACAGCTATCGTTCCCAAGCCTACTAAAAACTTATTTCCGTATTGGTTAACACCTTGCTGATATTCCTTTTCTAAAAACTGAGAAGTAAGGTTATGCATTGAATGATAAACCATTTTTATAATCTTAACTTTACTATTATCATAATGTAATCCCAACAATCTTAACATAAATTCATGCCACCTTCCTTGTGGATAATATTCAGCTAAGTAGATTGGACCTTTATAAGAATTGATAAAATTTCTAATTAGGTCTTTGTTTTTCTTGAATTTGATAAATTGCGTTAAGTACAGTTTAGGATTTTGAGATGTAGGCAGCTCTAAATCTAGCATTAAGGGAATCTTTTTACCGTATAGTTCTTCAAAAATTCTGTGCAGAGCTTTTCTTTTAGAAAATGGAGAAATCCAGTAACCTTCTTTTTTATCTAGAATCGGCCAGTAAATTATTTCTTTAACTCTTTTACTTTTTATAAACTTTTTAGCTTGATTGAATGATTCTAAATTTTTGGCAGCAATATAAAGTTTGGTTGGCTGCTTAATCAACTTTATTTTATCTAGATTTTCTTTAGTGGGAAATTCTTCAAAAAAGCTTATTTGCATCTATGAAGAAAGAATAAAATCATTTAAATAAGTTGTTGTTATCTTACTCTATCGTGCGGATGTCTTTCATCCCATCCCCCTATAGACACTCCTTCCCTAGGGGAGATGAAAGCCACTATTGCTGTTCTTCTGTGGTAATCTGCACTATCTTGAAGCTTTTCATCAACTCTGTGGTAACCTTTAGGGAATCTTCTCTGTAATTCTCGTGGTAAGACACTAGTAATTCCGTCAGATGCAAATAAGAAAGCAGTGTCTGGAGTGTGGTGTACTTGTTGGAGTCTTTCTAAAACAGCTTCCAATTTTCTAGCAGTTTCTTCTTCATCATTGCCTTTGAAATCGTCATCGAAAGCAGGGCAAATTTGCAGACCTGAACGATTTTCATACATCGCTAAAGTTAGTGCTCCTCGATCAAAATGCCCTATGGCTAATTCTCCCGGTTTTATTGCAGGAGGTGAGTAGGCTAAAAATCTTAGGAAAATGTACGGCGTGTCAATGAAAGAAGCTTTGAATCCTCTGACTTCTGTCTCAAAAGCTTGATAGACTGGTTTCATTGCCTTCTTTATTTGAGATAAAACGCCATCAGCAGCTTCTACAAAATCTCTTACTTCTTTTGGAGAAGATTTAATTAAACTTTCTAGTTCTGTTCTAAGATGGTCTCCATGATGAAAATATTCTTTTGAATCGCCTAATTCTTTCTCTCTTATTTTGGCTTTATAACCAAATCTAGTCACTTTACTTAGATCATCTCTATGGAGTCCTAGAATCCAAGTTTCAAATTTCTTTTTTTCTTCAATTGGAAGTGTTAAAAATCCTAAATATCTTTGTTCTGCTTCTTTTAATTCATTTACAGACATTGGAAAAACAATTTCAGTGTAACCTTTCCTAGAAATGTCTGCCTGCATTCTATCATAAAATTGGTTTGCTGTTTGTATCATTATTATTTGCCTCCTAGTGCATGTCTTTCTTTCCAACCTTTTTGGTAAACTTGGCCGAAGGGGTCAAAGAATCCAACAATTGACCATCGAGTTATACCTTTTCTAACTTCATAACCTTTTTCGACTACATCATGCCAGCCTTTAGGAAATTGATCCTGTAAATGTTTTGGTAGGACAGAACTGATGTGATTACCAGTAAACAAGAAAGCTGTATCTGGTGTGTGTGTAACTTCTTGTAGAGGTATATCCTTAGTACTTTGACCTTCATAAGCTGGCCCAATTCTTAAACCTGGATTGCTTTCAGCTATGGCTTCTGTAAGTGGACCTTTATCGAAATGTCCTGCCGCTCCATGACCTTGATAAGCGATAAATCTTAAGAAGAAGTATGGATGATCTTGATCTGGTAAAAACAATCCTTTAAATCCTGGCGCTTCCGTTTCAAAAGCGCCTAAGACCGGGCTTATTGATCTTTTCATTCCTTGGAAGATAGGTTCTGCAGCATCTAAGAAATCTCTAGCTTCTCTTGAAACTTTTGACAATCCATCTACGAATTCTCTTAGGTAGTCATTATAATGAAAAAGATATTTGTCGTCTAGAGCTCCTTTACCACGTGATTTTATATTATAACCGCAGCGCCCTCGTGCTTTTTCAGCATCACTGCCTGGAAAAATCCAAGTAGAATACCTATCTTTCTCGGCTTCAGGTAATCTTAAGAATCCATCTACATATAAACCTGCGGCTTGCCTTAAATCGTTTTCAGCAACTGGAAATTTAACTTCAGAATAACCTTGTTTAGAAATGTCTCCTTTTAATTTTTTAAACAAATCTTCTGCCGATAAATCCCCAATCAACATCCACCACCATCACTAACTGAAGAATTTATCTTAATAAACTTTTAGTGTTTTAAAAATATAGTAATGGAAAAATAGTTAATGAATCCTAATTCATGATTCCATACCATTGGTAAAGAAGCCGGTTAACGCCTTTTACTAAATCAAATCCAGTGCCGCTGATTTTAATGCAAGTCCCAATTATTTCAATTCTTGGTAATGGATCTATAATTAATTCAACAACCGGCTTGCCATTAGCAGTCTCACAAGTTATGATATCTCGATCCTCACAGGCGGAATTTTCTTCTGTACAGGATCCTACTGGTATCCGATCCATGCCTTTAGCTAAATTAAAGCTTAACTCGGAAATAGCTAAAGTGTAATGCTTGTCAGCCACATTAGGGTCGATAGCAATATAAACATTATCGCCTTCATTGAAAGCTGGATCCAAATCGCCTTGTATCTGAATGTTTTCTAATTCTCTGGGAGAAAAATGTAAAGGAACTTTTAGCAGGGTTCCAAATTTGTTCATTTCAGTCCACCATAATCCGTCAGCTTTAATGAAGCTATAACCATTATAGATGTAACCTTCATTTTCATTGAGTTCTCCGTTAAGATTTTTTTGATGCAGTTCGGTATCGGTAACCACTGCTCCTGTAAGGTTGTTGTAAAGAGCAAATCCACTAATTACAACTAAAAACAAGGCAATAGAAACGCCAACCAGGATTAAAATACTTCTAGTATCAGAACCGGAATTATTTTCTGAGATGATGGTGTTGTTTATAACTGTATTTTTTTCTTTTGGCTTATCTTCCATTCATTTAGTTTGTCTTTTCTTAGTTTAAATAATTTATGAAGAATGTTTATAAAGGGGCAACCGGATTCTTTAAAGATGAAAGAGATTATTCTTCAGAACAATCGCAGCCACGCTGTTGATAAAGCTGAGCTGAACGAATTAATTATCAAAGCTAGGGAAGTTTACCTAAACAATTTTGATAATAAGACCTGGTTCGAAAGATCAGTGTTTATTAATTGGACCTGCGCCATTGCCGATTGCAAGTATTGTTTTTTGTCTACTAAGCCGAAATATAATTCTTTAAAAGGCACTACTGCAATTAGGAGTGTAGAGTCCATTTTAGCCGAAATTTTAATCTCCACGGCTCTGGGCTGGAAAATTGGTTATATTACCGGAGGGCTGCGGGTTGAATCAGCCGATTATTTAATAGAATTATTAGATAAAATTAGTTTAATCGCCGGAGAAAAAGTGATGATGAATTTTGGGCCTTATTCGAGACAGTTAGTAGAGAAATTTTCTCCGCATGTTTCAGGAATGGGTTCAGCAGTGGAATCTTTTGATGAGAATTTGCATAACTTTATCTGCCCTTCCAAGCCGTTGAAATCGCTGCTGGATTTCTTAAGTTATTTGCAGGAGTTCAATAAGAATAAATTGATTACAATCATATTAGGCATGGGTGAGAAGATAAAAGATGTCGATCTGGTAATAGAAAATATTAGAAAATTTGAAATCGAAAAAATTCAATTGTGTTTTTTAAAACCGCAAAAAAACACTATTTTTAGTGAAGTTCCTTCACCAGATCCAAATTATATGGCCTATTGGATATCTAGGATCAGAATTGCTTGTCCTGCCGTTGTCATTAAAGTGGCTTTAGTTAGAAGCCGGATAAATGATGTTTCACTATATTTACAAGCTGGAGCTAATTGTTTCAGCCGGTTTATGGTGTTTAGCGATTTTGGAACTTCATATGCTGAACAATTAGAAGAAGGCTGCCGGAAAGCTAGCAGAAAGTTAGTTGGCGAGTTTTACAAGCTGCCAGATATCGATGTTGGCGGGTTAGTTGATAAGCTGCCTTTCAATGATGAGTTAAAGAAAAAGATTTTACCCAAGGCAAAGCAGTATTATAATAAGCTGAAAAAATAGTACGTATTTAGTCTTCTTACGCAATGAGCATCGGCTCGCCTTTGGCTACTTTAATATTATAGCAAAAATTCCCACTGGAACTTCCTTTTTGCTCGACGTTATTGACAAACAGGCTCGCATTTTGATGCTCATTACACAGACTAAATACATACAAAAAATAGGATTATTTTTTGGCGTGTTTCCACATAAAGTCGAAATAACTTTTATAGGCTTTGGCTGCAGAGGCATTTTCAATGATGATTCCTTCCGGCTCGTCAGTCCAAATGATTAAAGCAATTTTGTCGCTGTAGATGTTAGTTACAGTAGGGCTTTGGTCTACAGTTGGAATGTATTTGTAAGTGCTTGTTTTTGAGTCTAATTCTTTTCTCCCTTCTCTTAGAATCAGTTTTGTCTTGATTTTGTTTTCTTTCTTTAATCGATCGAATTGTAGAGCGAATTCCGGCATCCGCTTAGAAAATTGGCCTTCTGAGCCAAAGACAAAATTATCCTTTCCAGTTCTGATGATATCTAAGAAAATTGATTTTACTCCCTTAATTCCCTTGAATAATCTAACCTGGCCTTCTATTTTACTAGCTTTGTGCCTCTGGTGCAGCTCTGGTAAGATCTCCTGCACCTCTTTTTCTTGTTCTTTAACGAAATCTAATAATCGTTTAGGGCCGGCAGCCTGAAACCATTTTATTTTGCCGATTAAAACATAGCTGACTAAACCTTTCTCGATCAATCTTTTTAATGAATTGTAGCAGGAACTTCTATCAATTTTAGCTAATTTAGCTACTTTGCCGGCCTTGGTTGACCCGTGGTCGTTAAGTGTTAAATATACTTTAATTTCATTGGGCGAGAATCCTAAGTTTTCTAATACTCTTTCTATCGGCATTACTGATAGTAAATCTTCCTTGATTTTATAAATATTTCTTATTGTTGTAGAAATATCTACAACAAGTATAGATAAAGATTAGCGAATCTAACCATAAAAATAACTGGAGGAATACAAAATGACACCAAAATGGTACGAAATGAAAATAGCTGCTGAAGAAAATTATGCCGCGGCTATGATCAATAAAGACACTGATCCAATTGCGGCAAGAGATTATGGTCGCAGAGCCATAGAACTGTATGAAGCTCTGAACATCCAAACTTTAGAAGACGCAGCTCCCACTAGGATGAGCTTCTGGGGAATAGAGCTGCCTGACATCATGCACCAAGATGTAGTAAGAGAACGGCTGGGAATAAAGGGATGAATGAACAGCAAAAAATAATCTGTCTGCAGGAGAAAATCCTGGAGCAGCATCCTTCTTGGCCGCAGGAGAAAGCACGATGGATAGCTTTGCAGTGTTTAGGAATAACTGGGTATGGGGCAAGGAAATAAAGATGTGGTTTAAGGATGGTGAGATGGGAGATGAATTAAAATGGGTTACAACACTTGGGGCAGAGGATATGTCTGGACTTATGATGATCATAATGACGGTCTGGGGATCACCGATAAAAAATTTGAACCAAAGGAAGTTGAGAAAATACCAGATACCTTAGAAGGTAAGATTCAATACTATAAACAATGGTTAGAACTAAGCAAGGAAGACTGCCCGAGGATGGAGAAGGCTGGCAGCCGTGGTGCAAGAGATGAGTTGTTTGCTTATGAACTAGCTCTATTGTCCCAAAACTGGTTCGCATCCTGAAACTAATTCGCTCCATACTTCTTTAGAGGTTTTATAATGTTTGATATACTCTTTTAAAGAAAAAAATATGCCTTATTTTTGTCCGCAACTATTTAGCTATGCCGAAATACAAAAGAGCAACATGGTATTAGGCCAAGCGAATGATAATAAAAGCCTCCGATGGGATTTGCACCCACGATCTGCTGCTAACCCTGTCGAATACGAGGCAGCTGCCTTAGCTACTGGGCCACGGAGGCATAGTCTTGTGATTAAATGGCTTTTATTTTAAATTATTGGTTAAAAAGGATTTAAATTATAACTGGATAAATATTTAGTTTTCAAGAAATTTCTTTAAGTAGTTCTTCCTTAGTCTTAAACTTTTTTTGACATTCGGAGCAGACTTCATGAAATTTACTTGAACCAGGCTTTTTAACTATGGTGCCTTTAAGTTTCTCCAAGAATAACTCTTGAATTTGGTTTTTACAGATCGTGCATTTAGTCATTTATCATCTAAAAGTATAGCTATTTTAATAGTTAATGGTATTTACAGCTGAATTGATCTATGATCTTATGATTATTAACTATAACTCCCTTAACTGAGGTTGATTTATCTCTGTAACTGATTAGTTGTCTCTTATTAGTAATTAAAACAAAAAGTTTATAAAGTGATTATTATTCAAATATTTTGTATGAGACTAACTAAATTGGAAAAAACTGTAAAAGTTATTATTATAGATGATGAACTGAGCGATGTGTTAGCTTTGAAAGAATTTTTGGAAGATAGGGATGTAGAAGTCCATTATTTTTCTGATTTAGATACTGGAACTGAGGCAATAGCTGATTCTTTGATAGAGGGGCCTTATTCTGCTATTATCTGTGACAATCATTTTCATGACTCTGGGCTAGTGGATTATGATCCCAATTTTAGTGGTGCAGATTTAATGCGTATACTAAGTGGTGCCTCAGAGGATGAATATAGAAGTTTTGTTAATGCCTATTTTGGAGATGATCTTCAAAGGATGATAGATACTTATAGTGGGAGGCTAATCATGTTTTCTGGAAGTGCATATACTGAAGCACTTGATCTAAGTTCTAGATTAGAAGTTGTCCAAAAATTTCCAGATAGGAAGGGAGTTTGTTGCGAGTCTGGGGTTTTGGACGCTCTAGAGCGTATAGGTGTTGAGTTGGATGTAAGAGATGATTCGGATTTAGAAAGCTATAAACAAGGAATAGATTTTTGAGCTAATTTTTGAGACTGGAATCTGTTTTAATCAACCAAAAATATTATAAAACAGGCAGTTAAGAGTATTGTAATGAGAAAGCGTATAGCTGTAATAGATAGAGAAAAGTGCCATCCTAACGAATGCGGCAATTATCTCTGCGCTAAATTATGCCCTGTTAATAGGACTGGCGCTGATTGCATCTATCCTGGAGATGATAAAGGCCAGAAAGCCAGAATTGACGAGATGCTTTGTACCGGCTGCGGGATTTGTCCTAACCGCTGCCCTTTTGGGGCTATAACTATTATTAATCTCCCGGAAACTCTAAACAAATCTCCAGTCCATAGATATGGGGAAAATCTCTTTGAACTGTATTCTTTGCCTGCACCTGTTTTTGGTAAAGTTACTGGAATTGTAGGCAAGAATGGCATTGGCAAATCAACGGCATTAAAAATTATCGGCAGCCTGCTTAAACCTAATTTAGGCCGTTGGCAGAATCCGCCGGAATTCAAGGAAGTGCTTAATTATTTCAAAGGCACAGAATTGCAGAAATTCTTAGAGAAATTGCAAAAAGACGAAGTTTCTCTGTCTTATAAACCGCAGCAAGTGGATTTGATACCAAAACAATTTAAAGGGACAGTTCAGGAATTGCTAAATAATTTAGACAAAGAAAATAAACTGGGCGAGATAGCACAGAAGCTGCAGTTAACTAATTTTTTGGATCGGGAAATCAATCAAATCTCCGGCGGGGAACTGCAAAGGGTGGCTATAGCTGCTACAGTCTTGAAGAAAGCTAATCTATATCTATTTGACGAGCCGACTTCTTATTTAGATATTAAACAAAGGATTAACATCTCTAAGTTTATTAGAGATTTGACTCATGAAGAGTTAGCCAGCCTAGTAATTGAACATGATTTAGTTATTCTAGATTACATGACTGATTTAGTCAACATTATGTATGGGCATGAAGGAGTGTTTGGCGTGGTGTCTGGAGTTAAATCTAATCGTGAAGGAATCAATGCTTTTCTGGAAGGTTTTCTAAAAGAAGAAAACATGAGATTTAGGGATCATGCTATTAAGTTTGAGAAGGCGCAGGATACTGGTAAAGGTCTACCCCGGCAATTAATCTCGTGGACTGATTTATCCAAGCAGCTGGGAAGTTTTAATTTTAAGGCTAAAGCTGGCAGTCTTAGAAGAAATGAGATTGTGGGGATTTTAGGTGAAAATGGCATCGGCAAGACTTCTTTTATTAAAATGCTGGCTGGGATAATTGAACTGGATTCCGGTGAAATTAGTTTAGAACTTAAAGTAGCTTACAAACCGCAATATTTAGAGTCAGATTCAGAACAAACGGTGGCTGAATTTTTAAAAGAAGCTATGGCTTATCAGAATCAACTGATTAAACCTTTAGGTTTGGAAGGGTTATATACTCAAAAACTTAATCAATTGTCGGGAGGACAATTGCAGCGAGTTGCTATTGCACATTGTTTAGCGCAAAAAGCAGATTTGTTTTTATTAGATGAACCGTCAGCTTATCTAGACGTAGAACAAAGACTGCTGATTTCAAAAATAATCAAAAGCATGGCCCAAGAAAGAGATGCAGCTATTTTAGTTGTCGATCACGATTTAATGTTCTTAGACTATTTGTCTGACCGGTTAATTGTTTTTACTGGAACGCCAGCAAAAAATGGTTTACTGCAAGGGCCATTTTCTATGGAAGAAGGCATGAACCTGTTTTTGAAAAATTTAGATATAACTTTAAGAAGGGATATTAATTCCCACCGCCCAAGAATCAACAAAATAGGATCTGTAAAAGATCGAGAGCAAAGAGAAGAAAATAAGTGGTATTATAGTTAAGGTGGGAAAGAAAAAGAAATTCATTAATTATGCTGGTATGAGTTTTCCTGATTTGGAGGATAGAATTTTGTCTCATAGAAGTATGCCAAAAAATTCCGATTTTTGGGCCGTGATTGACCAAAACCCTTTCGATACAAACGCAGTTAGAACACTAATCGGGTATGGTTGGATTGCCGAATATCGATCATTGCGCGGTAAGGATTATGGGTTGTGTATAGTAGATTCAAAAGTTTTAGCGATTGATCATCTGCTTAGAAAAAATGGATTAGAAAGAGATGTAACTTTAGCTCACGAAGCAATTCATGCTTATTTTTGGGAGTCTGGGTTTGAACTGGGAGATGGTGAAAATGATCAGAGAAGTCAAAGAAATTATATGGCAGTAGAGTGGCTAGCTAGAAAAGCTAGATCCAATCCCTACGTTTTAAGAGCTTTAATTGAGGGATTTGGATTTCAACCTTTAGTCTATGACCAAGTTAGTAGGAGAGCTTTTGTTAGAACTGTTCTTGATGAAGTAGTAATTGCTAAATATTCCACATATCAACAACTTTCATTGGGTCTTTAGAGACTTCAAATCTTACTTTTGGATGTAGTCCCTGGTAATCTCCGCCAAGTTCTAGGTGTTCAGAGTTTTTTACTTCTATTTCAAATCCTCGGCCTAAATATTCTAGAAACGGCGCTCTAATTGTTCCGCTATACATCTGCCAAGCTTTTGGAATTACCTTT
>Ga0209542_10011045_pt1 | contig 16109 bp, 10 predicted proteins | sample RifCSPhighO2_01_FD_184028 | JGI IMG/M metagenome (GOLD analysis project Ga0209542, IMG submission 184028) | Soil microbial communities from Rifle, Colorado - Rifle CSP2_plank highO2_0.1 (SPAdes) (version 2) | ecosystem: Environmental > Terrestrial > Deep subsurface > Rock core/Sediment ... | reverse complement strand
CACAAGTCATCGGATGACTTGTGGTTAGAAGTGAAAAGCTTATCGAGCTTGGTAATAGCTGGTTCTCCCCGAAATGTCTTTAGGGACAGCGGTATGGAGTAATGAAGGGGGTAGAGCACTGATTGATTAGCCGCGCCTTCACCGGTAGGCCTATCAAACAAACTCCGAATACCTTCATGAAATCTATACCAGTGAGTACGCGAGGGCTAAGCTTCGTGTACGCAAGGGAAACAGCCCAGATCACAAATTAAGGTCCCAAAATCTATGCTAAGTGAGAAGGAAGTTCGTTGCCTTAGACAGGTAGGAGGTTGGCTTAGAAGCAGCCATCCTTTAAAGAGTGCGTAATAGCTCACTACTCGATGTATCTTCGGATACAAGGCAATGTGCGCCGAAAATGTATAGGGGCTAAGCATAGTACCGAAATTGTGGATTCGGTGGTTTCGAAAAGGAAAAATATTAAAGATGTGGACTCGTAGCTCAGTAATTAGGAGAGCGCCGTGTTGATAGCACGGAGGTCGGAGGTTCAAATCCTTCCGGGTCCACCAACCATTTTCCATCAAAAGCGGTGCGTCTTCAGGAGACGTGGATGCCGTATGGTGGAAATGCCGACGGCCTTGTTGTGCCTGACAACAAGGCCGTCGGAACCTTTTCGAAACCACCGAGTGGTAGGGGAGCATTCTCAACTGCTGTGAAGGTGAACTGTGAAGTTTGCTGGAGCGTTGAGAAGGGAGAATGTTGGGATGAGTAACCGCATGTGATGTGAAAACCATCACCGCCGTAAGTCCAAGGTTTCCTCCGCGATGGCAATCATCGGAGGGTTAGGCGTGCCTAAGTGTAAGGTGGCTTTCGGGCCACCGATCATAATGGACAGCCAGTTAATATTCTGGCCCCACTTTTGTATTCGAAGGAGTGACGGAGAGTTGTAGGTTGACCGTATAATCGGATTTAACGGGTATAGCGTGAGGATGGGACGCAGGAAAATCCACGTCCGGCCGCAAGGCACATCCAAGCGCCTTACAAATTGTCGCAAGACGAAATTCAGCCGAGCACGCTTCCAAGAAAAACTTCTAAGATTATCAGCACTGGAAACGTACCGCAAAACCGACACAGGTGGACTAGTATCAGTGTACTAAGGCGAACGAGTGATTATTGGCTAAGGAACTCGGCAAAAAAGCGGCCGTACCTTCGGTATAAGGCCTGCCCTTTTCGTCGCAAGACGATGGGGGCCGCAGCGAAAGAACCCCTGGCGACTGTTTATCAAAAACACAACTCCGTGCTAAGCCGCAAGGCGATGTATACGGGGTGACGCTTGTCCGGTGCCGGAACGTTAACGGTTGAACTGGTATGGAGCAATCTGTATTGGGGAGGCCCGAAGCGCCGGTGAACGACGGCAGTAACTATAACTGTCTAAAAGTTCTGAACATCTGTTTTAGACAGGTGGGCAGAAGAGCTTAGACAGTTATGGATAAAATGATAAACAAAGGTAGTTGCTTAATTACATCAACGTAATTGCTCTTAAAATATATTCGGCTATATGCTGGAAAACCTGGAGTATCGAGTGCTACTCATGGTACAATAATGACAAGGCCTATCTATACCTTGTCCATGAAATACCAAAGTAACAATGCATCTCGTGCAGAAAATCAGCAGGAAAGATTAATTAGTATTGGTTGGGTTGTAGGATTTGTAGACGGAGAAGGTTGTTTCACTATTCATTTAGTAAAACAACCCGATCGTCCAGACAGAAAAGGATACCGAACTGGTTTTCAAGTTGGCCACGAATTCGTGGTTGTACAAGGAGCCAAAAGTTTAAAGAGCCTTGAACGGCTGAAGGACTTTTTCGGTGTCGGAACTATCTGTATAAACCGACGACACGACAATCACAAAGAAGATTTGTATCGGTATTCGGTCGCCAAACGTGACCATATACTTGATGTGATCATTCCTTTCTTTGGGCAATATCAACTCCGGACTGAAAAACAGAAAGATTTCAGAATCTTTACTCAGTGCGTGAAGTTGATTAAGGCCGGGAAACATCTTACTTTTCAGGGTTTAATAGAGATTGTTAAACTTATGGAGAAGATGAACCATAAAAAGAAAAGGACTGAACTAATTAAAATCCTCAGAAACCAAACGCCGAAAATCGTGTCCAAAAAATACGATTAAGATAGAGTTCGACCTGCATAGCGATATGCAGTCACTAAATCAGTGAGCTTGACAAAATCAAGTAACGTGGTTAGCGAAATACCTTGTGGGGTAAGTTCCCACGCGCATGAATAGCGGAACGACTGGGGGACTGTCTCAGCCAATAGCTCGGTGAAAATGCAATGTCGGTAAAGATGCCGACTACCCGCACCTAGACGGAAAGACCCCGGAAGCTTCACTGCAGCTTGGTATTGGTCTACGAGTTGTTATACGTAGCGTAGTGGGTAGGATTTGAAGTCATGCTCTCGGGTATGATGGATCCACCAATGAAACACCCATTTTAACGATTTGTAGCTCTAACCGGTAGCACCCTAAAAGGGCGCGACTAAAAAGCTAAAGTGAGCTCCTGGAAGAGGAGAGATTTTAGTTTTTTGTTGTTACACCTTTTTAGGGTGTTATCGAGACAGTGCCTGGCAGGCAGTTTAAGTGGGGCACTTGCCTCCTAAAGAGTAATGGAGGCGTTTATCAAGGTTGGCTAGTTCCGGATGGACATCGGAACGATAGCGTAAAGGCAAAAGCTGGCTTAACTGCAAGACGGATGTGTCGCGCAGATGCGAAAGCAGGACTTAGTGAACCGACTCTAGCTCGTAGGAGCGGAGAAGATCACCAGATAAAAGCTACTCCGGGGATAACAGGCTAGTACTGCCCGAGCGTTCACAGCGACGGCAGTGTTCGGCACCTCGATGTCGGCTCGCCCTATCCTGGGACTGAAGAAGGCCCCAAGGGTTTGGCTGTTCGCCAATTAAAAGGGTACGCGAGCTGGGTAAGTAAAAATGAGCCCAGCATAAACTGACTCATAACGGTAGAGTCCCAGTGCTTGGATTATGTTATAATTTAAGTAATGGACAATATCGTGGGAAGACTACAATCATTGTTTCCACATGATCAACTTCAGTTGATTGTTGGTTCATTGTTGGGTGATGCTCGTTTAGAGTGTCGCTCAAAGGGTATCAGAGCAAAACATACTGCTCGTTTAAGAATTCATCAGTCCGATAAACAAAAAGATTATGTATTATGGAAGTATCAGTTATTAAAGAATTTTGTTATCAAAGGTCCCAGATTTACCAAAGTTTGGCATGACTCAAAGAGAAACAAAGATCATTATTCTTGGTATTTTCACACTCAAAGCAACGAAGCTTTGGGGTTAATACATAAACTGTTTTATCGGGACAATATCAAAATCGTGCCGAAAGATTTAATAGAAATATTAGATCCTCTCGGTTTAGCGATTTGGTATATGGATGACGGTTCAAATAACGGTAGTAATATAACTCTCAATACTCACTGTTTTTCAAATGAAGAGCAGAAGATGATACAGGATTTATTTTATCGTAAATTTGGGATTAAAACTTCGCTTGTTAAAGACCGAAGTAAATTCAAAATAGCTATTAGTTGTAATGAATTACCGAAATTTATGAAAATAGTTAAGCCCTATATCATTTTGTCAATGAACTACAAGGTTGTCAGCCCCCGTAACGACTTGTCGAACTCAACTCGACAGGTAATGGCTTTTTAGTCATTACAAAACGTCAGTCCGATTTTGGAAAAATCGGAAAGGTATAGTCTATACTGCTAGTAATAGCAGAGTAATTCACAATTTGTGAATATATGTCAAACCGTTCAGCAACGGAATTGAAACAGAAATGGATTATTCGGTTTTTGAACCGTTTGAATCCCGAGGCAGAAGACATCACAAGACACGGCGTCCCGATACAGCAACGTATCGTGGAATAGTTAACTTATTTCGGTGGAATCCTGATTCTCGCTGATGCGAGAGTCGCCTATGGCGACAAGATAGACCTGTATTATCAGGACAATACCGAGGGAATGGTTCGGCAAGCTCACCACGAGTGCCAAGCCAGCCCGTAGAGAACTGTACGTTAACCATCCCGCCAAGGCGGGATGAAGATCCAGTCCATACTCGCAGTAATGCGGGATGATTGAATAACTAATGACTAATTCCTAGTCGCTAGTTACTAAATTTATGCGTGAGACAGGTTGGTCCATATCTGGTGCGGGCGTTGATATTTGAGGGGGGTTGTTCCTAGTACGAGAGGACCGGAATGAACGAACCTCTGGTCTGCCAGCTGTTCTGCCAAGAGCAGCGCTGGGTAGCTATGTTCGGTGCCGATAAGCGCTGAAAGCATATAAGCGCGAAACGGGCCCCAAGATGAGATATCTTAGACTCCTTGTAGATTACGAGGTTGATAGGGCTTAGGTGTACGCACGGTGACGTGCTCAGCCGAGAGCTACTAAACAGTCATAATTTTGAGTAATCGTTTGATTGACGTTTTCTTTCTTCGCCACGCCGAAGCTTTTAAAAGCGAAGGCGGGGTGATTAATGTCCCGATTTTGTTAATGATTTTGTCATGTTATAAAATCGAGGATCCGCGATTCGCAAAGCGAATCGGGACAATTTGTAGATGTTTGTACCCCTAACTAATATAATATTTGGTAATATCCTGTGAGGAGGATTAGTCATGACAACCTATGAGTGGTTCGATTGTACGGTTCGTAGTTTGAAGGACGGGCATCCTTCACTGGAAACAAATGTATATCTACTCAGTGATATGAAGAAACGCGGTTGGGACAGTTTATCAGATTCGGAAAAAGACAATCTTAAGACTCGTATTCAAGTGGTTCAGGATGAACTGTCCATGTTTGCAGAATTACTTGGGGAGACACTAAAACAGGCATGAGCCATAGGCGAGCAGAACATCGCTCGCCTCTTCACAGGATATTATCAAATAAATACACCAGCACTGAAACCAGTGACTTGGTGGCTATGCTGAAGGTGTCCCACCTGATCCCATCCCGAACTCAGAAGTGAAATCCTTCAAGGCCCATGATAGTCGGACTCATCCGGCGAAAGTAGGTAGCCGCCAGATCACTGGTTTTTGTGTTGCACAAAAACCAGTTGGCGACTACCTAATTTCGCCGATCGGCGCCCAGCGCTGAAAGCGCGGTCTATAGATTCTCCTGTCGACCATTCAGTTTTCTAGTCGACAGGTAGCCGCCAGATCACTGGTTTTTGTGTTTTAAAAATGTATAATGGTTTTATGCTTAGTCGGACTTCAAAACAGATTTTTATCGGCAGTGTTTATATTATTGTTGCACTTGTAGTTGTAGGGGGATTTTATTGGAACAAGTATCGGCCGACCTGCAATGATAATGTTCAAAATGGTAAAGAGGAGGGCATTGATTGCGGGACGGTAGCATGTGGAAAGGCCTGTTTGGTGCCAATTCAGGCACTGGTTGTTGAAGACGTACAATTAGTTAAAACACCGACCGGGGATTTTGATTTAGCAGTTCTTGTCTATAATCCAAATTATGATTATGGCACCGGTGCTGTTAATTATGATTTAATAATCACTGATTTCGCGAGCAAGGAAATTATGCGTCGTTCTGACTCATTCTATATTTTACCGGGCCAGACCAAATACGTTGTTAAGACATCTTTGAGTGGAATACCTGACGGTGCTTTGGCTCAGGTAAAAATTAAAAGCATTGATTGGCAGAGAGTAACTTCGGCTAAAGATATTACCTTTATTGTTACCCGAGAAGCGATAACTCCTGAAACGAACCAGACAATTTACCAAGCGGTTATTACAAATAATAACAATTTTGATTTTGATACGATTGATGTCAATATTGTTGTAACTGACAGTGCGGGTGCGATTATCGCCACCAACATAACTAATTTCCAAACATTTCTCTCGCAAACCGAACGTTCAATTAAAGTTGTTTGGCCGTTTTCATTACCGGTTGGTTCTAAAGTTAAAATCGAGGTTGGCACTAATGTTTTTAACAATGCCAATTTTTTGAAACGAAATGGGACTCAAGAAAAGTTTCAGCAATATTACTAGTCAGTACGCATCCGGTATTGATAAACCGCTTTTCGCCACCGTGGTGGCGCTCTGTTTATTTAGTATTTTTAACTTGTATGGCATTGGCGGAACCCAGAATCCATATTTTTGGAAACAGGTTATTTTTGTGATTTTAGGAATAGTGATGATGAGTATTTTCTCATTTTTTAATTATCGTTATCTAAAGAATAATTCTGTCGCTGTTTTTGCTCTTTATATTATCTCCGTCTTTCTGTTGATGATGCCGTTCTTGTTTGATTCAATTCGGGGCGTACGGGCATGGATTTCAATTGGAGGATTAACCTTTGAACCGGCCGAGTTTGTCAAATTGGTCATAGTTGTCTTGATGGCCAAGTATTTTTCTCAGCGTCACATTCATATCAATGATTATCGTCATATTATTGTTTCAGGATTATATTGTCTGATTCCGATTGGAATTACTCTTTTTCAACCCGATCTTGGCTCGGCTATTATCATGTTCTTTGTTTGGCTTGGAATGTTGGTTGTCATCGGTCTTAATCGTCGGCAGTTGTTTGTATTGGCAATGTTATTATTGGTTGTCGGTGCTGTTGGTTGGACGTTTGCTCTAAGGCCATATCAAAAAGTGCGAATAGTATCTTTTTTAAATCCAGGGAGTGACCCTCGGGGTAGTGGTTACAATTTGATTCAGTCCAAAATTGCTATTGGGGCAGGGCATTGGTTTGGAAGTGGGTGGAGGAAAGGCCCCCAAACATCAAATGGGTTTTTACCTGAACCGTATAATGATTTTGTTTTTGCCTCAACGGCTGATCAGTTTGGTCTTTTGGGTATTGGAGCTGTTTTGACTGCCATTGGCTTTCTTGTTTCGCGGATTATGAATATCGCCAGCCGAGCGACATCAAATTTTGGACGACTATTTGCAATTGGTCTAACAATTATTATTTCTGTCCACGCTATTGTTGGCGCAGGTGTAGATTTAGGACTAATGCCGATAACAGGTATCCCGTTTCCCTTTATCAGTTATGGGGGGAGTAGTTTATGGTCTCTTCTTGCCGGCCTGGGGATTTTACAAAGCATAAGGAGGTACGGCTAAACTTAAAATTACTAATTTCTAATTGACCTAATTCCTAAACAAATTCCAAAAAATTAAATCCCAAACAATAAATAATTCAGAAGTTTAAAACGTTAGGTATTTGAATTTATTTAGAAATTAGATATTAGTAATTAGAAATTTATGGATATGAAATTAAAAATAATTTACAAGAATAGAGAAACAGTAGAATTGCAATTAACCCAAAATGAACAGGTCTTGGATATGTTGATAATGCCACTTGACCCCGCCGTTGGGAATAAACGGTCTTCGACTGGAGAAAAACTTATCCCCAACGGCGGGGTTGATTTTAGTTTTGATACGGTGTTGGTAACTTCTATTGACAAACTTTTAAAAAGGAATAGAATAGCAAGAGTGTCGCTTTCCGACATAGTTATCAAGGGTTTTGAGAACGAATCGAGTATGTCTTCTTTGATCGCCAAGACGGTTGCAGAGGCATTAAAAATCAAGTAAATTGCGGGTTATTGAGTCCTCACTTGTTTCCCCTAATGAGTGCTCAATAGCTAACAATTCGCCCACCTTGCCCTGGATGCATCCCGAAAAATTATAAACGAATAAAAATTACACACAGTTATTTTAATGTGTGTGGTTTTGTTCGTCATTTATCGGAAACTATTGGGTGGTGAGTGATAATAATTGACTGGTACAGGAGTACCGGTTGTCATTGATTGCATGTCTCGAAAATTATTTTCTAAATTTGGCATCGATCAATTTGAAGCTCCAAACCTTGTGCAGGTTCAGTTAGATTCTTATAAATGGTTTTTGGATGTCGGATTCAAAGAGCTTTTAGCCGAGGTCTCTCCTATTGAGGACTGGACCGCGAAAGAACTTCAGTTAAGTTTTTTGGATTATAAGCTTGAAGAACCAAAGTATAACGAACGTGTGGCTATTGAGAAGAATACTTCTTATGAGGCACCTCTCAAGGTAAAAATAGGTCTTCAAAACAAAAAGACGGGTCAGTATAAGGAGCAGGAATTATTCCTTGCTGATTTTCCATTAATGACTCAACGCGGTACGTTTATTATCAATGGGGTTGAGCGTGTCGTTATTTCCCAACTCATTCGAAGTCCAGGTGCTCTATTTTCATTATCTCGTTCAAGCCGCCAACAGCGGTTTTTCGGTGCTAAATTAATTCCGGCTCGTGGAGCTTGGCTTGAATTTGAAACCGAATATAACGGTGTAATTTCTGTTCGTATTGATCGTAAACGAAAAGTTGCCGCGACGGCCTTACTTCGGGCCCTTGGCCTTGCAAAAGATGAAGACATTAAAAAGGCCTTTGCTGATGTTGATACCGATCCGAACATGAAATACATCATGGCGACGATTCTTCAGGATCCATCTTCAAATGAAGACGAGGGCTTTATTGAACTCTATAAGCGAGTTCGTCCTGGTGATCCGGCTACACCCGACAACGCCAAGCAGATGATTATGAATTTATTCACGAACACGTCTCGCTACGATTTATCTAAAGTTGGCCGGTTCCGATTAAATCAACGCTTCAATCAAAATGTTAACTATGATGAAGCCAAGAATCGTGTTCTTCGGGTTGAAGATGTCGTTTTAATTCTTAAAGAAATTATCCGTCTCAATAATGACCCAACGTCTCAACCGGATAATATTGACCATCTTGGTAATCGTCGCGTAAAGACCCTCGGGGAATTACTTCAGGATCGTCTTCGGGTCGCCTTCTCCCGTATGGAGCGCAACATCAAGGACCGTATGTCGACATCGGATGTAGCTATGGTTTTACCGTCTCAACTTATTAATGCTCGACCGTTCGTCGCTGCACTAAAAGAATTCTTTGCTTCCGGCCAGTTGTCACAATTTATGGATCAGGAAAATCCTCTTTCGGAACTTGAACACAAGCGACGTCTGACCGCCCTTGGGCCCGGTGGCTTAACTAGAGAACGAGCCAGTTTTGAAGTTCGTGACGTGCATCCTTCTCACTATGGTCGCATTTGTCCGATTGCTACGCCGGAAGGCGCTAACATTGGTCTCGTTGGCCATTTAGCAATGTATTCCAAGATTTCTCCACTTGGCTTTATTTTGACGCCCTATATAAAAGTAAAGGATTCCAAGATTACCGAAGAAGTAGTTTATATGGATGCAACCGAAGAAGAGCGCTATGTCATTGCTCAAGCCGGTGCAAAAGTAGACAAGAGTGGCAAGCTTTTTGGCGACAAAATTCCTGTTCGTATTAGAGGTGAAGCCAATACCGCTATCGCTAAAGAAATTGATTTTATTGACGTTTCACCCAAGCAACAGTTCTCAGTGGCAACAACTCTAATCCCATTTTTGGAAAACGATGATGCCAACCGAGCCTTGATGGGAACGAACATGCAAAAACAGGCGGTTCCTTTGATAACTCCGGAAGCGCCATATGTCGGTACGGGCATGGAAGCCAAAGTGGCTCGTGATTCAGGAATGCTTGTTATTGCTCCGGAAGCAGGTACTATTACCAAAATTGATTCAGGTAAGATTGTTCTTGAAACCGAAAATGGTAAAGAATATGAATTTAAACTTCTTAAATTCCAGCGTTCAAATAAATTTACATCCCTAAACCAGCGACCAATTGTCACTAAAGGCGAGAAAGTTAAGAAAGGCCAAGTTTTAGCCGATGGTCCTTCCACTGATGGTGGTGAGTTGGCTTTGGGCAAAAATCTTCTCGTGGCTTACATGTCATTTGAGGGCGCAAACTTTGAAGATGCCATCGTCCTTTCAGATCGTTTAGTCAAAGAAGACGTTCTCTCTTCTATTCATGTTGAGGACTATGCCATGGACGTTCGCGATACCAAGCTTGGACCGGAACTTACTACCTATGATATTCCGAATGTAGCGATGGAACGACTAAATGATTTGGACCCTGATGGTGTTGTTCGTGTCGGCGCCGAAGTCCATTCCCAAGATATTCTTATTGGTAAAATTTCTCCTAAAGGAGAATCAGATTTGACGGCTGAAGAACGCTTACTTCGTGCAATCTTTGGCGACAAGTCCCGCGATGTTAAGGACTCTTCAATGCGTCTTGAATACGGACGTCAAGGGCGAGTTGTGGCCATTAATGTATTTTATCGTAATGCCGAGGATGCTGAAAAAGATGGATACAGTACCGATAAACTAGCTAAACCGACCCCCGGGATACATATTAACATCGGAGATAAACTTGATGTTGGTGTTATTAAACATATTGAAGTTTCTGTGGCCCAACTTCGCAAAATTCAAGTTGGAGACAAACTTGCTGGTCGGCACGGTAACAAAGGTGTTATATCAGTCATCATGCCCCAAGAAGACATGCCATTCCTAGCTGATGGTACACCGGTAGATATTATTCTTTCACCTCTTGGTGTTATCTCCCGTATGAATATCGGTCAGATTCTTGAATCCCATCTTGGTCTTGCTGCCAAGAAACTTGGTTACAAGGCCTCAACGCCAGCCATGGCTGGTCCCGGCGAAGAAGTTATCATGGAAGAATTGAAGAAAGCCGGTTTCCCAATTGATGGTCGTCAACAGCTTTATGACGGCAAGACCGGTCTCCCTTACTCAAAACCCGTTCATGTCGGTATCACCTATTTCTTGAAACTTATTCACATGGTGGAGGATAAACTCCATATGCGTTCCATCGGGCCTTACTCCTTGATTACCCAACAACCATTAGGCGGTAAAGCGCAATTTGGCGGTCAGCGTTTTGGAGAGATGGAGGTCTGGGCTCTTGAAGGTTATGGCGCTGCACACACACTGCAGGAAATGTTGACCATTAAGTCAGATGACGTTTTGGGCCGGGCGAAAACCTATGAATCAATCGTTAATGGCGAAGAGATTAAAGCTCCTCACTTACCGGAATCATTTAAAGTATTATTGTCGGAAATTAAGGGCTTAGCACTTAATGTTGAACTAATGGAAAAGTAAGTTTTTGTCCAAGAGCGAAGCGATTGGTAACAAAAAGTTACCCCCTCACTCGGTTTGTATGAGTGAGGGGGTGCGAAAATTGTAACCACTCACTGCGTTCGCGGACAATTATCGCATGGATCTAGCAAGCATAAAACTAAAAGTTGCATCACCGGAAGATATTTTGTCGTGGTCTTATGGTGAAGTGACCAAACCGGAAACCATCAACTACCGCACCCAGAAACCGGAGCGAGAAGGTTTGTTTTCTGAAGCGATTTTTGGACCAACCAAGGACTGGGAGTGTTATTGCGGTAAATATAAACGTATTCGTTATAAGGGAATTATCTGCGATAGATGCGGAGTTGAAGTGACTCGAGCCATAGTTCGACGCGAACGTATGGGCCATATTAAACTGGCCGCACCGGTTGCTCACATTTGGTTTTTGCGAGGCGTTCCCTCCAAGGTGGCCGCGATTCTCGGTGTTTCCTTACCGGAACTAGAAAAGGTTGTTTATTTCGCAAGCTACATCGTAATGAAAGTAAATGAAGAGAATAAAGCCGAAGCGATGAAGCGCATTGAAGGCGAATTCAAATCAAAAATAAAGAACGTAAAGAATGCCGAAGAGGAAGAAGCTCTCAAAGAACTCAAAGATCGCGAGAAAAACAATCTTCGCAACTTACTCAAATATCAGGTTATTTCTGAACTGGATTTTCGTGACTTGTCTTTGAAGTATGGTGAGGTTTTTGAAGCCGGTATCGGCGCCGATTCCGTCAAGAAGTTACTGGAAGAATTAAACTTTGAAGACATTGTTCCTCGGCTGGAAGGGGAAATTAAGAACGAAAAAAATCCGCTTGAATTCCGAAAGATGTCTCGCCGACTGCGATTTATTCGGGGAATGCAAAATGCCGGTATTCGTCCGGAGTGGATGGTTATTAGTATTTTGCCGGTTATTCCGCCGGCTTTGCGTCCGATGGTGCCATTGGACGGCGGTCGTTTTGCCACCTCGGATTTAAACGATCTCTATCGTCGGGTCATCAACCGTAATAATCGTTTGAAACATCTCTTGGAATTAAAAGCGCCGGAGGTTATCACTAAAAACGAAAAGCGTATGTTGCAGGAAGCCGTTGATTCTCTCATTGATAATTCAATGAAGCGTAATCAATCGGCAACTGCTGCCTCAACCGGCCAAAAACGAGCCCTTAAGTCCTTAGCTGATATGCTTAAAGGTAAGCAGGGTCGTTTCCGACAAAACTTACTTGGTAAACGCGTTGACTATTCCGCCCGTTCCGTTATTGTTATCGGTCCGGAATTAGAGATTGATGAATGTGGTTTACCAAAGCGCATGGCTTTAGAATTATTTAAACCGTTTGTGATTGGTATTTTGATTCGCAAAGAATTAGCTCATAACATTAAATCAGCTAGCCGATTAATTGAACAAGAAACGCCGGATGTCTGGGCCTCTCTTGAAGAAGCAATGAAAGATAAATTGGTCTTGCTTAACCGTGCCCCTACTTTGCACCGTCTTTCAGTTCAGGCGTTTAAACCAAACCTTATTGAAGGTAAAGCCATTAAAATTCCTGCTTTGCCGGTTTCCGCATTTAACGCCGACTTTGACGGTGACCAGATGGCGGTTCACTTGCCTCTCACCGATGAAGCTCAACGTGAAGCTCGTGAATTAATGCTTGCCAGTCATGCCATCTTGAAACCCGCTACCGGTGAACCGGTCGCCGCTGCCAAGAACGATATTGTTTTGGGTTGCTATTACCTTACGGTTGTTGCCGATGGAGCCAAGGGTGAAGGGAAAGTATTCTATTCTTTTGAAGATGCGTTATTGGCCTATGAAAATGACATCATTGATATTCAGGCCAAAATTAAAGTACCTAACCCCGACCTGCCTACCGGGCAGGCAGGTATTAAGGAAAAAATTGAATTATTTGAGACCAGTATCGGCCGAATTATTTTCAATCAATCTTTGCCTGCCGATTATCCGTTTGTTAATAAGAAAATGACAAAGGGTGAACTCAAATATCTTGAATTGGATATTTGGGACGAGCGTGGTGAAGCCGTGACGGTCCAGTTTTTGAACAAAATTACTCAACTTGGTTTTCATTATGCCACGATGTCCGGTGTTTCATGGACCATTGCTGATTTGCGGTTGCCACCTGAAAAATCCGATATTATTTTTAACGCCGATAAACTAATTGAAGAAAATCGTTCCGCCTACGACAATGGTTTATTGACCGAACACGAACGTAAAACAAAAGCGATTGAGGTTTGGACAGAAGCCAAGGCAAAATTATCCATTCTTGTTAAAAAACAACTCAAGCCAAGTGATTCGGCTTACATGCTTGTTGATTCCAATTCTCGCGGTTCGTGGGCCGTTCTTGACCAGCTCATGGGTATGCGCGGTATCGTGGTCAATCCATCAGGAGAGTTGATGGAATTGCCGGTCAAAAATTCGCTTAAAGAGGGGATGCAACCGTTGGAATATTTCATCTCTACTCACGGCGCCCGAAAAGGTCTCGTAGACACGGCCTTAAAAACAGCCGAAGCCGGTTATCTTACTCGTCGTCTCGTTGATGTTGCTCAAGACGTCGTTATTCTTGAAGAAGATTGTAAAGATAAAGAAGGTTTGGTTCTTTATGCCGAGGACTCTAAATTCAGTGGCGAGTCACTGGCTCGTCGAGTTAAGGGCCGAGTTATTATGGATGATATTGTCGCTTCCGATGGCACTGTCGTTGCTAAGAAAGGTAAAGTTATTAATAAAGAGACCTCAAAAAAGATTGAAGAACTTAATCTCCCAACCATTAGAATTCGTTCAGTTGTAAAATGTAAGTCCATAGATGGTATCTGTCGCATGTGCTATGGCTATGATTTGTCCAAGAATGAACTTGTAAATATTGGTGAAGCCGTCGGTATCGTTACCGCTCAAGCTATTGGTGAACCTGGAACTCAGTTGACGATGCGTACCTTCCACACTGGAGGTGTCGCCGGTGCCGGCGGAGCCGACATCACCATGGGTTTGCCCAGAATTGTGGAAATTTTTGAAGCTCGTTCCCCATCCTTTAAAGCCGTTATTTCTGATGTTGATGGAAAGGTTATCGCCATTGAAGAAAGAGCTAAGACCAGAGTCATGGTGATTGAAGTCGCAATGACAGGCGAAAAGCGTGAATATGTTTTGACCCCGAATATCCCTGTAATGGTTGGAATCGGCGATCTCGTTGGTGTTGGTCAGCAATTGAGTGAAGGTAACGTTGATTTGCGTGAACTTTTTGAAACGACCAATGATATTGATCTCGTTACCCGTTATATCGTCCGTGAAGTTCACGGTATTTATTCTCCAACGGGGGATAGTGTTAACGATAAACATGTGGAATTGATTACAAAGCAGATGTTCTCACGTGTGAAGGTTCTTAACCCCGGTGAAACCGAACTTTTAGCCGAATCCGTTGTAGAAAAACGCAAGGCCCTTCAAGAAAACGAAAAAGCTCGCAATAATAAAAAACAGGAAGCAACCTATGAACAACTCTTGATGGGTGTTTCAAAGGTCTCGCTCTCTACTGACAGTTTCTTGTCCGCTGCTTCCTTCCAACAGACCGCTTCGGTTCTTATTGAATCGGCACTCATGGGCAAAGAAGACCATCTCCGTGGTTTGAAAGAAAATGTCATCATCGGACGACTTATTCCGGCCGGGACAGGGTTTCAATCCCTCGAATAGTCGGTCTTATAAATCTGTCCGATTTTTGCGTTGGTTTTTGCGGTACTCGACGCGATACCATATCAGTATCGCTTACTCCGTTCCTCAAAACCGCCTAGAACTCGAACAGATTTATACAGACCATGAATCTGTCAATCACTTAAAACCGCCCTTAAAAAGGCGGTTTTAAGTGATTGACTCTCACTATTTTTGGTGGGGTTGACTTTTGTTTAAAATAAGAGTATGATACGGGAGCAAGCTGATAAGGGTTTGTTTTCGGGGGAATGGGGCTATTTATGGCCTAATTCCCCCGAAAGAGGCATTTCCGTCTCTTGGGGAGTAGGCTCGTTTACAAATATAGCGGAGCGAATCATGGCCGACCAAAAGAGAGTTACATTCGGTGACCTTCTTGCTGAGATGTCCACTCTCGTGGATGTCGCGACCAAGCTGTCTGGCTTTCAAAACGATGGCAGCTACGTTGTCGTCTGGCGTCGTGCAGCTGGGGCATTCCGAGTCGGCGACAAGGAGAAAGCCGTTGAACTCGGGCTCGAGGCTATCAACACGTTCAGGGCCATTCTCGGCGGTTTCCTGAAGTACTCAGTTTTTTCAAAGAAGATGGAGAACGGGGAGGAACGTCCGGGTCGCTTCGTCAAGTTCATCGCGGAGAGGGAGAATGACGACTATCAGCCGGCGATCATCGCTCGGCTCAACGAACATCGTGTGACTCTCGAAGCCGCCGTGAAAGCAGAGCGGAACGGGATGTTCGATGTCCGCATCGCAGCGTACACAGCGATGGTGGAAGCAATCGACGCCGCCGACGCCGAACAGGATGAACTCGACGAAAAATGGCAGGCCGAACAGGATGAACTCGAGGCCAAACAGAAGCGTGGTGGTTGGAACATCCAGCCGAATGCCACCGCCCAGGTTCCTGCCAGCAAACGCGAGCGCAAGCTCCTTGAGCGGCGAAAGGTCGCCGACAAGGCTTGCAATCTCTTCTCCTGATTGTCTCGTTTCGTCGACAGGTCGACAGGTTGGCGGGTACCCCCTTGGGTGCCCGCTTTTTTCATCCATTGACCCCGCCCTTGAACACTGATTTTACAGGATATCCTATATTAAATTATCAATAATACCAATTTTCATATTCGTTCCGTATTGTAAGGTTTTATAGCGAAATCCGTCAGTGTTCAAGGGCGGGGTTGACAGTAGTACCGTTATATGCTATACTTTAAATACAATCGGTTTGGTAAATTCCCCTCTCAAGTGCAACTTTCAGTAGTAGCTTCTCTCTGTTTCTCTTTTAATATACCGGATACTTGTGCTACCTCATACGCGCTCCGATAGTGGAGCGATTTTCTGTATTTGTGATTCA
>Ga0209542_10011044_pt1 | contig 16110 bp, 23 predicted proteins | sample RifCSPhighO2_01_FD_184028 | JGI IMG/M metagenome (GOLD analysis project Ga0209542, IMG submission 184028) | Soil microbial communities from Rifle, Colorado - Rifle CSP2_plank highO2_0.1 (SPAdes) (version 2) | ecosystem: Environmental > Terrestrial > Deep subsurface > Rock core/Sediment ... | reverse complement strand
AAAATATGGGAGAACTAGTGTGACGGATTTCGCTCCTGATCTTTTTAGCCCGTCAACGATAAGAAAAAGCTCCATGTAATTGATGTCTGTTGGAGAGGATGTTGATTGGACTACGACTGTATCTTCTCCGAGAACCTTTTCGATAATTCTTATTCTTCTTTCCCCATCCGGAAAGATAAAAACTTCCAATGAAGAAAGTTTTAGGTCAATGCCCTTTGCGATTTTCTGCGTAAGCAGCTTATTTGAAGACCCTGAAAAAATCATCATAAAAATTTACAAGATAAGATCTTTACTAATCGAGTCACCAGATTGGATACGGGAAATTGCTCCGGCAATAAGAGGCGCTACTGAAACTACTGTTATTTTGGGATTTTTTCGCACATTTTCTGACAAATTAATAGTATCAGTTACGATTACTTCTTCTATGGCAGATTTTGAGATTCGCTCTATTGCAGGACCAGAAAATAACCCATGAGTAATTGCGGCCCGCAGTGTCTTTGCACCCCGTTCTTTTAAATAATTTGCCGCATTCACCATGGTGCCTGCGGTATCAACCATATCGTCAACCAACAAAACATCTTTGCCTTTTACATTTCCTATCATATCCAGTGTCTCTGATCGATTGTTTACGTTAATATCTCTCTCTTTATATACTAAGGAGATTCCTTCTGCATGAAGAAGTCTGGCATATCCGGTTGCTCTATTCATTGCTCCTTTATCAGGAGACGCAATTATTAAGTTGCGAGTTCTTCTTTTTTTGAGTTCCGGTATTAACGTATAACTGCCATATACATTATCCCATGGTTTCCTTACAAATCCTTCTGCTTGCTCAGAATGGATATCAACTGTTAAGATGCGATCTGCGCCTGCATGATCAATAAGTCCCGCAACCAGAGAAGCGCTAATGGGAACCCGCGACATTTCTTTTCTGTCCTGTCTTGAGTACCCAAAATATGGAATAACCGCGATAATCTCAGAAGCCGAAGCTCTTTTTGCCGCATCTATCATAAGCAAAAGTTCCATGAGATTATCATTTACAGGATATGACGTTGACTGAATAATACATACGTGTCTCCTACGGAGATTGGGAGTAATTTTTACGCGTATTTCTCCATCAGAAAAAATACTAATTGGCTCGTCTACTTCTTTTTTTAGAATTTTACCAATATCTTTTGCAAGCTTTGGATTCGAACGGCCGCTTAATAAAACAAAATCAGTTAAAAAATTTCCGTTTGACATATCTACTTTAGTTACTGCCCCATTCCTCCAAGAAGGCCTTTGAGGCCACCGCCCATTTGGGAAAGTTTCCGCGCCGCTACTTCCTGGGATTTTTTGACTGCTTCGTTAACTGCTTCTTTGACGTCATCATCCGAACGGCCATTGGATTCGAGTAATTTTATCTTCTGGTCTCCGGAAATTACGACATGTACGCCATTTTTGTTGATATCTACTTCTTCTCCCTGAAGTTCTCTTTGAATTTGCATGGCCTGATCCCGCATTCTTTTTATGTCCCCAATTTGTTTAAATGGATTCATCATAATTACAATTCACCTCCTTACATAATTTTCAATTTTATTTTAAAGTCACCGAAACGTCAACTTTTTTTCCTGTAATTTCCGAAACTGCATTCCTCAAGATCTCTTTTGCTTTAGGATCATCCAACCGCTCTTTGTGAAATTTAAATCCAGCCTCTATCACAACTCTTTCCTTATCATAGCTTATTACCCTGCATCCCCGCAATACCCCGGCAATTGAGTGATTATATGTTTTAACTTTATTGATTAACTCTTGCAAAATTCCAGTTTTGTCGTCATTTTTAAGGATAGGAGCCTGTCCACTTGCAGATGAATTGAACGACGACTTGAGCTCTGGTTTGAGTCGGCGTTCACTTAGCGAGCGGGTTGGTGGTTGAGTTTTAGCCAATGCCTGGCGAGCGTCATATGCAACGTGCGGCAGGCGACTATCGGTAGAAACTATTCCCCACTCAACAATCGCCATCTCAAGCGGAAGCTGGGGCAAAACTGCGTATTTTAATTCACTATGCGCTTTTGCAAAAATCTCAATCAATCTTTTTATCTCCTCAATTTCCAATTCCAAACCTTTAACTTTCAACTCTGCGCTACTGCCAACTCCAGCTTTTTGCAAAAAAAACTTATGAAAAGTCTGAATCAACTGCTCTATAAAATATCTCATATCCAAGCCTTTATCTGTGATCTTTGAAGTCTGATCCAGCGCCTTTTTAGTATCTCTATTTGCCAGATATTCAATCATTCGGGAAATCTCCGAATTTATATCTGAGATCTGATATTTTTTCTCTACCAACTCTTTTGTCAATTCTTTTTTTCCTCCCGCCAAAACCATTTCTTCAAGTATCTTTGATCCGTCCCTAAAACTTCCTTCTGAAAGACTGGCGATCAGATTCAAAGCTTCTTTGTCAGCTTTCACTTTTTCTGATTTTATTATTCTTTCAAATGAAGAAACCAGTTCCTCAGACGTTGCTTTGTTAAATTGAATATGAAAACAACGGGACGAAATGGTCGCCGGCACTTTATGAGGCTCTGTTGTGCAAAGGATGAATAAAACATGGCTTGGCGGCTCCTCCAGTGTCTTAAGTAAAGCATTGAATGCCTCGGTAGTTAACATGTGAACCTCGTCAATAATGTAAACTTTCTTTTTGGAACCCGCGGGAGAGAGTTTTACTTTTTCTCTTAGATCACGGATCTCATCTATGCCTCTATTGGAAGCTCCATCAATTTCTAAGACATCAACATTTGTTCCATTGGTTATGGAAGTACACTGATCGCATTTGTTGCATGGCTCAAGACCCTTATTTTTCTCGCAATTAACAGATTTTGCAACTATTCTTGCTGTTGAAGTTTTCCCAAGACCTTTCGGACCGGTAAAAAGAAATGCATGAGGCACGGACGAACTTTCCAAAACAGAATATAGTTTCTCGCGAACTTCACTGCTATCCAGTTCTTCTATTTTCTGGGGACGATATTTACGATAAAAAACCATATCTCGCTTCGCTCAAAATTCGAAATCCAAAGCACCAAATTCGAAACAATTTTCAAAATTCCAATTTTCAAATGTTCAAAACAGTTTAGGATTTTGTATTTTGGTCATTTGATATTGTTTCGGATTTCGATATTTGAAATTCGGATTTATCCATCATGATTTATTCCTAAAAGGTGGAGCATTCCATGCTCTATTAGTTCATCTACTTTGTCATCAACAAGTTTTTCCTCAGCTGATGCCTCTTTGATAACAACAGGATATGATATAACCAAATCCCCCAGCTGTAACTTATCGCTTGGAGTAAAAGTCGAATCTCCTTCCATCAAAGAAAAAGACAATATATTTCTTGTTTTGTCTTCTCCTTTGTATTTCTTACTTAAGCTCCTCATTTTTCTATCTCCGACAATTGCAACAGATACCTCAGCAGGTCCTTTGATATTGTGCTCTGTTAATATTTGTGTGATTGTTGATTTGATCCGCTTCCTGTTGATTCTGTATCTACTTTCAACAAAGATTGGAATTTTTACGTTATCCATAGAGCTTCTTTGCGCGACGGCTATCCTGAACTTTTTGCTTACGAGCCAGAGATGGTTTTAGATAAAAAGCACGTCTTTTTGCCTCAGGGATTATGCCCTCATTTAAGACTTTTCTTTGAAACTTGCGAATCAACGAATCATCACTTTCTCCTGGACTTTTCTTAACAACTACCATAAATATCACCTACTTTCTGTTAGAAATACTCAAATAACCCAATGTCTACCAATATCGATATTATAGTACAAAAGGCTAAAAGAAGAAAGAGAGGATAAAGACACTTTACATCTTCAATTTCTTCCCGATTTTGCCGATTAGATGAATGTGCAGATGGTCTATGATTTGTGCGCCGCCGCCATTAACGATCAGACGATAGCCTTTGTCCTGAATTTTCTCCTCAACTATCATTTTATGGATAATTACTTTAATTTTCTCCAACGTCTCCCCATCTTTGAGGTCAAAAAAATCGACAATATGTTCTTTTGGCACAATCAAAAGATGCGCTGGAGAAAGAGGATGAATATCCGGAAAAACCATAATATCGCGATCTTCATAAGTAAATACTTTTGGAATAATTCTATCTCTAATTTTGCAAAAAATACAATCAGTCATAATTTCAAATTTTCTCGAGCACTTTTATTATCTCTTCTAGCTTTAGTCTTGAAGGGCGCATTTTTGGATTCTTGACTGATCCATTCAAAAGCATTTTTTTCGATACATGCAAGAACCATGTTGCTTCAGGATCCATTTTGCTTAATTGCTCATACGCGAGAGTAAGATCAATATCTTTATTTCGTGTCCCGTGTTTCGTGTCCCGTGTTTCTTCTGAGGGCATTGCTTTTATCCTCACATAACCTTTCCGCGGATCTTTTCTGACAACAACCACATATCCCATTTTCAGCGCCAGTTTTATTACAAAATCATTAATTGTCTCAAATCCAATGCCTTTCCCAAATCTTGTCTCGAACTTTTTCCCATTTGTGGCAATTTCTTTTTCCGCCCAAATCCTATTCTCAAATTCATGAAGAATAGCATCCAGGCATTCACTCACAAATTGGACATAATATTCATCTTGATTGGGTTTTTGAAGCTTTAATCCATCCAAGGCTGCCCCAACAGAAAATTCATGATAATCAGCGGTAGGATTGGGCCAAAAAACTTCTTTAAAATGGTCTGTGTCAACTACAACTTTAACCATCCTTGAAACCGCTCCCATTCTGTCTTTCCACCTTTCGGAATCTTGAACTTTTAACTTTGAACTTTGAACTTGCTTGACGAAGTCAAACGTAAGGCTTGCCGCACAAACTTCATCCGATGAAGTTTGATGATGATCCAGAGGCCCCATACCTGTATCAACATGTATCACTTCGTCCTCTCCAATTTTCTCAACAACATCCGAACCCCGACCAATTCGTTCTCCTGCAGGCACAAATCTAACCTGACAATTCTCCCATCCTGGCAAAAATTTTCTGATAAGCCAGACAGATGTGATCGCATCCATGTCAGGCGAAGAATGTGTAACAACAATTTTCATATTTACAAGTATACATTATGAGTTACGGCTTGACAAATGTAATAAAATAAAAGACTATTGTTAATATGGATCCGCAAAAAAATACTCTTGATCCCAAATTGAAAGAAGCGTATGACAGCGTGATGGGATTCAAAATTCCAAATGCACCCCAACCGGCAGTTGTTGCACCACCGCCCTCACCGCAAAAACCTGTTGTTTCGCCTACTACTTGGCCAGCTTCTGGTCCTCAAATAACCAATCAGTCTCCTTCTATTCCCCCGCAAGAGCCCGTTGTCTCTCCAATTAGTTGGTCCGCATCTGACCCTCAACCGATCTCCAAACCTCCCCCTCCAACCCTCCTCCCACACGAACCTGTTGTTTCGCCATCTGCTTCGCAGTCTTCTGGTCCTCAAATCATATCTCAGCCACCCACCTCTTTCCCGCAACCTTCTTCCATACAGCATTCACCACTACCTGTACCTAAAATTGTCACATATCATTCCTCAGACAAAAACACGCAACACAATAAGCAAGCGCAAGGAAAAAAATGGCGCTTGCGTTGGGTTCTGATTTTCTTTTTAATTGCGGCTTTTCTTTTGGGCTATGCTATATTTTGGATAAAAGTCTTCGGAATCAAGCTCCCTTTTTTATCCAACTTTTTATAATCTCTTAATTACTGCCTCAATATCCAATAGCTCTGTTTTAGCTTGCCCTGAGCTTTCCGAAGGGGTTCTTCTTTTCCACTCAACTTTACCGGCTGTTTTTTCACTCACAACCAAACGAACTGGAATGCCGATCAGATCACAATCCGCGAATTTCTGCCCAACAGACGCATCTTCCCTATCATCATACAAAACCTCAACCCCAGCCTTTTGTAATGACTCATAAACCTTATCAATTTTCCCCCTAATTCCTGATTCCTGATTCATAATTCCTATCAAGTGGGCTTGGTACGGCGCTACACTTTCCGGCCAAACAATTCCCCTTTCATCATTATGAACTTCAACAATTGCCCCAACTGCTCGAGTCAAGCCTATCCCATAGCTTGCCAGCCAAAAAGGCTTTTTTTTGCCAGTCTCGTCTGTGAACATTGCATTCATTTTTTCAGCATAATATGTTCCAAGAGGAAAAATATTGCCAACCTCGATTGTTCTTGTTTTTTTCAAAGGTCCATGCCCCAAATCACACTGTTTTCCCTCTTTAACAGGACTTACTTCGACATTTGCTGAATAGTCCCCCCCAGGACAATAAATTATTTCATCCTCACCTGAGGGAGCGACTACCTGAAATTCATGAGTTCTGCTTTTTGTAAATACTCCGCCTCCTGCTTCTGTCATTATTGCTTTCAAACCCATTCTTGTAAAAATCTTTTTGTATGCCTCTGCTACTTCAAGGTAATACTTCATCAAATCTTTCTCCGAGACATGCGCGCTATACAAGTCTTTCATCAAAAATTCTCTTCCGCGAAGAATTCCTGATTTTGCCCGCTTTTCGTCTCTGAATTTTGTTGAGAAATGATAAATCTTGGCCGGAAGATCTTTGTAGCTTGTAATATGCTTCCTCAAAAGGTCAACTACTATTTCCTCATGTGTAAATGAAAGAGCATATTCTTTGTCATTTTTTTCAAATTGATACATGACTTCGGCAGCAGTATCCCACCGTCCTGTCTCGTTCCAGATTTCTTTCGGATGAAGAAGAGGCATGAGAATTTCTTCAGCTCCAGTTGCATCCATTTCTTCGCCTATGATTTGTTCAATCTTTTTCTCAACTCTCCTGCCTAAATGAAGAAGCGTGTAAGAACCAGCCATTAATTTATCAATAAATCCGCCTCTAAAAAGAAGTTTTGCGTTAATAGAAACCTCATCCTTTGGAGCCTCTTTTCTAGTTTTCCCTAACATTTTTGAATATCTCATATTAAAAAAGCTTTCCTCCAATTATTGCTTGATTTTTATCCGGAGCAATCAAAACGCACTCATGTTCCTCGTCTGGAACGCCAAGTGTCAAAACTTCCGACATAAAAGGCCCGATTTGGCGAGGAGGAAAATTAACAACACCCAACACTTTTTTATTTATTAAATCTTTTTTTTCGTAATATTTTACAAGCCGCGCGCTCGATCGTTTTGTGCCAATCTCACCGCCAAAATCAATCGTTAATTTGTATGCTGGTTTCCGAGCCTCTGGAAAATCCTCAACCTCTTTAATTACTCCAACCCGTATATCCAATTTCTGAAAATCTTCAAATGTCGCCATATCTTATTGAATTTGAGTATAGCACATTTTGAATAATTGATATATAATTTTGTTTTATGGCACGAGCAGAAAGGATATTTAGATATCCAAAACACGAATTAATTAAAACAAAAAACTTAGCTCCTCGACACATGACTAAAATGGAATGCGAGAAGGTACTGTCTTATTGCGTAGCAACAAATAGTACGCTTACTATATCTACAGGAAAAGAGTACGCTATTTTCTCTCCAGAACAATTTACAAGAGTACAAAATCTATCTGCAGATGATCAGAAAAAATTTCTAGCATACGGCTCTGACCTTATGAAATTAGGAGAAAAAGTTTCTATAAAAACTCCCATTCATAGATTTTCCAAAAATTAAATATAATGCAAGGAGAAAACTATTTCTTCTTGACTTCGTGGCCGCCGAAGACATAGCGGATTCCTGCAACCATACGGGCTGCAAATGATTTTTGAATCTTAACATCTGTCTGAGAACGTTTTCTAAAATTTAATGCTTGTTGAATATTTTCAACAGGAACGTTTTCTACTTTTGCTTGTTCTATCATCCACACAGTTTCTCCAGTGGCTGAACCAATTTCGCCAACAATCCCAGTAAGTTTTGGATCTTGCTCTAATAGCTCAACACTTCTATCCATAAAAAACCCAGAAACCAGCGTTCCTTTCTGATACAGCTTTGCTACTTTTACCAAATCAAAACTATATGGAGCTTTGTCAAGTACCCCAAATCCCTCACTAATTGCTTGCATTTGCCCATACTCAATTCCATTGTGGACCATTTTTACAAAATGCCCGGCTCCACCTTCTCCAAAATACTCATGTCCTCCATTTGGTTTTGACAGACTATCTAAGATCGGACGGACAAATTCATAAGCGCTTCTGTCTCCCCCAACCATCAAAGGATAGCCTTCTTTTGCGGCGATTATTCCTCCTGAAACCCCAATCCCCAAATATTTTATCCCTTTATTTTTAAAATCTTTATATCTTTTTTCAGTGTCTTTGAAATACGAATTTCCCCCATCAATAATAGCATCGCCCTTTTCTATGTATTTTGATAGTTCATCCAAAACATTCTGTGTCGCCTCTCCCGCACTTATCATTATCCATATAACCCGCGGCTTGTCTAAACCCTTAACTAATTTTTCAATCGTTTCCACATTTTTTAATTCATGGTCTGACCGATTCCACGCCACAATTTCATGCCCTTCTTTTTGAAGCTTAATTACCATTCTCGTTCCCATCTTCCCAAGTCCAATAAATCCAATTTTCATAAAGTTAATTCTAATCATTTTACCAAACTTCCACTCGGAACTTCTTTATCTGGATGCAAAAGCACTGCTGATCCATCAACACCTGTCGCCATGAGCATTCCCTGACTTTCTACGCCCATAAAAATTCTTGGCTCAAGATTAACTATAAATAGACATTCTTTGCCAATCAAATCTTCAGGCTTATAAAACTGCGCAATCCCAGAAACTATCTGACGTTTAAATTCACCAAAATCAACTTCTAATTTTAATAGCCTATCAGCCCCCTCGACCGTCTCAGCATTCAAAACTTTCCCAATTCTTATATCCAACTTCTTAAAATCTTCAAAGCTAATATCCTGTGTCATAAAATTTAATCTACCTAAAGTATATCGCTATGTAGTACTATACTTTAGAATAACGTAAAAGTTTTTCTATGTTTTTATGAAGTTCGCTTTTTTCCTCCAGCCTTTCCAAAACGCTTCTTATTCTTTCTTTCTGCTTCTGATTCGCGTTCTTAACTATTTCTTCTAAAAGCAATTCCGGCCAAAAATATAAAGAGTATCGTCTCTTAAAACCATCCCATTCTGATCTCTCAAACCATTTTTCTTCGTGCTTTTCCTTTGGTAACTTTTCGATGATCTTTCTAAATCCATCCCCTCTTTCTGAAAGCCATACGGCAATCTTTGCCACTGTACCATGACTTACATGAAGACTTTTCTCAATTTCTTGATATGTCATCCCAGCTAACAGCAATTTTGCTATACGAAGACGCTTGGCGAGAATTTTCATCTCTGATTTAGTAAGTAAATCTTGAAGAAAAAGGGCAGCGTCATTAACGCTTTGAGCCTGAACCAATGCGTTAACTAAATCCAAAACAAGACTTTCTTGTTCTTTCCTGGAAAGTTTTTCTATCCTTTTTACTTTATCGATTCTAAATTTATTCATTTTCTCCTATTGTACAAAGTATATCACTACATAGTAGTATACTTTAAATAAATTCTACTTAATCTTATTCAGGTTGCCGTTAATAATCATAGGCCGCATAATTCTAACTTCCTGCGCCCATCTGGCTTTGTCATAATGAGGAATTTCATTAAGAATAAAAATCTTTCTGTTCAAATGATGAGCAATTGCCATTTCCATAAGAACTGATACACCAATATATCCTTCAATATTATTCCTTCTTGGATTTAGAACTAAAATCGCATCGGATTCTTTGACCATATCGAAATTTTTTTTCATAATATTATGCTTAATGCAATACTCAAGATTTTCTCCTAGTGTATCAACAAATTTACTGTCTTCTAGATGAGGTTCTGTTCCATGAGGTATTAGAGCTATATGGCCTAGACGATTCAACTGCTTTTTCATTCTCAATATGTCCCTTATAAATGCCATGCTCCCGCAAATCATTATTTTCATAACCACTTCTTTCCATCTCTCTCAATCAGATCCTGTGCTTCTTTTGGACCCCATGTTCCATCAATGTATTTTACTATTTTTGCTTTTTTATCTTTCCATCCATTCAAGATCTTTGTTATAAATTCCCATGAACTTGATAATTCGTCGGACCTGTTAAATAACATCTGGTCTCCTGCAAAAATATCTAAAAGCAATTTTTCATATGCTTCAATTCCCCGTGTTTTGAATTGCTCTTGATAAGAAAATTTCATATCCACTGTTCCCAATGCCAACTTTGCTCCCGGGCTCTTGGCAATAACTCTCAGATTTATCCCTTCATCCGGCTGAATTCTGATAGTCAGGACATTTCCTATTTCCGGACATCCATATTCCTTAAAAAGAATTTGGCAGGTCTGGATAAAGACAATTGAAATTTCAACAACGTCTTTCGGCATCTTTTTTCCCGCACGGACATAGAAAGGCACATTCGCGAAACGCTCAGTGTCAATGAAAAATTTCATGGCAACAAAAGTCTCTGTATTTGAATCTTTCGGAATATTTTTTTCCTTTAGATAATCCCTGTATTGTCCGGCAACTACAAATTTTGAAACATCTTTTTCTTCAATCGGACGGATTGCGTGAATTACTTTGGCGCGTTCGTCACGCAAATATTCTTTCGTAAAACTTCTTGGCATCTCCATTGCAACTGCCGCAATAAGCTGCATCAAATGATTTTGACCAACGTCACGAAGAAGGCCAACTCCATCGAAAAATTGTCCGCGATTCCCAACTCCTCTTTCCTCAGCAAAAGTTATCTGAACATGATCTATATAGTTTTTGTTCCAAACAGGCTCAAAAACCCCATTTGCAAATCTGAATGCAACCATATTCTGCACTGTTTCTTTACCCAGATAATGATCGACCCTGAAAATTTGTTTTTCTTCAAAAAGACGGGATAATTTTCTATCCAGAGTTATTGCGGTCCGAAGATCTTTACCAAATGGCTTTTCTACAATGATTCTTGTCCACTTATCATCTTTGTCGCCGCAGCCTTTACTCAATTTAGTTTTTTTCAAATTCTCTAATATCGCTTCGTAATAATTGGGAGGAGTTGCTAAGTAAATAAATCTGGTGATACAAGACTTATTCTTTTTGTCAAATAATTTCAAATTTTTTATCAATTCTTTGTAGCCTCTGGGATCATTAAAATCTCCATCCTGATAATAAAGATTATTCTTAAATGATTCCCAGGCATTATGATATTGATTAATAGAGCGAAGATGTAAAGCCATGTCCTTTCTAAATTCCTCATTTGTAAAAAAGCGGCGGGCAAAACCCACTATATAAAACTTTTCTCCCAATTTTTTCTGTTGATAAAGTTTCAGAAGAGACGGCAGCAATTTATTTTTCATCAAGTCCCCTGTTGCCCCAAAAATAACCATTATAAATGGTGGATTCATATTTATTCCTTCATCAAAAGCACTCGTGCTGGTGAACCATCAGCATCAACTACTCTAAGAGGCATACATACAATAGTATATTTCCCGGCAGAAACATTTGATAAATCCAAACCTTCTACATTAACTATTCCATTTTTCAAAAGTGTTTTGTGCACAGGGTGTCCTGGGTTTTTTCGCTTTTCAATTCCTAAAAAATCTATCCCCACCAAATATACTTCAATTTTTGCAAGATACTCTGCTGCACTTAACGATAAAGACACGTAATCATCGGGAAACTTTGAACCGTGAAGATATTTGTAGTTTCCTGTCTTAAATAGAATTCGCGCACCCTTCTTAACTCTTGTATCTTTAATATCTGATGGAAGAATTTCCTGATGGTTAATTCTTGTGAGATCTACAACGATGCATTCCCCAAATAATTTCTTGAGGAGAATTTTGTCAACGCCAATTCCGTTTTTTACAAAATGGTTTGGGGCATCAACATGTGTTCCTGTATGACTGCCGAAAGAAAAACGCGAATCACCTATTCCATCTTTTTTAACTGTGGCAAGCGTTTCTATCTTCACTCCACTATCTCCTGGCCAAACTAGCATCCCATTTTTTATTGGAATGCTTACATCATAAATTTTCATTTCAAGAACCCAAGAAATAATTTTTGAATATCCTTAAAAGTGATCAAAGCCATCAAACCAAGAAGCAATGCCATTCCTATGCTATGTGTCAAAGATTCTATTTTTTGATTTACCTTCCTGCCCGTAACTCCCTCAATAAGTATAAAAAACAATCTTCCTCCGTCAAGAGCCGGAATTGGCAAAATGTTAAAAAAAGCTAAAGATATTGACAGAATTCCCGCCAGGTTAAGTAACGCCAATATTTTTTCTTTTATATTTTGAATTTCCAATATACTTCCCGTAACTGATGCAATTCCGACCGGTCCTGCGATTCCCTGACTAATAGGTTCTGTTGTTTTTTTCTCAATTGAGACTTTAATGAGCTTCCCCATAACATCAAGGTTGTAGCTCATAAGATTTATTGGATGAACTATTCCAGAAAAGACTTTTTGTGAAGAAGTCTCATAAGTTAAGACTGCTTTTGACATAGAGAAAAGCGCAACTCCCAAAGCGCCCTGATCTTTTGGCGGATTCAGACGGGGAACTAAATTTGCCTTATGGCTAACTCCGCTTTTCAACTCTTCCCATTCTACTTCAATTTCACGTCCTTTGTTCACGTTAACAATTTCTATAAACTCGTTGCTCGTTGATAGTCTTTGTCCGTTTATAGCAATAATTTTTGTCTCAGCCTTAAGCCCGGCTGATTCTGCCGGTGAATTTTTTGCAACTTCAGTTACAATAATGTCCGAAACATTTTTTTGGTTAACGCCAAAAAACTTGTGATCCGAAATAAGAGGCAATTCTGTTTTAAATCCGGATATGAAAAGAAAAGCGTAAAAAATAACGCTTGCCAAAATAGCATTCATTACAACTCCTGATACTACAACCAATGCTTTCTGCCATGGAGACCTTGCAAAAAAAGCCCTTCCTAAATCGGAACTTTTAACTTTTAACTTTTCACTTTTAACTTGAATTTTCCCACCGCCTGCCTCATCTTCCCCATAAAGTTTTACAAATCCTCCGATTGGCAGCCAATTTATAGAATAAAGTGTTTCTCCTTTTTTGAAACTCCAGGCGCGCGGAGGAAAACCAAACCCGAACTCTTCAACTTTGATCCCTAATTTTTTCGCCACAAAAAAATGCCCCAACTCATGAATCAAGACAAGTACGCTCAGAATAACTAAAAAAACTAATATTGTTAATAACATAGACTAATTTTCAATTTGAAATTTAAAATTTGAAATGAAAATTTAATATTAAAAATTCAATGAAAATTAAAAATTGAAAATTTCAAATTATATCTGTAGCAGCTCTTCTTCCTTTTTTCGTCCCATCTCATCAACCGAGAGTATCATTTCATCGGTTATTTTCTGAATTTCTTTCTCAATCCTATACATTTCCTCTTCTGACATTTCTTTATCAATGTGTTTTTTTCTGACAATATTTCTTGCGTCCTGGCGAATTTGGCGAATCGCAATTCTGCCATTTTCGAGTTTTTGTTTCATAAGTTTTATCAATTCAATCCTTCTTTCTTCTGACAATGGAGGAATAGAAATCCTGATAACATTACCATCCGTTGATGGCGTCAGTCCGATATTTGCTTCCATTATTCCTTTTTGCATTTCGGAAAGAATTGAGGTATCAAAAGGTGATAAAACTAAAGTCTGGGGATCTGATGCGGAAATTGTGGCAAGCTCCATGATCTTCAATCTTTGTGTCCCACCATACACACTAACAACAACATTTTCCACAAGAGCTGGTGTTGCTCGTCCTGTCCGGACAGTTGCGATATCCCCCATCAAAACCTGAAGGGCTTTTTGCATTTTCGATCTTGTCTCATTAATAATTGAATCCATAAACTGAATATTAGATTAGCAGAAAAAGCTTATTTTATCAATGAGGACAAAAGGGAAAATCAAAATCCCGATGTTATGCTATAGCCTTACCAACATCTAACCTTGCATTACTGTGATTCCCGCCAGCCTGGTCTTCAACTTCTTTTAATCTAGCCATCCCAATTCTTATTTGCGCTAAATCTCCATTTCTTTTCGCAATATCTATATGACCTCTCCAGCAAATCTCCTTGGTATATAAGTCAGTTCTCCTAGCCTTCTTTACTCTTGGAGGTTTATTTGCTGGAGGTTCTTGCTCTACAAATTTCATTACAGTTTAATTTTAAATCTCAAATCTTTTTAATTCTTTGATAACAATGTTTTCTCCCAACTTTGCAATTGCTTCTTTCACCAAACTCCCTATTGTTTTTGAGGGGTCTCTAATATAATCCTGTTTTAGCAACGAGTCAACGTCTTTTGGATTCATGGAGGCAACTTGCATTGCTATTTCATGTGCCAAATTTTTAAATTCATCTGTTCTTGCAACAAAATCAGTTTCACAAAGAACAACAACTATTGCGCCGATTTTTCCGTTCTGATGAATATACGATTCGACCAGTCCTTGTGAGGTCGCCCGATCAGCCTTCTTCCCCGCTTTCTCAATCCCGTGTTTCTTAAGCCATGTTACTGCTTTAGCATAATCGCCATTTGACTCATCCAAAGCTTTTCTGCAATCCGCAATAGAAACCTGAGTTTCGTTACGCAGTTTTTTTAGATCTTGTAGGTTTACCATCTTTTTTTGCCTCCTTTGCCGGCTTTGTTTCCTTCTCCTTCTCAGCTTTTTTGGCAACTTTTTCTGCCTTTTCCGCTTCTTTTTTAACTCTTGATTCTCCCTCTTTTCTTCCCTCGATCCAGGCATCCATTACATAATCAACAATTAGCTTGATTGACCCGACAGCGTCATCATTTGCAGGAATCGGGTAATCAATTGCGGATGGATCAGCATTGGTATCCACAATTGCAACAGTTGGAACCCGCATTGCAACAGCTTCCCTAACTGCCAGATTTTCCAAATGTGAGTCTATAATAAACAGAGCATCTGGTTTTTTGGTAATTTTTGCTACACCCCCATAAAGGATCTCCAATTTTTTTCTTTCCTTGTCCCAGCCCCCGATTTCTTTTTTTGTGTATTTTGATTTCAGCTCATCATCTTGAAGATCAGTTATAAAGTCGTGATATTTTTTGAAATTTTTTGAAACTTCCTGAAAATTAGTCAGGAGTCCTCCTACCCAACGATTGGTAATATAAAAGATATTGTCGGAATTGGCTCTTTTGATTCCTTCTTCAACAATTGCTCTTGCTTGTCTTTTTGTCCCAACAACAACAAGAGTACCATTTTTGGAGGCAACTTCTTTAATAAAATTAGCTCCTTCTTCAAGACCTTCTTTGGTTTTCCCTAAATCAATTATGTGGATATTGTCGCGGGCCTCATATATATAATCGCGGGCCTTTGGATTGGACCTTGTGACCTGGTGACCAAAATGGCAACCAGCTTCTAAAAGCTCTTCAAGTGTAATTTGTCTCATATAGTTCCCTTAAACAACCTCTGGTACTAAATTCAGGGAAACAGAACCAGAGTGTTAGAATATATGCATTATAATGGATCTTGCAGAATAACACAAGCGCTCAAAGTAACCCGTTTGTATCTCGCGGAAATACTAATACCGCTTCGCTCCCAGGCATTCCAGATTGTTCTCCTTTTCGTCTGCGCGACTTTGCGGCTTTCCTATCTTTCCCAAAAAATTTCTTCTCCATACCTAATGAGCGACGCAAACTTTCATGGTTTAATGAATGCATCGCATACTCCGCTCCGTTTGCAAGCACTCGTCTTTTCTCTTCTTTTGCTGACACGCCCAAATCTTATCACACTATTTTTGTATTCTCAACAAATAAAATAGTTTAATTGTTATTAATAAATTCCTTGCTATAATACGAGCTATATGATACGAGCCGTAGAGTTTGAGCCCCAAAAAGATATGAGCTTTCCTTATGGAATCTCTGACGCAACCAAAGCATTACTTCTTTACGCTATTGCCCACAAAGAAGTTTTTGAACAGGTTGACAAACGAGACCAAACAACTGACAAAACAAATAAGGCAATAAACCCAACAAGAAATCTTATTGTAGTGTATTTTGGGACCGAAGCATCGCTAAGAGACACGGCTAATGCTGTGGGAGGA
>Ga0209542_10011043_pt1 | contig 16110 bp, 14 predicted proteins | sample RifCSPhighO2_01_FD_184028 | JGI IMG/M metagenome (GOLD analysis project Ga0209542, IMG submission 184028) | Soil microbial communities from Rifle, Colorado - Rifle CSP2_plank highO2_0.1 (SPAdes) (version 2) | ecosystem: Environmental > Terrestrial > Deep subsurface > Rock core/Sediment ... | reverse complement strand
GCCTATATTGAAAACCAAGAAGCACATCATGGCATTGTCGCTTGAACATATGGAAGCCTCACCCTTTAGGGTGGGGAGGAGGTCACATTCGTTTTTTATGATACAGCAGAGACTGACCATCCTGAATGAAAATCTTATTTAATCCTTATAGCTTCCAAGTTTCTTGGTGCAGAGGTTTCAATCCTTGCCATCTTATGGATCGAAGATGCTAGGTCTAAGCAGCGTGAATTCTCACCATGATTAATTATGACTTTCTTGGGCTTTGGCTCGCATTTTTGGATAAAACCCATCAGCTCCTGTCTGCTTGAGTGACCTGAAAATCCTTCGATAGTATTTATCTCCAGATTTATCCTCATGACTTCCTGTTTTGGAGGCTGTCCCTGCAAGAATTCTTTCTCTCCTCTTTGAATCCTGCGGCCTAAGCTTCCTTCTCCCTGATAACAACAGAAAATAATGCTGTTCTTGGGATTATCGCTCAAGTGCCTGAGATATTCAACCGAGGGGCCGCCTACCAGCATTCCGGATGTAGCTACTATGACGCATGGCCCGGTCTCTTCAACAACCTGCATACGTTCTTTCTGGCTGCCTATCCGCTTGAACATATCGGATAAAAATGGATTCTGGTCTTTGTGGAAAATCAGTTTCCTCACATTGACGTTTAGATATTCAGGATACGCAGTATGGATGGCAGTAATGTCCCACACAAGGCCATCAATAAAAACAGGCACTTTAGGCAGTAGATTATTCCTTACTGCATGTTCAATTATGACCATTATTTCCTGGGCTCTTCCTGAACCGAGGACTGGTATCAGGACTTTTCCTCCTCTGGCGATCGTATTCTTGATGATGGTCCTGAATGTCTCTTCCTGCTCATGCCTGGGTGGGAGCAGATTATCCTTTCCGCCATAGGTAGCTTCGATCATCAGGGTTTCTAGGCGTGGAAATGAGGTTATTGCAGGCTCCAGAAGCTGGGATTTACCAAATTTCATATCAGCTGAATAGAGGATATTATGCAAACCATTGCCTACATGCATGTGCACCATGGCGCTGCCTAATATGTGACCGGAATTGTACATGGTAACCCTGACATCGGGTGTGACGTCTGTTACTTCCTCAAAATCTATGGTGATGGAATGCTTCACCATCTCTTTAATATCTTCTGAATCATATATCGGATCCTTGCCCTCAGAGCGCATTATCTTAACATAATCGAGCTGCATCAATGCCATGACATCTCGGGTAGGGGGGGTGCAATATACTGGCCCTTTGTATCCGAACTTATAGAGGTATGGGACTAAACCTGCATGATCCAAGTGAGAGTGAGAAACAATCAATGCATCAAGCTCCTTGATGTCAAATTCCGGAGCCTCCAGCATGGGGTACATGTCTGAGTTGCTGGCAGCTACATCAACACCACAGTCCAGTAAAATCCTGGATTCAGGCGTCTGCAGGAAAAGGCATGATCTGCCGACCTGCCTTCCGCTTCCAAGATATGTTACCCTGATCCACTCGTGCTTTTTCTCGCGCATCCAGCCATCATAAATACGATGGCCAATCTTATCAAGGAACTTCCTTCGGTAATCTGAATTTTGGTATAAAACAGCTCTGACATTCTCGATTATTTTTGACCTGATGGCAGGTGTACGCCTGATGACTGGAACCCACAATGCTTTTTCCCGAATTTCCCTTAAGAATGATCCCTGTTTGCCGATCGCCAAGCCTGGCTTTTCTGCTTCGATGATGGCAATGCTCCTTTGAGGGTCAAAAATGACCTGCTCAGCGCCTGCTTCTGCAGGGATAATCTTCTTAATCACCTTTTCTGCCTTTTCCATATCCATGGTGATGCTTGGATCAGGCCTGAGCTCTACCCTTTTCTTTATACTATCAACTATCTTACGTATTGTGCCATCATTATTCAAGAAAAATTCTTGATCTTTTGTATACAGCACAATATTCGCTCCTTCAAAGCATGCTTCAGAAATCTTATTCTCTGGCAGACTTTTAAGGATTTCTTTTATAATTGCATTCTCAGCCATTTTTTCAAGAATGTGAGAGAACTTATGCCTCTAACCTATATTCAATTTCCTTAGTGAAAACTTTCTGGATACCTTCTTTGGTGATTGTAACAACATCAATGCCATTTCCTGATGCAATGTCTCTTTGGACAGCTGCATTGATAGATTTTATACCGACCTTCAATGCCTCATCTACAGACATGCCCTTCTTATACAGAGTCTCCAGGACACCATATGCCATGACACTTCCTGAACCTGAGCTGACATATTCATCGGTTTCAATGATGGACCCATCAGGACTTAGGTCATAACAATGAAACCCAGCGTTGTCCTTGCCTCCCACAATAAAGTGGGCTATGCTCGGAATCATGCTCATTGATCGTATGTTCCCATATACCATAGATGCAAGCAGGTTCACTGCCTCTTTGACCGTAACTTCTGTCCCCGTACGTATCTGCTTGAGCCTTATCTCTGCTTTTATTATCTTGATAAGCAATTGCACATCCGATACTGATCCAGCGACTGTGACTGCTATATTATCGCTAATCTGAACTATTTTCTGGAATTTCTTATAGCTGATCAGGTAGCCTGATGTAACGCGTTTATCAGCACACAGGACAATACCATCCTTGCAGACCATACCTATTGTCGTAGTTCCGGTCTTTGTTAGTTCTTTCTCTTCTCCCATAGAATCCACTTTTAAGAACAGTATTCCTAGAGGTGATGAGGTAATATTTAAACCTTACGGTTTTATCCTGTCAATGAGCAAGGACATGGACTTGGAGAAGAATTTTGACTGCACCCACACAGCTGTTTCGTAGTCAGCAGTCGCCGACTCATTTGTTATGATGAATAAGAATTCGTCACCTGCGATGAAGAATCGGGAACTGAACTCCCTGGTTTCAAGGTTCTTCACATTGAACTTCTTAGCAAGGCTTTCTCTGACCGGGGCTATCACTCTCACTTTGATGCCCCTTTTGTTCAGGCCGTTGAGTATGGCTTTCAGGTGGCCTACATCCCTCATAAAAGTGCTCTCTGAACTTGAGATTATTACGTCTCCCTTAGTCTTGTTTAGCATGTCCCTCACTGCATGGTTAATGGCACCCCTGCCCACAATAGATTTTGAAATATCTGAAGCATCTATATGCTCTATACCTGACTTGTGGAGCATCTGGAGCTCCTTAAACAGGTCTGTCTCTCTGAGAGTCTCATACATCTCGATATTCCTCACTGATTCCTCCTCTAAGGATTTCTTGACTCTTGCTACAATCTCCTCAGGATGGACAGCTATGTACTTGATAGGCTTTCCAATCTTCATTATAATGAATCCTTTCTTCTCTAGGGACTCAAGAACGTCATAACACCTGCTTCTAGGTACACTTGAGATATCAGCCAATTCTCCTGCAGTAGCAATACCCCTGCTCAGCAATGCAGTCCATATCTTGACTTCGTAAATATTGAGCTTAAAATCATCCTTAATTCTATTCAAATACTCCTTTTGGACTATCATGGCAGGTTAGAATTATTTCCTCTTTTATAAAGCTTTCGGTGTTATACTACTCAAGAGTAAAAACAAATAGGTTACGCTGCTATTTTCTGCTTTTGAGGGCTATACTGTTGTTTTTGCCTCTGCATTTCTTTTAATGGTGACTGCTGGCTGGAGTTTTGCTGGCTGACCATCGATATCTTGTCTCCGTTCTTAAACATGTACTGCCTGTCCACTTTTTTTCCATTGACCAAGATTTCAGCGGTTTCTTTCTGCCCCTCCAAAGTTGTGTAGGTTATGCCATCCTCTTCAAAGCGCATGTCATAGGACAGTCCTACTTTTTTGCCTGCCTTTTCAAATGTGTGGGATATATAATCCTCTAATGAGACCCCCTCATAGCACCCTTCCACCTCATGGATTGATGCATCTGAAACTCCATTACCATGGAAGAGACCCCTTAGCGCACCATTGCATGGTCGCCTTTCTTGGTTTCTCTGCACATTGACAACCAGAATACCTACATCCATAGAGTCTCCATATGGATTCTGCTTTAGCCATTCTGCGTACATTCCCTGTACACCATCTAGACTCTTGGTCTTATTGTTCGACTTTTGTCCGTTTTTATATGTAGCACTTTCTGTATCTTTTTGAGTTTCATACTCATTCATAACTGGCCGTAATCTCTGTTTTTCTAACCTATTCCCAATAACCTGGTCCAGTGTCCTGTGCTGCCTAACGTCGTCTTCATTTACGACTATCCTCAAAATCTGGTACCCTTCCCTATCCTCATAGTCATCAGCTCCCTGGGAGGTCATGAGTATGCTAAATATCTCCCCTGATTTTGGAGCATACTCACTAATGCCAAGTCTTCCATTTCCGAATTCTTTGAGAGTATAGCTTCGGTCATTCGATAGTTTCCTCAACTCGGGCGCTTGGTACCCCGGATCTATCTCTTCTTCAAAAGGGGTTGTGAAGACCTGTTCTTCACCATTTTGATTAATAGACTTCACCCTGAGCAATATACTCAGTTGGTAATTCCCGGGACTATCCTTAGTGCTTGTGAGATTGGGCAGCGAGCTTTCTCCTGTTCTTTTATCATGTAACTCGACAATAACATCTATGTCTTTTACTTTGTAATTGCCGGGCATCTTATCCAGTCTCTTCTGGGCTGCGGCTTTTGCCCCCATAATCCCTGCAATGTACACCCCCTCTTGGTCTCCTCCATAATGGGGGACATACCCCCTGTCTCTCAGAAATTTATCGACAATAGCCAGAAGGGAGTTGGCGCTTGTCACATAGTCCCTGGCAGGAGTCTCATAATAAGGTCTCGAACGGCTAACTCCTTTTTCCTTAATCCTAATTACATATCCGGCTTTACCCCCATCCCATATATCTGAAATGTTTGTTCGCTCCTTGGTCAGTGCAAAGATGCTGGTTAATGATGAACCATCAGAGTCATGGGCAATGTCTTCCAGATTTGCTATCTTTGGGCATTGTGTCTTTTTCCTGTAATCCTGAGCATCGAGTATCTTTTCTCCATCCTCTTCTTTGATTGTATCTTCTAACTTCACTTTGTGATAACATTGAGTTTTCTTCGACTGCTTCATGTCTTGGAGAATTGTCTGGGGGTTGTTCGGTACATGCGCATTCGGGCTGCTTCTATTTTTTCCCCCCCAGGGGCCGGATTCGATTTCTTTTTCTTCTGGAGAGCTTATCCTTTGTCTCATCGGATGTGCTTCATCCAGGTCAAGATTCAGCACAACTGACAATTCGACATCCTGGGAGTAGGTTTGTGGTCGTGAAGCAGTCGAAACTTCATACTGGGGTTGTGCAATAGCCTGCTCTTCTGGCTTGTTGACAATAAAATCTATGCTCTGATTCCTTGTTTCATGCATAACTCTCTCAATCGATCTTGCTTTTGGAGAGACATAGTAATCCAATTTTGTGGCATCAACCACATCGTGATGAAATTCAGCTGATGCCGGTTTATACCCTTCATTGAAGACTTCCTGCACAGTTCTGAAGGCGGTTTCTGGAGACCGTATTGGTACATATACTGTCTGGAACTCAGCAGCAGGCAGCATCTCTATGACTTCTTGGCCAGTTCCCTGCCCTCTTTGTTCATATGGTCTGAACTGGTTGCTCAGAACTGTTGGCAAGATCACATTAAAGTTGATGGACAGTTCTTTTGTACCATCCATTTGCTGAAGAGGAGAATCTGCAGATTGCACAACTGTATTCTGTGCCTCTTTTTGCAACATATAACCAATCAGTGAAGGCATCGATATGGTGCTTGGATGATTATCCTGCTGCTGTACTATAACAGTCGCCTCGGATTGGACAGAATACTGTTCATTTTTTGTGGTATCTCCATCGTATTTTTCAGCCTTTGGTAGACTGGGAGAATCCTTAATCACATCAATTTCCTGAAATTTATTCTCTAATATGGGGGCTGGATGCGAAGCTAATCTTACCTCAAATGGATCACTGACCACATAACTGGTATCGGGTCCATCTCTTCTGAGATGTATATAGAATTGTTGCGGCGCTATTATTTCATGCTCATTTACTGTGATGTCAAGACTTCCATATGGTTGGCTCATAGACATGCTTGTAGTTCTTGGCACATACCCATCTGCATCATCAGAAATAATCTTGAAATCAAACAATGGAACAGGCTCATTCTTGTAGAGGGCAGTTACTTCTGGTTCTGATGCGTAGATATCTAACTGCCTTGCCATCTGGGGCATGTAGGATTTCTCTGATACATCTTCATAGCTTATAGTGGTTACCAGCTCAGGCGTATATTCCTCCTCGTTTACGTAGGGAGTGAAATCGGTTTGTGCATGAGAATACGCAATGGTTTGGGCAGTGGGATACACCAGTGACCTGGCGTTAACCAGCGGATGATTTTTATCCAGAGGCCGGGTATATGGATCAATATCAAATAATAGGTATGCTAACGGAGTTTGTGCATTGGAGTCAGAATACCCTGTCTGGAGTGCGGAAACTTCAAGGATACTTCCACCAGCAGAAAATTCAGCTGCAATCACTGAATCGATGCTTACATTCCTTTGAACCCTTTCAATGCCAACGGCTTCAGATTCTGCTTCAGGCTCTGCTTCTACAAACCACCGCTCAAATCCCGAGCCTTCGAATGCAATACTGCCTATCTCAATAAAAGGTATTTTGACTGAAATCTCTTCTCTGCTTTTAGCTAACATGCAGCCTCTTGAGAAATCCTTGCGGACTCTCCACGATCCTGGTTAGTGTTCCGACTTTGACGGTTGCGGGACAGTGACTGATTTTCACAGCGCTTTCCTAGTTAATCATGAAATGACCAATCTTTAAAAGGTTTTTGTTTACAATGGTTCTGTCCCAAATCTCGCTTCGCTGTATTTTTTCAAAAGTTTTATAAATAGCTGAAGCCGCAATTTGTGCATGATTATCATCGGCTGTTCCCATGGCATTCATCTTGCAAAGAATGTCGCTAGGATACTTCATAAGCCCTACCATAAGCTTAAGGTCACCCATTTCCCTGATAGCGAGATAAAGCTCAGATTTCTTACTGATATCAAGGGCACGCATGTTGTGTTGGTTCAGAGTTTCTATGGCAATGTTAACGATTGTGTGGTTGAAACACTATTTGCAGCAGAGACTGCCAAGGATCTAGGGGCGAAGAAAGTTACCTTGGTAGCTGCCTATTTCCCCTATCTTAGGCAGGATGCGCGCTTTAAGTCAGGTGAATGTGTCAGTTTACGGACTATTGCCAAGAATATTGACGAGGATCTAGACAAGATCATCATCATAGACCCTCACCTTCATCGTGAAAAGACCTTGAAGCATATATTCAAAATAGCATCGAAGAAAATTTCCGCAAATCAGCTCATCGTGGATTATATCAAGCAAAACATCAAGAATCCTGTTGTTATTGGCCCTGATTGGGAGAGTTATAAATGGGCTCAGAAATGTGCCGAGCGGATAGGGTGTGATTTTGCTATCATGGAGAAAACAAGATATTCTGCACGGGATGTAAAGGTGCAGCTCCATAAGAAGATCGATATTGCTTCTAAGAATCTAGTCATGATCGATGATATGATCTCTACCGGACATACCTTACTTGAGGCCATTAAAGCAATGAAGAAGTTAGGAGCAAAAAAAGTAACTTGTTTTGCAGTCCATGGCATTTTGGTAGAGAATGCACTGCAAAAACTGCGGAAAGCAGGAGCTACAGTCATTACTACCAATACTATCCCTAATGAAGCTGCAAAGATTGATGTCGGCAGGTTGATTTCTGAAGCGCTTCAGTAAGGTTTAAAAATAATTTTTAATTCTTTTGGGCTATGCTTGTATTTTTCCCAGACTCCTTCAAAAATTTGGAAGTACAATTAGATGCTTCAACAGAGAGTGCTTTTGGGGCTCTTAGCGGACTCGGGTTCCAGGCCTTTCTTCTTAAAATGCATCCAGGTTTAGACTACCTTGCAGTGTTGAGGTGTGATACACCTGAACGTCCTCCTGATGGGCTCATTGAACGGGCTGCAGATATGGTGCCTAAGGCGAATAGATCAGCCCGTGTGGTCAGATCAATGTTGTGGATTATTCCTTGTTTTATATCTACGCTAGGGGGTTTCCTAATAGGCCTTAGCTTTGATACATTCGCGACAACAGACTTAATACATACATTTTTGGGGTAATTTTATAAATCTAAGCGCATTCCCTCATGGTAATGAGTGAAGCTATAACTGTAGAACAAGTAAGAAAATTACTAGCGGATAGAGTAGGCTATCGTCATGAGGACAAGGACGATTGCAACAGATGGATGGAAGACTGGACACGCGTAGATTTACGGCACTCTTCTGGTAATGTTCGAATATCAAGAGATTATGGATATTCTGGGGAAGAAAATTTTTCTGATGAAGAGTTCAGAGGATACTGGAATGCTATAGTTCCAGTTGGTGTTTTGGAAAAAGCACTTGCGCAATTAGCAGCAGAGGGACATGCAACCCTCCCCAATACACCAGTTGCAGAGTCTTATCGAGGTAAATCGGCCAATGGTAGCATACAGGATGAAACATCATTAACCTATACTACTACACTGGATATGACGCTTAGAAAAGAAGGAGATAAACTTGTTGTTAAGGTGACTAATCCCCGGGCAAATAAAGGTTGGTAAGTATTCTCAATAATTCTTAGCAAATAATGTCAAGAACCGAGCTTTCTCTTTGCAATGCACGCATGTTCCAGTTGGTTTCTTGCTATCAAGAGGAATGCATCGGGAAGTAGCTCCGCCGGATTCCTCTTTGATGGCATCTTCACATGATTCTTTTCCGCAGAATGGGGCTAAAACCATCTTTTTATCATCAATCGTTTTTTTGAATGACTTCATATCTTTGACTTCAACAATTGAGCCTTCCAATTGTTTCTTTGATTTCTGGTACAAATCTGACTGAATAGACTCCAGTGTTTTCTCAACTTCTTTTTCGAGGTTATCAATCTTTACAAACGTCTTTTGCAGAGTGTCCCTTCTCACCAATACCACTTGATCCTTTTCAATGTCCTTTGGGCCTATCTCTATTCGTAAAGGTACACCTTTCATCTCCCATTGATTGAATTTCCAGCCTGGAGTGTATTCATCACTTTCATCGAGCTTTACTGAGTAGTTCCTCAATTTTTTCTCAATATCTTTTGCCTTCTTCAGCACCTTGTCCTTTTCCTTGAAGAAAATAGGCACTATCACAATCTGTATAGGAGCTAACTTTGGCGGCAGCACTAATCCATGATCATCTCCATGGATCATAATCATGACTCCGATCATCCTGGTGGTAATGGCCCAGGTGTTCTGCCATGCAAACTGCTCTTTTTCATTCTTATCCAGAAATTTTATATCAAACGCTTTTGCAAAATTCTGGCCGTCGTGATGAGCATCGGGCCCCTGGATGGCTTTGCCGTTCGGCAAAAACAACTCGATGGATAATGTGTATTCAGCGCCAGCAAACTTTTCTTTTTCAGTTTTCCTTCCTTTCACCCCATAGAGGGCAAAATATTCTTTTAGGACGTTGTCGTACATGTTGAGGATTTCGCTGCATTCCTGCTCAGCTTCTTCTTTGGATGCAAAGACTGTGTGGCCTTCATTCCAGAGGAATTCCCTTGTTCTCATGAATGGCACCGGATGCTTGAATTCCCACCTCACTACATTGTTCCATTGGTTAATCTTTAATGGGAGATCTCTCCATGACCTGATCCAATTCTTGTAGCTCTCATACATGATGGTCTCTGAGGTTGGCCGTATGGCTAAGCGTTCATCCAACTTTGAGTCTCCTGCATGAGTGACCCAGGCAACTTCGGGTGTAAAGCCTTTCACATGGGCCTGCTCTTTTTGGAGAAGCTTCTCAGGTATTAATAAAGGAAAATAGGCGTTCTGCACTCCCATGGTCTTCAGGCGCTCATCGACTGCTTTTACTATTTTCTCCCAGATTGCATAGGAATATGGCCTGAATACAATTGCTCCAGAAACATCAGTATAATCAGCCAATTCTGCTTTTTGGATAACATCAGTATACCATTTAGAGATGTCTTCTGATTTTTTAGTTATGGCTGTTTTCTCCATGCTCTGAGATTTACGCCCTACCTATTTAAACTTTATGGGGTAATCTTGATAATCCTCAAAATACATATGTTCTGGGCAAGAAGCAGATTTGTCTGTGCATGGGCAGGGTCAGAGCCAGCATACTTCTTGAGCCGTTTGATAATGCGAGCCTTTCTTTTAGTGATATCAGAGACAATGCTATGGATGTTTTCCATATACGTCTGCTCTTCTCTATAGGATATCTCTTTGGTGAAGTTTCTCACGATCGCAAGATGATCAAACGCCCTATTGTAGCTGTGGGGGTTCATCAGGTTGTATGCAGTTACTAAGTGGGTATAGAGTCTGATATAATTGATTATTTTCTCTCGTTCCCTCCTTTTTTTTAACGGAACCAGCTGTTCAAACAACTTCCCCATTTTTTTGAACGGTATCTTATGCAAAGGGATTAGATGAAGGGGAATCTGATTGAGCTTTTTCCAAGGGATCTTGGCTGGATTAAGATATTTGCTTAAACCAAGGTAGTCATCTATTTTAGCCATTGTATAATGTTGCCTCCGATCATCTCCTGAATCTGGCTGGGTGTTTTCTTGTGCATCAATGCAGTTGTTATGAGCATATCCAGGCTGAGTTGCTGGTCATAATACGGAATGTCTGATCCAAAGCAGACCCTTTTGTGGGATACCTCCTTAAAAAGGTCAAAAAGATCAAACATCCTTACGGTAGATGTCTCAAACAGAACATTGTCCTTGTCAGCGACACTTTTCATGGCACGCGTAATGTCAATGAATGCGGCATGTCCCAATATAAACTTCACCTTTGCGAACTCTCTTATGACTCTCTTGAGGTCATCAACTAGATTCCTGACACCTAATCCAGTATGGATCAAAACAATGAGATTATGCTTCTCTGCTTGTGCGAGAATATCTCTCACTGCAGGAGCGCTAATGCGGAAGGCCTGGCTTCTGGGATGAAGTTTGATCCCGGTAAAACCCTGTTCAATTCTTTTTTTGCATTCCTTTTTCCATGCGGGAAAATTAGGATTAAGCCTGAAGAATGGGATTATCCTCTCAGGGTACATCTGATGAGAGCGCCAGATCAGGTCATTGGGTGTGCTGAATGTCTTGCTGTAATTGGGGTTGTTCAATGGAAAGGAGATTGATTTGTTAATTTTAGAGAAGTCCATGCTTCGGATAAGCTGCTTTGAGGAAATCTTGTGGCCATCAATGTCCTCGCCGATATGGGTATGGCAGTCAATGATAATGAGATTCTTGCAAATCTCATTATATACCTCTTTGGAGTCAGAGTCAATTATATATTTATTAGCCGGCATTCTCAACCATCTTCCTTGTCACTACAATATCTTTGTATAATCTTCTTGCATGGGATAGCGCAATGTCTGCTGCAACCTGTTGGGGTAGATCCCCTTCTTTGTACCCTCGCTTTGCTGCCTGAGCTAGTATATGGTCTGATAACGTCATCCTGTCTTTTATCATGGTGTCGAAGGGCCTCAGAAACTTTCTTTCTTGTGCAGACGTCAGTGAATGTACCAACTTAAGAAGCCTTTTACAGTAGATATACACTGATCTGCTCTCCAGCCCCCTGTAGGCAGCATTCCGCTGCATCGTTGTCCTCACATAACTGTCGGGTGGGATATAGATAGTATTTTTTTCAAGCTTGAATGGTTCTTTCATTCCTATATCGGAGGGCAGCACTTGAATGAAATCCTGCTGAACCTTTTGTAGAATACTCTTCATTACTGTTGAGATCCCTAAAATCAAAGAGGGGTGGTTCATGTCCATGCCTCGCTGTTCCAATGTTCCGTTGGCATTCACTTTTACCGGATTCCAGGTGGTGTCAAGGATTGAACCGTACAGACCCAACACTTTAAGATTGATCCCCAGATTTTTTAGAGTCTTCCTCCATATGCGGTATTTGTTAGTGATATAATGAATTAGGTCTGTGCCTGTATACTTGTATGCCTGCAATCCACCGAAAGGCGTGAAGTTTGCATATAATCCCTCTGGGCATCGCAATGCTTTGCCGCCACGATACATTATCTCTCTTGAATCCTTGCCCATTTGTTTCCCTTGGTAGAATGGAGAAGACTGCATGAAGGTGGTGAGGATTGGATCCATGGCGATGAGCAAGTTGTAGCTGTTAACCAAGCTCTGCTTATTCTTTGATTGTATCAACTGTTTGAGGCTTAAATTTCTTGCATCAAAGACGCCCCACGGCAAGGCATAATGGTAATGGAATCCAATGCACCTTCCTGCTATCTCAAACCGTTTCTTGCCGAAGATGCTTTCTTTTATCCGATAAATAGTATCACCCCGCATCTTGGGCGTGAATTTCCCGGGGTAGGTGCCTAAGGGGTAGAGATGCAAATCCAATTTTTCAGCATGCAGCAACACCGACTCCATATTCTTGAGAAGGTTTGCTATAGAGTTAGGAATCTGCGTAGAGGGAAAGCTGCCCATCTCAACCATATTGTGGGCGCATTCTTTCTTTATGAAAATACTTTTGTCAGCTGGCGAAACTTTTTTTATCAGGGCATCTGCTTTATCTACTACATTTCCTGCATGATCAAGTGTAAAAACCTCTACTTCCAGGCCGATCTGCGATCTCTTCAATGGTTGTTTCTTGGATATCCCAATCACCTACAGCAGAACTATATTTTCACTCTTTATTATAACTTTGTCTTTGATTCCTTTCAGCTTCATTAATTCTTCTGAGGAGTACTCCGAGATCCCTTTTGCAATAGAATTTATTTCCACCACATCCTTTTTATCAAATGATCCGGTGACTTTCTCCAGGCCAATGGCTAGCAAGCTCACTTTTCCTTTGAGCAGTACATCCTCTGCGCATTTGTTTATGAAAAGCCTACCAGCTGGCTTAGCGAATTTTATCCATCTTTCTTTGTTGGATATCTTTGATTTCGGCCTAAAGAGGGTCCCTTCTTTTCCATCCAATGCTTTTTGGAGGATCCCCTTTTTTCTACCGTTGCATATCACTGTTGTGCAGCCCGATTCAGATGCTATTTTGGCTGCCTGAAGTTTTGTAATCATGCCTCCTACAGAAAAAGCGCTGCCTGACCTTCCTGCTGTCATTTCAATCTCTTTGGTAATCTCGGAAACTTCAGGAATTAGCACTGCATCTGCATGCAGTCTTGGATTCTTGGTATACAGGCCGTCAATGTCTGAAAGTATGATAAGCATATCAGCATTAATCTTGGAAGCCACCAGCGCAGACAGCTTGTCATTGTCGCCAAAGGTAGCAGTGATCTCATCCACGCTGATTGGATCATTTTCGTTGATGATAGGAAGCACCTTCAATTCAAACAGGCGTTCAATCGCTTTGCTGAGGTTGAGATACCTTCTCCTATCAGAGAAATCCTGGTAGGTCAGCAGAATCTGGGCCACTTGAATTTTATGCTTGGCAAATGCATCATGATAAACTCCCATGACTGCGCTCTGGCCTATCGCTGCCAAGGCCTGTTTTGTCTCCATATCCCTTGGTTTTTTTACACCCAATGCAGTGCAGCCTGCGCCAATGGCGCCGGAGGTAACGATGACGATGGTATGCCCCTGTTCTCTTAAATTGGCTATCTGCTTAGAGATATCTTTGATGAAATCCTTTCTCAATCCACACAAACCTTCCTTAGTGAGAAGGTTGGTGCCTATCTTGATTACAATCCTCATAGTCTTTTATGGGTGAATTTTCGAGCCTTTTCGCCTGAGTACGTTGCCACAATATGGCCATCTCCTTTTAGCATGAATTTGTAAATGACCAAGCCCTCCAATCCTACTGGTCCTCTGGCGTGGATTTTATTTGTTGATATGCCCACCTCAGCACCCAAGCCGTACCTGAAGCCGTCAGCAAATCTGGTAGAGGCATTGTGGACTACTGAAGACGAGTCAACCAGCTGCAAAAACCGGTTTGCAGTTGTTTTGTTTTCGGTGACGATGGCATCAGTGTGGCCTGAGCCATATTTGTTTATGTGCTTTATCGCTTCATCAACATCATTGACGATCTTGATTGAGAGTATCAGGTCATTGTATTCTGTATTCCAGTCTTTTTCAGATGCTGCTTTTATCCCCTGGAGGATTTTCCTTGTTTTGATATCTCCCCTAAGCTCTACTTTGGCTGCATCATAGCGTTGCTTTATTTTAGGGAGGAACTCCTGTGCAATAGCCTTGTGTACCAGTAAGGTTTCCATGGCATTGCAGACTGCAGGATATTGGCATTTTGCATCTACACAGATGTCCAACGCTTTTTGCATGTCTGCTTTTACATCTACATAGACATGGCAGATGCCCTCTGCATGCCCCAGCACTGCAATCTTGGTGTGATTCTGAATATATTTTACCAACTCGTTTGAGCCCCGGGGAATCAGGAGATCTATGAAATCGTCCATCTGCAGGATCTTCCTTACCTGTTCCCTTGTTTCTAGGAGCTGGACCGCATCTTCAGGAATACCTTCATTGTCTTTTATTGATTTCCTGATTATGTCTGCAAGTACTTTGTTGGTGTTTGCTGCTTCTGCGCCGCCTTTGAGCAAAACTACATTACCTGATTTAATCGCCAATGCTGAAATCTGCACTACAACCTCGGGACGTGATTCAAAGATACATGCAATCACACCGATAGGGACAGTTACTTTTTCCAGTATCAATTTCTTGTCCAGCTCTGTTTTCGACAATACTTTGCCGACCGGATCATCCAGTTTTGCAACTGAGGCTACCATAGCTACCATATCATTTATCTTTGATTCGTCGACCTTCAATCTCTTTAGCATTGCCTCAGGCAGCTTCCTGTTCTCTGACAGGTCTTTTTTGTTAGCGGTTATAATCTTGCTCTTGTTAACTCTCAGGTCTTCAGCCAGTTCGTATAGCACTAAGTTCTTCACATCAGTCGAAGCAGCAGCTATCTGCAATGATGCTTCTCTTGCTCTTTCGCATTGGTCTAATACGTTCATTTTCCAAGCTCCTTTGATCTTCTCGTAGCTCTTTGGACTGTTTTACTGACTATGTCCTTAAAATCTGAGTTTTCAAGGATTTCCCTGCCCGCAATAGTAGTTCCTCCTGGAGAGGATACCATCTCAACAAGCTTTTCAATCCCTATGCCCGTCTGTAGCAGTTTTGAAGTGCCTAAGCATGTTTGGATCGCAAGCTTTTCGGCGGTCTCTTTAGATAAGCCCGACTTTATCCCGCCTTGGACCAGTGCTTCAATGAATCTTGCAACAAAAGCAGGCCCTGAGCCGCTCAAGCCGGTTACTGCATCTAAATCTGGCTCTGATAATGGGATGGCAATTCCTGCTGAGCTTAATATCTTCTGAACTGTCTCTCCTTCTATTGTAGATACTTTCTTTCCTAGAGTGTATCCTGCAGCCATTTCTCCGACAAAACAGGGGGTGTTTGGCATGACTCTGACAATCTTCTTGTTTTTTAATTTTGATTCGAGTTTTTTCAGCTGTATGCCTGCTGCAATGGATATAATGATTTGATCTGAGATACTGTCTTTAATGTCATCCAAGACAATGTCCATTACCTGAGGTTTTACAGACAAGAAGACAATATCTGAATTTCGGATAACTTCTTTGTTGCTGGTCGTTACCTTAATTTTTAATTCTCGCTTTACAAACTCCAATCTTTCTTCCTTGGTGTCAGAAGCAATGATTGACTTTGCTAATTTGGCCTGTTTTATGGCTTTAGCTAACGCAAAAGCCATGTTGCCAGCCCCAATAAACCCAATCTTATACATAGCTATCACCTACAGAACGGATATTTATAAAGGTTTTTATTGATGAATCTAGAATGAACTCACAATCCCGGAATACAATCAACTCGGTGCATGAGAAGGGGAAATGCGTCTTTGTTTTTAAATTTTCTGCAAATACGGCGTTATTGAAAAGTTACTTTTTTTCCTTAGCAGTCTTTTGAGCTTCTGGGGAAGATGTGTCATCGTACCATCTTCCCGCATAAGGGGTTGTATTCTTTGCCACTTTGCACCGCAGAAGTTACATT
>Ga0209542_10011041_pt1 | contig 16111 bp, 12 predicted proteins | sample RifCSPhighO2_01_FD_184028 | JGI IMG/M metagenome (GOLD analysis project Ga0209542, IMG submission 184028) | Soil microbial communities from Rifle, Colorado - Rifle CSP2_plank highO2_0.1 (SPAdes) (version 2) | ecosystem: Environmental > Terrestrial > Deep subsurface > Rock core/Sediment ... | reverse complement strand
GCTAAATGGTGTCGTTTTTATCATGTACCACGTATTTAAAATTGACACCATTTAGCTCTCCCTGTTCAATCTGCCAGTCAATAAAAGCCGCCGGCCTATTTTCAACGTACGTGTGTTCGTCAGCCCGGGGATTGCGAATGATTTCACCGCCCAATCCACCGCCGGGCAGAATTTCGCGCATCGAAAATTCATCAACGTAAACCTGTCCTGCGGTCACATTATCAAGGTATAAATAGATTTGACTGGTGTTAATTGGGGACGTAAAGGTAGTGGTTAGCGTAGTCCAGTCACTGTTTGTCGTGATATGGTTTACGATTCGCGAGGAATTACGTAAAAAGTTTTCCACTCCAGTCACGTCCGAAATTCCCCAGTGGTGTGCCTCGTTGGTTTTAATCACAAATCCATACGGACAACTACTGCAGCGCGAGCTCGGACCAGCAATATTTGCAGTTTTGTAAGTTAGTTTAACTTGATACTGCCTGCCGGATCTCAAGCGTGGTCCAAACATCTCATCCAGCCAGTTGGTCAACCACGTTTCAAAGCCGTTCGTTCCACTGGCTGCATAAAATATTTCATAAGACAGGTCATGGCCCGGGTATTTTTCCCGCCAGCTGAACCGGGTCGCAATTCCCTCGTTGCCAAACTGTTCTGCCGTCGATTTCCAGCGGGTCCAGTTAGTTGAATAAATACCTAAACCCCCCAGCCACGGCCGTTCCAGATTTTGACCGGTGTTTTTGTACTGCGCGTAATCATTTCCCCACGCCGGACCAATCGGCCAGTATATATCTCCGTTTTGAAATTCAAAATAGCGCGGATCGTTTTGGCTCACCTGGATAAAACCCGGCCGCACCGGCGCCTGGGCCGTAAAATTCCCAACCAGAGCTGTCGTCGTTCCACTCGTATCCCGGGCTGATAAAGAAACGCTGTACTGTCCGGTTTCCTGCGGACTAAACCGCACCACCCAATACTTGGTATTGGTTTCTTCAAAGGTCATCGACGTGCCTGAACCACTTCTGGTTACCTCAGTCATGAAAAATGCCGGCTGGCGTAGCACTTTACCAGTCGGGGACGTAAATACGCCTTCGACGGTAATACCAACCCGCGGCGTCACTCCGGGAGGCGGATTTTCGTCATACTGGAAAAAAGGGAATTCCGTAGACGAAGCAACACTGAATTTCACCTCATACTTCTCATACACCCGCACTGCAGTTGAATTTACCTGGATGTTTGAGATGGTTACCGCGTGAACCGGAGTCACTGTAAGCAACCCAAAACCAAAGACAAAACTAACGAGGAATACGATTTTTTTTATTGCAGTTTGATAAGCCACAAGTGTATTTAAGCCTAAACAATTCCGAACGTCAACAGCTTACCTCATCCATACAAATCTTCAAGTGTCACCCGTGGTTTGGAATCGTCAGAAGAATTATTCGTAGTATCTGGAGCCACTGTTTGAGGTAGAGGTGGCTGCGGTTTCCCAACATGAACTGCAGCTTCCTTACTACTGACTACTGACTTCTTACTACTAATTTTCTTCCCATACTTTTCCTTCGATAACCGCACAATCTTTTCGCGGTTATCATTTTTCACGGACGGTAATGGCAAAGTTTTAGCTGGAAATGGGGCACTGGTTAACCCGTCAATTGCTTCTTTCACTACGACTTCGAATTTTCCCAGTCCAACGAGGTCATTTTCCGAATATACTTCGCCAAATTCGCGGGACAGTAAATACCCGTCGCGCGCCCCAACGACAAACGACATCAGGGTGCCAATATTGCCAAAAATTGCGCGCTGGATCCCCTCGTCCAGTTGCTCTATGTACTGATTGGCCATGGTGAGTGATAACCGGTATTTACGCGCTTCGGATAAAATTTTCACAAACGCGCCGGTGGCGAAATTCTGAAACTCGTCGACAAACAGGAAAAAGTCCCGTCGGTTTTCTTCCTTAGAATATGCGCGGCTCATCGCCGATAATTGAATCTGGGTAATAATCATCGCACCCAGTAGTGATGCGTTATCTTCACCGAGTTTACCTTGTGCCAGATTTAAAATGAGAATTTTCCCTTCATCCATGATCTCACCTAAATTAACCGTAGACCTGGGCTCGCCAATAATATTGCGGATCATTTGCGAAGATACGAACTGCCCGACTTTATTTTGAATCGGGGAAACTGCTTCAGCCCGCAGTTTGTCCGGCATTTTTTCAAATTCGTTAAACCAGAAATCGCGCATCACCTGGTCAGTCACTTTCGGCAGTTGCTTTCTCCGGTACTCGCGGTCAGCTAAAAGTGGTAAAACATCAGGCAGAGTCGCTCCCGGAATTTCCAACAAAGTCAAAATGACATTACGCAAGATGTACTCAAGCCGCGGCCCCCAACTGTCGCCGTAGAGTTTGTTAAAAATCGAAACAATGCCCGAGGCGATTAAATCTTTGTGCTGCTTATTGTGGTTTTCCAAAACGTTTAAATGAAACGGCCGCTCTGTGTCAAATGGCTCAAGGTAAACAACATCATTGGCACGGCGGTTGGGGATATAGTCCAGGATAATTTCCGATAAATCTCCGTGCGGATCAATAATCCCGACTCCCCTGCCTTTTCGAATATCGTCAATTGCCATGTTCGCTATCAGCGTTGATTTACCAGCGCCGGTTTTGCCGACAATATAGACGTGTTTCCGGCGGTCCGGCGTTTTAATGCCAAAAATCTGTTCTTCATTTTTAAACTCAGTGGTCGCAAAATAGTTGGTATCTTTCTTCACTTCATCTGGTGCATTTTTAGCTACCGGCAAATTTTCCGGCGGCTCGCCCGACAAAGTTTTCCCCCAGGCAATATTTTTAATGCCGGTAAGGAGTATGCCTGGCGGATGCCAGATACTTGCCAGTTCCTGGGAATTGAGAATGCTATACCGGCGCTCCCACCAGCGGGTGGTCCGGTGTTTGAAGCGGTTTACGAGGACCTCGCGAAACACTAAGCGGCGTTTGAATCCAAATTGGCTACCCTCGCCCAAAGAAAACGCGCCAAAAGTGCCGGCGAGTTGCCGCAGTAAATCCAGCGCATTGCCATGACTCGTACCGACGAGTAAACGCACCACGGCCTTGCCACCCTGGAATGAAGATTTTTTGAGCATCAAAATTTTCTGCGGATTTTGCGTGTACTTATCAGCGGTGGCGTCATGAATCAGGGTTTTGGAAATGGCCACGGTTTTGTCAGCCCAGGCAAAACTGGCCGGTGAGATGAGAATCTGAATTGCTGCCCGCTCTTCAGGCAGACGCTTGGACAGAAATCCCAGGACCGATGACAACGGATCAATTTCCTTAAAATCCTGGTAGGTTTTGGTAGGCAGATAGAAATTATTGGGGATCACCTCGCCAATTGCAGTGTCGTCCGACTCAAACACATGCGGCAGCGGGTCTTCAGTTTTAATAATAATGCAGTTGGGGAACGATGACGTAATCAGGCTGCGGACAAAAGTCTCAGCAGCAGCCGGCACTGAAGCGTAAAAATAAATCGTCTGTTTATAAAGGTAGAGTTCAAACGCGTAGGTTTTAGGTTTAATAAACAGCCGTTTCCAGATCGGCAAATATGCCGGTAAGAGCGAAGAAAAAATTTGTGTCGCCGCCTCAATCGGCGTTTCGTCGTCCTTGGGGTTACGGATAAGGAGATGAACTAAGGGTTTGGCCATAGCAAACCCATTGTAGCGGATTTGGAGAAATGCTGCAGCTCTATGTTACAATAAGTTAGTTCAATCATTTCCAATGGCTGATAAAGTATGAAATCTTTCATAGAAACGAATCCACAGATACTCAATGGTAAACCAGTTATCAGCGGTACTCGTGTACCATTGTCTCGCGTCCTCTATCTTTTAGCTCATGGATACTCATTAAGTAAAGTACACAAAGAATATCCGTTTATTTCTGAAGAAACTCTCAAGGCGGTAATGGTTGAATTAGGCGAAAAATTCGAGCGTAAAGGCTATGCCACCAAAGCACTTTCATAAGCATTATTTACTACTAGATGAAGGTGTCCCGACTCGAAAATATCTCCCCACTGCCAACAAACGACACATAATTAAGCATATAGTAGCCGATTTAAATCTATCTGGGCTGGAAGATACGGTAATCTACTTTTTAGCTTCCAAATTTAACTATATTGTTATCACGTTAAACGGAGAAGATTTCAAACTATTGGTAACAAAAACAGGCGCTGGGGTGATCGCGTTATCTTCGCATTTAACCGCAAAACAGATTGATACTAAATTACTCGCGCACTTGAGAAAACATACGCCAAATCAATGCCGGGGGAATTTTTTTAATTTGAGTGGGGAAACATAAATTTTTGAGCCCGGGGGGGGAATTGAACCCCCGACCACCTACTTACCAAGTAGGCGTTCTACCACTGAACTACCCGGGCAAAACCAGGAGGTTATTGTAGCATATTTGCAGCTTACGTTTGCGGCTGAGACTTCATGAAAAAGGGGATAATTCGATCTTCCTTACAAAGCGCTGAAACACTGGTAAAACCATGTAATAACGCTTCCCTGCCTGTATCGGTCCAGAAGGCAGAATCGTTTTGCCACTCCCGCAATTTAGCTGCGGATCTGTTTTGCAACGGAAAACTTTTTATGTAAGAATTTAACTTTTCTGTATATCTGGCATAGTGTGCGTTTGGTCTACCGTTTAAGTCTGTCTTTTTCCAATCAGCAACTAGTATTTTTATAGGCGTATCTTTTGATTCGTGCGCAACTAAATACTCAATTGCAGCAGAAGTAAGTTGAGCTTGATGATACGGCAATGCTTCACCGGTTTTTTGCATATCAAGGATAATTGCCGTACCTGTCATTAACATCAAATATAATTGTTCGTCAAATTCAATGGGCAACTCATCCCGTCTGAGTTCAAGATTGTTTTTTATTTGTCTAACCGTATGGACAATTTTTGCTTGAAACAAGCTTTGACTTGAAGCTATATGAACTAATTCCTGATGTTTTACTATTTGGAATGACTCAGGGCTCCCCGTTTGTGGAAACGGCCGTCGGATTCCAACCCGCTCGTCCTTTTTTATTAGCTCTACTAATTCCCGGGTTACATTCTCAGCCACTTCTGCTTCTGAAAACGTTGTTAAAGGTCCTGGTGATCGTCCTTCTCCTTTTTTTGTCATACAAGTGTAGAAGTATACCAAATACTTAATTGAGCTGCAGATGCTGGTATAATCTAACCACCATGCAACTTCTGGGTATTGTTGCTTTTGAACTTATCGTCATTTTTTTCCTGTCCCGCCACCTGCTGCGGGTGATGTATACGCTGTTGCTCATAATATTACGCAGCAAAACAGTCGTCATTGGCCTCGTCACTATTATGTATTTACCCGGAACCGTGATCCATGAACTGGCACATTTAATCGTAGCCGAAGTTTTGCGCGTCAAAACCGGCGAGATTTCGTTTACGCCAATTGTTGAAAAACTCGAAGATGGCAGTACCGAGGTCCACACCGGGCATGTAAAAATTGCCGAGTCTGACCCGATCAGGAGGTATTTAATTGGCCTCGCCCCACTACCCTTTGGCTTGTTTTTTCTTTTCTTATGTGTCTGGATTTTTAACTATTTCTTTCCGCAACTTACTGACTGGAAACTGCAGGCTGGATTGGTGGCATTAATCGGTTATCTGTTATTTGCCATTTCCAACAACATGTTTTCCTCGCGGGTGGATCTGGAAGGGTTTATTTTTCTCGTTCCAATTTTTCTCTTACTTGCTGCTTCAGCCTACATTGCCGGCTTCCGCCTGACTTTAACCGGTCAAATACAAATTCTGAGCCAACAGATATTAACAAGCCTTGCAACCGCGCTTGCTATTGTAATTGGAGTAAACTTAGTAATTTTATTAATTAATGGAGTACTTCTACGCGGAATATTAAAGTTAAGCAGGCGTACCTTTTCTTAATTCTCAAACACTTTTTTTTGCTATACTCAATACATAATGCCAGAAATACCACCATCTCTAGCAAGACTTGAACTTCGCCAGTTTAAACCCTCTATTGCTTCGGGCGATGTAATACAAATCGGAGTTGGTAAACCAAAACTGGAACAACCCAGCGCTCTCGAACTTGAAACCAAACAGCCGGAACCAGTGATTACTCTTATAGTATTGGAATCTCTTGCTCAACCTGGAATGAGTGCGTATCAACTAATCACAGCCGTGAAAGAACGTTTTGGATCAGAACCAACCTCCTCTTTAAAATTACCCGTTAAAATAAACTTAATTCCTGCTAGAACTGAAACTCCTTCTGTCACAATGATCGAGATTTTCGAAGATGAGATAGCTGAAATCCGCCGGATCAGACCAAAATTCTTCCAAGACTATAAAGGTAATGAATTAACTCCAGAGGCACTGGAGCAAAACAGACAAACATTTCATAGAGACAAAGTATTGGGTAAACCTCGGGTGTATTCACAAGCTTTTATTGAAACTCGCTATAAAGATGTAAATCCAACTACTTTACTAGACGAAGTGCAAACAAGACAGGGATGGGACATTAAATTTGTAGATGCTTTGGGTAGTGGTGCGTTTACTGAAGCTGTAGTGGTTTTTTATACTGATAGTCACTCCGAAGATCTCAAACATACAGTCATTAAATGGGAAAAAGAGGTAAGTGGACAACGGTCAAAAAATGAAGTAGAGGCAGAATTACATACCGTACAACAAGCATTTGGAGAAGACCATGTTGCCAAGACAAACATATTTGAAGTAACAATAGATAACCAACCAAGAGTGGTTCACGTCCAGGAGTTGCTCCAACCTGGTATCTATCAAAATGGCAATCATGCTCCGGAACAACAAGCTCAACTGAAGGATTTTTATGAAAAGTCACTCCTGCGTGCACTGTGCTTGGGTGTATTACCTGATATTAAAAAGGGTTCCAGCTTTTTACTCAGCGATACCTTTGGCCTTGCCGAAGACGGAAAAATAAAGATACTTGATTTCAATACCGGCAATTTACTAACAGAAGAAGGACGCGCGAAACTTCTAGCAGATACTCACCAGCTGAGAATGTTACCCATCTCCTTTGACGAAGGTGGCAAGCCAATTCGTTTTTGGGATAATTATAGAACTGCTTTCAAACGTGCTGCGCGTGGAGGAGTTGATCATCAAGTGGCTACAAATTGGGATGGAAACGGATGGGATGGAAGAGTTAGGTTTGGAGATCTGGAAAAATATGGAGCTGATATGTGGGAAGCTATCCTCTGTGGCACTTCTCCTCCGGATGGTATGGATGAAATACAGCAAGCAGGAATACAAACGACAGCAAAATCATTGGATCAACTTCGCCAGTTTGCTCATGGCGTACAAATTGCAGAAAGCGACATTGTTAAAATGGCTGGAGTAAATGTGGTACTTGCACCGGCGGAGATTGAGCTCGCATCTCTAGAAGAAAAAGTCACTGCCGAAATTACTGAACTACATCCCCAAGTACGAGATTATGAACAAATAGGACTTTTTATAGAGCGTGAGAATAAAGAATTTTTGCAACTTGCTGCGCAAGGTGAAACTACACAAGAACAGGCTAAACAACGAAAAGATGAGTTAACTTCGCTACTGATAAGAATGTCTTGGCAATTAACTGGATCGGGTATTTCTCCAGAACAGTATACATTAGCACAAGGTGTTGAAGATAATGTAAGGAAAATACCTTTTGCTACACCGCTTGACAAGTGGAATATTCAACCAATGATCGATGATCTCAAAAAAGCACTTCGAACTCATTGTGAGTATTTTTCCAGACCTGAACATGACTCACGAGATGAAGGAGAAGCATTCAATAATCAAAATTTGGCTGATGTATTTTTATCTGCTGCTCAGAACGAAAGTGTCTTCGAGCGGTATAAGGAATTCCGAGCAAGACAAACAAAATAATCTTATCCCCACTTAAATACCTGTAAAAACGCTTCCTGGGGAATCTCAACGTTACCTACCTGCTTTCCGCCAAACCCGCCTGCTGGCCGAGGCAGGGGCCGGATTTCGCTTCGCTCAACATTCTAACTGCGACTAAACACTTTTAGAAAGGCTTCCTGAGGTATTTCTACATTTCCGACCTGTTTCATTTTACTCTTGCCTTTTTTCTGTTTGTCCAATAATTTATCTTTGCGGGTCCGATCGCCGCCGTAGAGTTTTTGGGTCACGTCTTTACGGAATGGTTTGACGTCGGCGCGGGCAATAATCGTGCCGCCAATTGCCGCCTGAATCGGAATCAAAAACTGTTTGCGCGGAATGACTTCGGCTAGTTTCTCCACCATCCGGCGGCCTAAATACTGCGCCCGGGAGCTCACCACCAGTTGCGAAAAGGCATCAACTTTTTCGTGGTTTACCAAAACATCAAGCTTAACAACATCCACTGTTTGATAGTCAAAAAATTCATAGTCAAGCGAGGCATACCCCTGCGTCACACTTTTTAACTGGTCAAAAAAGTCAATGATCATTTCCGATAAAGGCATGAGATAGGTAAATTTCGCTTGTTCATTAATATATTCCAGATCAATATACTCACCCCGTTTGTCCTGCACGATCTGCATAATGGCACCGACATACTGTTTTGGTGAAAAGATAGTGAGTTGCATCATGGGTTCTCTCGTTTCCTCAATCTGTGAAGGATCCGGGTACTCGGCTGCGGATTGGATTTTAATAACGTCATTAGTCATTAGTCTTTTGTCTTTAGTCACTTCATTGTCCAACGACCAACGACCAACGTCTAATGACTTATTTAATTTAATCAAATACTCCACACTCGGAGCTGTCGCAAATAAAGATAAATTAAACTCGCGCGTCAGGCGCTCCTGCACGACCTCGGCATGCAGAAGTCCCAAAAAACCGCAGTGAAAGCCATTACCCAAAGCCAGCGACGAAATCGGCCGATAAGTGAAGGCGCTGTCTGACAAACGTAATTTACCCAACGCCTCGCGCACCTGAGAGAATTCGTCACTCTGGATGGGAAAAAGCCCTAGGAACACCATCGGCTTTGGCTCTTTGTAGCCAGGTAATGGCGTGATACGGTCATTCTGAGGCAAAGCCGAAGAATCCAGGCGCGGATGGCCGCGCTTCGCTAGATCCTTCGCTTCGCTCAGGATGACAGAAGAAAGAGTTATGGTGTCTCCCACCTTTGCCAGGGCCACTTCTTTTAACCCGGTTGCAATGTAACCGACTTCTCCAGTGTGTAATTCCTCAGTTGGCCGCATGTCCGGGTTAAAATAACCTACCTCTATAGGTTGGTTTTCCGCACCCGAAGCTATAAAGCGGATCGTCTGGTGTTTGAGGGCGCCATCAACCACACGCACATACACCACCACCCCTTTATGGATATCGTATTGCGAAGAAAAAATCAGCGCCCGCAATGGTTTTTGCGAATCGCCTTGTGGCTCTGGAACAACTTCAACAATCTTTCTGAGTACTTTGTCTACTCCAAGTCCGGACTTGGCTGAAATGAGCATAATTTCTTCTTTAATAAATCCCAGAGTTAAAAGTTGCGCACTAACTGTCTCTATTTGCGCGTTTGGCAGATCAATTTTGTTGATTACGGGAATAATGCGCAAGTTTTGTTTGCGGGCAAGGTTTAAATTAGCTAATGTTTGCGCTTGCACTCCCTGGGTCGCATCAACCACCAGAATTGCGCCCTCGCAGGCTTGCAGGGAACGCGAAACTTCGTAGGAAAAATCCACATGACCCGGAGTATCAATTAGATTGAGAATAAATGTGTCAGGTGTCAAAGTATCACGTATCAAGTTTTGCTCGCCTGTTTCCTGATACTTGACGCTTGATACCTGATACCTCATCCTCACTGGAGCTAATTTAATCGTGATTCCCCGCTCCCGTTCAATCGGATTTGAATCCAGAAGTTGTGCCTGCATATCCCGCTTCTCAACGGTTCCAGTCATCTCGAGCAGCCGATCAGCCAGCGTAGATTTACCGTGATCGATATGGGCAATAATACAAAAGTTGCGAATATTAGATTGCATAATAAAGACTAATAAGACGGAGTGGATGAAATTTTGCAGTGAGTCCTAACAGAACTTACGCAGTTTATTGTCATCCTGAACTTGTTTCAGGATCTCAAGCTTTTTAGATGCTGAAATAAATTCAGCATGACAGGATAACCTGAATCAAAATTCAGTGCGTAATTCCTATCTTAATTTACTTGTCTATTATAACAAATTTGGGGCTTAGTGAGGGCTTGAGTCACTTCAAGCTGAAACATCAGCAGCCAGTGATTCGTCTTTACGTTTAATATATGCACGCACCAGACGGATCACGATATAGGTAAATACAAGGCCAACGAGGAGTAAAATCAAACCCAGCTGCTGGTTTTTAGCAAACGGGTTTGACTCAGGAGCTGCGGAAGTTACCGGTTGAGCTTTGCCTGGAGGTTGAGTTCCGCTATTCGGTTCATTCATTAAAGCTAATGTGCTTGAGGCTTCAGGGAATGCCAACACCTGTCCGGATGGCGGCGGCACCACAATATCAACATTAGTCGTGGTAGTTCCCCCGGCTACCTCACCTGTGGTATCTGTAGTATCGTTAGATGAATCGTCATTACTCGTTGTTGAGTTAGTTGCCGGTGACGAACTGGCGCCAGGCACGGTATTGATCGTAAAAATTGCCCCCTGAGCCTGACTCAACACATCTTTACCTTGATCAACCACTACATTTGAATCATTAGTCGAGTTAGCGCCGGTAAAATTGAAAGCGAGCACAGTTGAGCTGACCGGCGATTTACCTTTCACAAACACTTCCGCAATTTTGGTGAAGGTACGCGTATAACTGCCGAGCGGATTGACGAGCGCAAATTTTGCCCTTCCGGTTTGATTATTAATGTTTAAGGCATACTGATTTGGGAAAGCGCTGGTTTTTTCGATTTTGGTCAGTTCCAGAAAACGCGGATCGAACTGTAAATAAACATCAGTGCCGATAATTGCCTCACCTTGCGGATCAAGCAGTAATCCGACTGAGGTGGTTTCACCGGATGTAACACTTACTGTTTCCGGAGAAAATAAGAGCCGGGCGGCATATGACGGTTGCACAACAATTAAAAACAAAAAAATAATGGTAAATAAAATTGTGGTTTTTTTTAGCATACGAATACGAGTGACGCGCGCGAGGGCTCCCAAACTGAGTCTCATTCAGTAGTCCCTGCCAGAATTGGCGGGTACTATGAGCGAAGCTTGGGAAACGCGAGCGGCGACCCACCCTCAACTAACGGACACCTGCATGAACTGCCTACCTCTTACTCATCCTCCTGCAAATAGTTCTGCGTCAGGATAAAGTAATCGCTTGTATTGACGACTCCATCCCGGTTGAAATCCGCAGTTCCAGTCTCAAACCAAACGTCATACATGAGCGACACGTCAACGGTATTGACGATGCCGTCGTCGTTCAAATCTCCGGCTTTCAAGGCACCGATATCACTCTGATTGAGGCCTGGAATGACGTCAAGGCTAAAGCTCTTGCGTAGGTATCCACTCACCTTGAAGAAGAAGGTCTTGAGCGTACCGATAAAGCTGTTGTCAAGCTTTACCTGGTTACTCGTTCCCGTCGCATCAGTCGTCATTTGCGCTGAGAACGTCGATCCTTCTGCAGTTAGCGTGCCGTCAATGGTGTGACCAAGCACTTCATCTTCAGATGGCGTGGTCAGGGAAATGGCGAGATATGCCGGGTTAACGATATCAATGAGTAGTTGTTCCGGCTGTTCGAGAATATCATCGCCGGTTATTGAACTGATAGCATTGCTTTCGTTCTTTTTACCTGGCCGGTACTCAAACGCAAGCGCGGTCTGCCCCCCCACAAAACCCCGTAAATGCAACGTGGCCATGCGGCCGGTGCCAGTAAATGCTTGCCCGACTTGAGCTACCTGAGAAATACTGATACTCCCGTTACCATTGTTGATTTTAATCCGGGGCGTACTGCCAAGTAAATTGGCGTCGTCAACCGAAATTGCCGTAATCCGGGTCGGGTCAAACAGTACGACTGCATCAACACCCAAAACTGGTTGACTAGTTGTAAAATTTACATCAACCGTAAACTCTTCGTCAATTACCGCCGGCGGTGTGAATGCAAATGAGAGCGCAGTCGGGCCAGTGGTCGGTTCAGGTGTAGCTGAAGGCGACGGACTGGGATCCGGAGTTGCAACCGGTGTAGCCGATGGTGTCGGACTCGGAACAGGGGTCGGAGTTGGTGTTACACTTGGCTCTGGAGTCGGAGTTGGCGTAGGTGTCGGCTCAGGTGTTACGGTAGGGGTTGGACTTGGAGTGACCGAAGGCGTTGGACTGGGCAGTGCATCGTTTACCGTTACTGCGCCATCCACCATCTCAGTCAGTATTTCACCAGCTAATGGTGTAGTTACCACAACACTGTTAAGTCCAAATGTAGAACTACCAATGCCAGTAGTGGCGAAAGTGATTATTGCGAGCGTGCCATCTCCGGTTGCCCCGGGGTTACTACCAAATGATAAACCACCAAACGCAGCTATTCCACTTGGGTTATCGATATTTTCAAGCGGAATTACCGTATTTCCGGTAGACCCCAGAAGCGCCCCAACACTCCAGTCAGTAATTTGCAGAAGCGTGGGGTCATACTGTAAAGCAAATTCAAATCCACCAACTTCTTCTGTATTATTCTGTAAGGTAACAGCGATGGAAACCTCTTGGCCTTGAGCCACAGTTTGATCTGCTGGAGCAATTGAAACAGTCGGACCAACAACCTGGGCATTTACCCGCTGTAATAATATACTGCTTAACGCAATTGACGTAATAAATGAAAGTGCCAATAAAACTATTTTTTTCATGTTCCATTTCCAGCGCCATTACAACGCTGCCCCCAAGTACTTACTACGCGTTGGATATCGACGATATCGATATCACCATCAGAATCTGTGTCATATAAGCTATTGTATTTCGGATTACCAACCTTGCTGTTCCAGCGGCTCGTGACCTGCATGACGTCACGGATGTCAACTAAGTCGTCGTGGTTAAAGTCATATGCTAATACACAGGGGCTAGCCGAAGGAGATGGAGAGGCTGAAGACAACGGAGTTGAGGATGGTGTAGGATCTGGCGTTGGTGAGGCTGTTGGGCTCGGCGTTGGAGTTGGTGATGCAAGTGTAACTACGTCAATACTGACCGAGTCTGAAGTTGAACCTAAAATATCCTCAGGCTGACCTCCATTGATAATCACAATGTTGGCATCGGTCGTGCCATCCTGATTACGCATGATTTCAATCGCGGAATTTCCAAGTGCGAGCGCCTTAAAAGTCACGGTGGCAATCGGGTTACTCACTGGATCAAAAATTCCATTTAAAGGCGCGGTTAATAATTCTGTGCTCTGATCAAAACTGAGTAAACCAAATTCAAGTTGTGACTGTCGCGCATCCTGAAGATTTTTAGTAACCGCTTTAGTAAGATCAATTAGATTATTAGTTCCCGGTACAAGTGTTGTAAAACCAGCTGTTCCTAAACTTACGTCAACTACTTCTAATATGTCGCTATTAAATCGCAGTACTGCATCAACCCCAACCACATCTTGCGCTGCAGTATCAAGACCAACTGCTACGGTAAATGTCTCTTGTGGAATTACCTGCGTCGATGATGCATTGAGTAAAAAACGGGCAGTGCCGGTTTGCGCCTCTGCAAAAAATTTTGAAAGTGTAAACAGAAGAAGAAAACAAACAATCAGTCCCGTAGACAAGGTAATGAGTGCGCGTTTCCCGCGAAGTAAACCAAAAATACCATATGCAATTCTCGACTTCGTATCAAACATAATTTATACACACAACAAATAACATGAAACTATAAGTCGGGGAATAATTTTTAGTTTATAGTACGAAGAAGAGTTTTTGTCAACAACCAAATGAAGAATTTTTGGTCGGATTTTACTATTACATTTTTTCTAAGACGTCTATGCCGAGCAGGCATAAACCCTTTTTTAAAATTTGTGCGGTTGCCGAAGTCAACTCGAGCCTGAAATTTTTCTGCTCATCAGTGACTGCTGATTTTTGCTCGCCGCCTAATATCGAATGCTTGGCGTAAAATAAATTAAAGCTCTGTGCCAGTTCAAATAAATAGTTACAAATGAGACTCGGTGCATGACGAACAGCCGCTTCGTTAACAATTTCCGGAAAGTACATCAGGCGACGCAGGATATCCCGCTCTTCAGTATTTACTGGTACATTTTTAAGCTCATTCTGTCTCAAACTATCTGAAAGTTCTGTGTTCAATGCTGATTGTGACAAGCCGGCTTTGCGGAGTACGCTTTTTGCCCGGGCATAAGAATACAGCAGATACGGTCCGGAATCGCCTTCAAAATTTACCGAGGCATCTATATCAAAAGCTATCACCTGCTGCGTTGAAACTCGTAAAAACGAGTACTTAACTGCAGCAATCGCGCACTTTTCAGAAATAAGTTCTTGATCCTCTTTTGAATAGTTTGATTTACTATTTTGTAGAATGTTATAGATTTCAGTTTTAGCAGTATCAATGAGCCACTCGCCCAGGACGACATTGCCACTGCGGGATGACATTTTGCCATGTTTTAATTTTACCCAGCCATAGATTAGATGAAATTCTTTGCCGCGGGTATCAGGAAACATTTGGGCAAGCGCCTCAAAGACTACCTGAAAATAACCTGCCTGCTCCGAACCCACCACATGGATAATTAAATCCGGATGATATTCATTAAATTGGGTCGGCCCAAGGCCCAAATCCTTTCCTTCATACGTGACGTTTCCTTCACCAGTCACAAATACCCGATTATGTAAGCCAAATTTTTTGCCCGGAAAAATGATTGCTCCATCGCTCTCTTCAAAAATCCCCAGCTTCAGACCGTCAGCAACAATCTGCTTCCCCTTTTCTACCATCTCACTCTCAAAATAATACCGGTCAAAGTGACTTCCCACTCGTTTATAAATCCCTGCAAAGTAATCTAAACTCCACTGGCGGGTTTGGTCGTATAGCTGGCCGATCTCTAATACTCTGTTATCCTGAACTGCGCCACCTCCGCAGAGGGAAGTCCTCTTGGAGGGTTTCAGGATCTCTTTTTGTTTATTCTTCAATTCCGCCCACGCATAAATTTGTTTATTCAGTCGGGCTATTTCAGTTTTAGCACTCTCATCTTCTTCATAGGCTTTGCTGCCTGCTGCATACATCTTGCCTAATAAATCAACTTTTTCAGCTACTGACTTATTGTCAAAATCTTGACTAAGCTCATTTTGATTTTGCAAAATACCATAAAGGCATTTTGCAATATGCATTCCCACATCTCCCTGATAGTTGACGCGAACAACTGTATTCCCTTGTGATTCAAGCAAACGAACAATTGCTTCGCCGGTCGTAATATTACGTAAATGCCCGATATGAAAGGCTTTGTGCGTATTCGGATGCGCAAACTCAACCATCATCGTTTTTTTCTCACTGGTTTGGCTTGTTCCAAAGCGATCTGGATTTTTTAGCACTTCAGTAAGTTGTGTGCTAAGGGCTGAGGCTGTAAGCCAGATATTTATATATCCAGGCTTAACTACTTCAATTTTTTCTATGGCCTGTAATACGATTTTGTACTGAGCACTCGCTGATACTTTCTGACTACTTTGGTCAGTAGAATGATCTGGTTCTTTTTGCACAACTGCTGACTGGTAGGCCACGATCCGATTTCTTATCTCTTCTGCGATACTTACAGGATTTTTCTTAAGCGGTTTGGCTAGACTCAAAGCAACTGTCGAAGTATAGTCACCATGAATGGCAAGTTGCGTTCTACTGAATGTGGGAGTTACATCACTCACTCCCATTTCGATTAGTATCGCGTGAAGAAGCTCACTCAAACCTGATTTCATTGGAAGTATCATAACAAAGTTGCCCTTGATTTGCTATTTGTGAGTGCGGTTTTCTAACTGATGCGCCAGTCGCATCTGGAGCGTATAAATTTCTATAAAACCGGCACTAGCATTAACATTAAATGCATATCCCTGGGCTTTGTTAAATGAGGCAGATTCTAATCCATACGGCGAATCAAGAGCAACAACTGTGGCACTCCCCTTATAAAGCTGTATCGTGACTTCGCCGCTCACTTTTTCATTTACTTGATCGT
>Ga0209542_10011039_pt1 | contig 16116 bp, 11 predicted proteins | sample RifCSPhighO2_01_FD_184028 | JGI IMG/M metagenome (GOLD analysis project Ga0209542, IMG submission 184028) | Soil microbial communities from Rifle, Colorado - Rifle CSP2_plank highO2_0.1 (SPAdes) (version 2) | ecosystem: Environmental > Terrestrial > Deep subsurface > Rock core/Sediment ... | reverse complement strand
TCAGCGATTATCTGATCGGCCTGTTCCCCTGAAATATTCGGAACGTACGCGACCCGTTCCGTTGGTTCCTCCTCATCTCTGACCTCACTACCTATCTGGTACACCTGAGGAAACGGGGATTTGCGCGAGGCTGCGGGCGGCGATGTTCTGCCGGCTTTTGCCGCGCTCGAGATTTTTTCGAGCATCCCGTCGGTTTCGCGGAGCCACCCCTGCTCGTCTGCGGTCAGCGCTCCGGTCTGACGACGCTCCTCGAGACCGCGAACCATTTTCGCCACGCCCTGGCCGACATCGGCGGAAGCGTTGAAAGACCCTGCAGTACCTGTCTGTTGGTGAGTTTCAAATTCCTTTTTCCAGCGGTCGAGAAGCTCGCGTGGCGACAGCATTCCAGATAGTAGAAGTTTACTAATCAGACGAGTTAACTAACTTAGCGTGCGAATTGAGTCAATTTATCATCTCGTGCGAACGGGCTTTGCGGGGCCGTTTCTCGGCCAAGTAAACTTTCACTACCTGGCATTTTTCCACTCTCCCTTACTATTATTTCAAATTATAACAAGCTTGTTCATTCTTTGACAAATGAAGCCGCCGTGGCCTAGACTAAAAAGTGGCAAACAAAAATGCGCGTCAAGACGATACACACGAAAAACCTGCGCTGGATTGATATTGTCAACCCTGAAGCCGAGGAACTGCGGTGGGTGAGGCAAAACTTTCAGTTCAACGAAGTCCACTTCCAGGAACTGGAACGGCATCAACAGCGCGCGCACCTGGACCAGGGCGAAAACTACGATTATATTGTTCTGTTATTCCCGGTTTACAACAAAACTACCCAGGAAATCACCGCTGGCGAGGTGGATTTTTTTATCTCCAATAACTTCGTCCTGACCGCTCACTACGGCGAGATCCATACTATCGCGGAGTTATTTAACCGGGTGCACAGCGACCAGAAAACTCGCGACGCGCTTATGCAGCGCGGCAGCGGTTACCTCCTGTACCGCATCCTTGAGTCGCTGTTCCGACGCTCTTACCCGATCCTCGATCACATGAACGAGGACGTGAACAAAATAGAAACGAAAATTTTTCACAAACACGACACGGACGTGCTGTCCCATATCATGTTGATGAAAAAAAACGTCATCGAGTTCCGCCGAATGATGAAGACACACCGGTCGGTGCTGGAGAAACTCCCCCAGCGAAAAAACGATTACCTGCTCTTTCCGCAATCACGCCTATACTACCGAGACCTTCATGAGTACTCGACCGATATCTGGGATGTTCTCGAAACCCTCAAAGAAACTATTGATACCCTGCACGAAACCAGCCAGTCGATCGCCACCCACCACCTGCAGGAGCAAACCCGCATCATCGGACTCTTCACCGCGATTATCATCCCCGCCACCCTCGTAGCCTTTCTTTTTGGGGTGGGGGTCGAAGGGATTCCGTTCCGGCATCATCCCGACGGATTCTGGATAGTCGCCGGGATAATGGCCACGGCGTCAGTCACGCTCTGGGCGGTGTTTAAAAGTATGCGGTGGTTCTGAAACTCTAGACAGTAGCTAGTAAGTCCGGGAAAAGGCTCAACCAGTGTTGAGCCTTTTACAACTAAGTCGAAAATACGAGCTCTGGTCTACGGACTACTAATCCGGGCTGGACAATCCTCGATTTCGAAGCTAGACTGAATGGAAAGCCAAGGGGGACATAAATGAGTGAGTGGAGAGATCCGAAGAAGAGTCCGCACGCCCGGGCTCTGCATTACTTCCATGAGCTGCTGCGAAGTTATGGTGCGATGCCTGTGGCCAGATACCTGCATCGACGGGGAATCAGAGCAAACCAAGTGACGGCCATCAGAGTATTCTATTTCGTCATCCTCGCGCCCCTGAAAGTGTTCGATCTTCCGTACTCGGGATTTCTGGAAATCGTGTCCTTCGCGCTTTTCGCGTGGACCGACCTCCTAGACGGCGCACTGGCCAGAATAGAACAAAAACTTTCTGATTGGGGCACGATACTCGATCCTATGGCGGACAAAGTGCTGATCAGCACGGTATACGCGCTGCATCTGAAGCACGCGTTCTGGCTCGTGATAGCAACGTTCGTTGGCGAGGCGCTCCTTATGGCGACGGCCTTGGTTTACAAAAACTTCGCCAGTTCCATGCACCAAAATTTCCTGATCGAAAAACTCAAGGCCAACATCTGGGGCAAAACCAAGATGACCCTAGAAGTTACTACTGGATTTTTTATCCTTTTCTACGACGTTTATCCGGTACCGCTGCTTGATAATGCTCTGAATATCACCGGCTGGGCCGCGGTCGGCTTTCTCGGTTGCTCACTGGTCGCCAAAGTCAAAGAAATCGCCGGTTGACGATTCATGACCCTCCCCACCCTAACAGGGCTCCCCCAAAGGAGCCCTCGCTGTTTTTTATCCCCGCTTTTGCTAAAATACCCTTGCTACAACTTACTGACTTACTACTTTCCGATGCGCATCTACAACACGCTCACTCGCCGCAAAGAGGAATTCAAGCCTCTCAAGGATAAGGAAATAAAGATCTACTCCTGCGGGCCGACAGTCTATGACTACGCGCACATCGGCAATCTGCGCGCTTTTTTGTTCGCCGACCTCCTGAAACGGGCCCTGCTCGCGACCGGCGACCGGATCACTCATATCATGAACATCACTGACGTCGGACACCTTACCGGCGACCGAGACATGGGCGAGGACAAGGTCGAGCAAGCCTCAGCTCGCCAAAAAAAGACAGCCTGGGAACTCGCCTCCTTCTACACCGACGCATTCCTTGCCGACATCAAGGAGCTGAACATCCTTACGCCGGACCGCCTGCCAAAAGCCACCGCTCATATCAAGGAAATGATCGCTCTCATCGAAGCGCTCGAAAAAAAAGGTTATACCTACCGGACGCACGATGGTGTCTATTTCGATACGAGCAAACTCGCCGACTACGGCAAACTGGCGCGTCTGGATCTAGCCGGCCTCAAAGAGGGCGCGAGGGTGGAAGCGAATCCAGAGAAAAGGAACCCCACTGATTTCGCCCTGTGGAAATTCTCGCACCCATCCTCTCCGTTCCTCTCCCCTGGTGGGAGAGGGAAGGGTGAGGGGGAGGCCGCGAAGCGCCAAATGGAGTGGCAATCCCCCTGGGGCGTCGGCTTCCCCGGCTGGCACATCGAGTGTTCGGCTATGTCAGTAAAATACTTGGGCCAGCCGTTCGACATCCACACTGGCGGCATCGACCACATCCCTGTGCACCACACCAATGAAATCGCGCAGACCGAGGCGGCAACCGGCAAACCGCTCGCCAACTACTGGCTGCATTCGGAATTCGTGATGGTCAGCGAAACGCGCATGGGCAAGAGCGAGGGCAACCTCATCACTCTCGATGCAGTGAAAAAAAGGGGCTACTCCCCGCTCGCCTACCGCTACTTTGTCCTGCAGGGACATTACCGCACCAAGCTCAATTTTAGCTGGGAGGCCATGGATAGCGCGCAGAACTCTCTCGATCGCCTCTACGCGACTATCGCCGAGTATGACGAGCCTAAGATCGGCTGTGCCGAATTCGAGCAGCGCTTTTTTGACGCCATTGATGACGACCTCGATACCCCCAAAGCTTTGGCAGTGATGTGGGAGATGATTGATTCGGAATACCCAAGCGAGGCCAAGCTCAAATCGCTCCTGCGGTTTGATGAAATCCTGGGTCTTTCTCTCAAGCTCACCCGCGACGAACTCCGGCGGCCTTTGCCCCCGGAAATAAAAAAACTCGTCGCGGAACGCGAGGAGACGAGGAAGAAAAAAGATTGGAAGCGTTCTGACGCCCTCCGCGAAAAAATCGAGAAAGAAGGTTACATAGTCAAAGACACGGAAAAAGGACCATTGGTACGGATGAAAACTTCCGCCTGACCTGACAAGAGTGCCAAGGAGGGCACATGAGTAAAAAAACCACTGTTCTTTTTTTGTTTGGTATGCTTGCGACTTACGCCGCCCTGCGCTTCGAAGGCCGGTTCTCATTCCCCTACCAACAGCTTCTGCTCCTCGCCGGGCTCATCGCGGTTTTCGCGTCAGAAGTCTTGACGGTGGAACCACCGCCGCGCGCGATCATGCTTGCGACAGGCTCGCTTTTCTTGGTGATGAGCATCATCCTCCTGATTCAGGCGATTGAATTGGTAGCAAACTACGAAACCGTTCCAAATCTGCCGCATTTGATGAATATGAAGGCGTTCCAATCCGTCAGTATCGGCCTCGTTGGTGTAATGATAGCCTCCCACGCATTTGGGGCAAGAAAAAAACCCGCCCAGATCGCCTGACTGACGAGCGGCCAAACACCGACCAACCTATACCCACCGCGTCCCTCGGGATGCGGTGGTGTTTTATTTGAAATAAAACGGCTCAACACCCGGTTGAGCCGTTCCCAACTCCTAACTACCAACTACCGCCTACCCTCTACCCTTTCAACTCGCGTTCGGGTCCTCCGACGGCGTCGTGTCCTCGGGGATCTCCGCGATGACGACATAACGCTGTAAACTCGTGCCGATGGGGTATGAGGTCTGCAGGGTTAAACGCTTTTTCTTGTATTCCCCCTGATCGAGCCACTGCGTATCGCGGGCTCCAACCACTTTCGCTTCGACGACAGTATATTCGTAGGGATTGCCGGCCGGATCTGACACCACAATCTTCGCGCCGATTTCAATGCGCGGCAGGAGGGCAAAAACCGTCTTATAGTCCCCCGGGGACCAGGCGTTGTCCGAGGAGTGGCCAAATATGTAGACGTTGCCATACTCTCCCGGCTTCGCGGTGCCCGGATAGTGCACCACGCCATTCCGGAGAGCTTTCTGGTAGGTTTCTTCGTTTGCCTCGTCAACATACTGCAGGGGCGCCTTGATGCCCAGGCTTTCGACTATGACGACGCTCGGCTCAATGACGTGAGGTTTCTTGTCCTCCGCGATCGATAGCGGCTGGGGCTTCACAAAAACAAATTTAATCTGCTTCCAAAAATAACCAAAATTCAAAACTAACACCACTGCGGCAAAAACCGCGATAACAAGCAATAACCTGATAACAAATCTCTTCATAAGTTTACCCCGTTACCGATTACGAATTTTAGGGAGACCGCGGCTTTGCGAGATATTTTTATTCATAAAAGTTAATTCAGCCTGTCTGTCGGTAACGGGGTGAAGTCTAACAAAAACTCCCCCGCTAATCAAACCCCCCTGGTCTGGCGACTGGCGATTCCGCGATTTGCGACTGGAAACTTAAAACCCTTGCGGATGTCCGCAAGGGTTTTATCTAATCGCCTATAATATTTTAGTTCTTCAGTTTTTTCGTTTTTCCGTTTCGCGGCATCAATGTCCCGTATCCCACGAGCGCGATCAGAAGTCCGATTGCGGTCAAATCCATGCCGGTGCGCGGCAGGTTCTCGCCCGCCACTTGCGGAGCGGGAGGCGTTACCGCAGTTCCGCCAGAGGCAGGAGGAGGAGTGGTCTGCGCGCCGCCGACTTGGGGCACCGGGGTGTTGAGAAACGGGTCGGCTATTCCGCCGCCGCCGCCGCCCGAGGATCCGCCGCCGGAACCGCCAGTATCACTGGACGATCCGCCAGACGATCCCCCGCCGCCGCTTCCGCCGTTATCCCCATTCTCTTGCTCTTCCTCTTCTTCGCTCGCAACTGAGAGGGTCGCGTCGTCGGTATCATTATCAAGATTGATGTTCGGGTCGCCGGATACGGTCGCCATGTTGACGATTTCCTCACCCGGATCGGCAGTTACTTCAACCGTGATGGTCAGCGTTGCCGTCTGCCCGTTCGTCAGCAAGCCAATAGTCCAGATCCCGGTACCGCTATCGTAGGTCCCGATATCCGCGCTCGCCTCAATAAAGCTCAAGCCAGCCGGTAAAGTATCGCTCACTTCCACGTCGCTCGCGTCCGCCGGACCAAGGTTGGTGACCGTGATTGTATAGGTCACACTGTCCCCTTGGTGCGGGGTGCTCTCATCAACGTCCTTTTCGAGCTCGAGGTCGCCTTCCGGCTCGGCCAGCGCGGACTGGTTCAGAATGACCAAAATCCGCTCCGGTCGCTCGGCCGTAAGCACGATGTGCCCGTCCGCGTCGAGGTTGCGGCTGCCGTCGTCTCCGGCATTACCGTCAAAAAGGTTGCCGTCATAACCGAAAAAATCAAGCAAGCTCGCCAGAGTTGTCTGGTATTGGTCATTGTAAAGGGGGGTCTCCCAACTTCCATCAGAAATGTCTTCTTGGCTGTAGTAATAACCCCCGAGCGGCAGCTGATCGTAGGTCACGCACTCCGCGTCGTCGCCGTCCACGTCCGTCAGAAGATCGGCGTTAAAAGAAATCGGGGTCGTGAAGGTTGTTTCCGGGATCTCGCCGACCGGAGCTCCTTCGGAAGTTTCCGGGTCGGGCGTAAAACCGGTGATCGTGAAATCGACGTCCGACTGCTCGTCGCCGTCCACGACATTGCCATCGATGTCAATGATAATCTTACAGACCGTAATCGTCCCCTCATCCGGCCCGGTCGCCGCCGCACTTTGCGGCATCGCCCCCAGCGTGAAAACTGCCAGCGCAAAAACTCCGACTAAGGCCGTGGCTTTCTTAACGCTCGGTTTTCGGACAGCTTTTCGCACAGAATTATGAGTTTTTACCTTTGACTTTTGAGTTTTCAGTCTCATTTTATGTAAGTCTACGTATTTGCGCATGAATGTAAACATAGATTATATGGTTCGACATTTAAGTATAACAGAGCAGGATACACCCAAAATCAACCCCCTGTCAAGCGGGAAAGCCGGGGGAATAAACGGCTCAAGTGCCTGCCCTGAGCGAAGTCGAAGGGTTGAGCCGTTTACCCGCCTTGCTGGACGAGGCCGGTTTTGGCTTATTTAAGCCATTCCCAAGGCAAAATAAAAAACCCCATATGGGGCAAAGTTTAGGTGAGGGCAGGGGCCTGGAGGCCGCTGCCCTCACGGTAAGGAATCTTAAGGTAACACTGGATTGAACACGCTCGGGTGCAGGCCATGCCCGCGATTGCTGCCGAGGTTGCGGGATATGTCGTTGCAGGTCGCCAGCTCGTCAGGCGTGAGGGCGATCTGATTTGGGGTGCCGCGCCAGTCGTTGAAACCAACGGGATTCTGACAAATGATCAGCGTGCCGGAAAGATCGCGCGTATCCGTCATTTCAAAGGCAACCATGTCCAGCGGATCCACGCTGCCCTGATTGTCGACGACTACGCTCACTTTGTTGTGGGTTACCGTATTGTCCTCGATTGACACGGCGCCAAGCGATCCGAAACGGAAATCAGCATACAGCACGATACCCGACCCGTTATACCCGCCGCAGTCGCCGGCCGGCACATGCAGCATACCGCTCACGCGGTTGTAACGAACGGTATTGTTCCGTACACCGCCAGCCGTCGCCGCGTAATCGCCGATAAGTATGCCAATGCCTCCGCCGCAGCGAGTGCGTAGATCGACAATATCATTATGCTCGATCAGCCAGCCGTTCCCCCGCCAGGACGAAACCGCCTGAACAGGATTGAGGAATTTGTTGAAGGCGACTTTGACTTCGTCAACGGCCTCGCCGTTCATGATAGCAAGGTCGGTGGTGAAGGTAAGGTTCTGGAATTCCGAACCGTCGCTTCCCGCCAACAGCCGGAAGCCTTGCGACAACCCGCTGCCGTGAGTCGGTCCCGCGTTGATGACCGCCTGGCCGGCGCCGCGGAACTTCAGAGACTTGCTGAGGAGTACTCCGGCATGGTTCCCCGAACGGAGAACGATCTCGTCGCCATTCACGACGTCGGTGCTCGTGACCGCGTCAGCAATGGTCGCGAAGTCCCCGGGGACGAACCAGATCTTGGCGAAAGCCGTGTTCGGAAACAACAGTAGAGCTACCGCAAAAAACGAGAAAAATTTTCTCATACATCCTCCTGGGTGAGATGGTGGAGCCTAAAAACCCGAAAATATCTTCTGCAGGCTACCCAACAATTCTACTCGTTTTTCTAAATTTGTCAATACAAAACCCCCGCCTTTTTGGGCGGGGGTCGACTTACAACTTTACCCCCACACCAAACAACTTATTGTTCTGGTGTGGGGGTGTACTTCTTACCACCTCCTAAACTACCGACTACTTGATCCCGGCCTTCTTCTCAAGCATCTCCACGCGGCGTTGTAATTCAATAAGCTCGAATCGATAAGCGACATTGTCGAGCTTTAATTTGATTTGTTCCTGGCCTTGTTCCAAAAGATCAAGCCGATGGTTAACTTCACCAAACCTGCTGTTCATGTCCCTGTGAGCCTGGTCAAACCTACTATTCATCTCGCCGGTGACGCCTTCGAAACCGTTTTTGACCATTACCGCCAAGTCGTCGATTGTGGTTTCTTTTTTCATTTCTCACACTATTAATTGCTTTCCTATTCTATTACTGCCCCTTTTCAATGTCAAACCCCGTATATCAACTTTAATATTTGAAATGGCCAAGTATGCTCCACTGGTAGGCCGCGGGTCTGATGTGAAAACTAAAAAAAAGTTTGGAATATTAACGGCCCGTTGCCGGGCCAATCAAAGTTATATTACGGGGTCAAACCCCCGCCTTTCCACTCTCCCATCTCCCTAAGTTTACCCCGTAGTGAGCCTCGCTCTAGTACCGGGGGATGGGAGGGGAACGAAGAGAGGTCGTTCGCAAACCAAACAGCCCGCCGCGTGGCTCTTCGAAATCGAATTACCAAATTTTATACAAATGTAGGAAAAAAGGTAATTCAAAAATCAGACTCAAAAACAAAACCCCCGCGTTTCCGCGGGGGTTCCTGTAAGGTATTAAAACAACCCGCCAATTTCTCAACGGGTTGCTAAACTAATTAAATTAGTTTAAGTGAATCTGCTAACTTTACGGATGAATCTGTGAACCTTGTCCACCAATTGAGTAAACGTATGGAGTTACTCCATATCCATCTACTGCATCAAATTGATCTCCCCATATCTCAACATATCCGTCAGAACACGTTGTGTTATTAAAGACCGTTCCGTAGTCAAGACCTGGCGTCCCGCCAAAATTTCCTGAAAACTTTACCAACACATTACATGTTCCATGGTCTTCGGTGTAGCCTAAGCTTGCCGAGGTAGCATCACTGATGAAATAGATTCCTTGCTCCTCACCGCTGTTGCCGACAGACTTACAGTTGTACAGATCAGCACGTGTTCCTGTTCCAAGAAAAGGATCAGTTACAGTCGTACTACAATCTGCGTCTGCACTTGGATTGGCTGCCAATGCTGGAACTACAGCTAACACCGCCATAATTCCTGCCATAGCACTTCCTATCATTATTTTCTTCATATTTTTCCCTTTCGTTTATTGTTTTTCAATCTCTATTTCCCAACCGACCATGGGTGATCTTGTTTGCTAACTTCTAATCAACATTTGTCTTTGCGAGCCTCGTCTGACGAGGCGAAGCAATCTCACTTTTTCCCGGAAATCTCCGTCCGTCAGCTGACGGACGGCCTCGCGATGACAGAAAGAGTAAGCAGAGAACAGCAGCCACTGGACAGTTTGGATGAATTCTAACAACTATGATCCGCAGCCCGGGCCCCCACTTAGATCTCCGGTCGCATAGAGCAAATCCATCCCCAGCTTATCGCCTAGGCCCAAGGTCCGCTTTTGGGTTTCTTCCTCGACAGAAAAATTGTACATGGTGAGGCACCCGCTCGCCGGTTTATTAGTGTGGCCCAGGCCCATGACGTGTCCAGCTTCATGAGTTCCAATATTGCGGATGTCGAGTTTTTCAGCGTCGCCGCTGTCACTCCAAGCATCGCCAGAATCGTAAACAATCCGAAAGCCGACGATTGTTTTGGTGGCAACATTTCTACAAACTGAAGCAAAGGCAAGCGCCCCGCCATCTCCGTCAATCGCCGACCAAGTCACAGTATTGCCAACACCGGTACAAGGATTTTCATCTGGCGTGCCATTGTCCTGCGTGAAGGTCAGTACTCCCAGCTCCCAAGCATCCAGCGATCCATTGACCTCGCTAACCGCGTCCGTACAATCATCAGTACACCCGGTAGTTACGACAGAATATTTGACAGAACTCTCGTTCGGCCATTTGATCCCGCCCATGGTCAAGGCAAAATCATCTGACTCTGCCGTCGGGTGTGGCCCGGGGCCGGCATGAGTCGGCGTTTTGTAGTCCACGAACACTTCTTCCACAAATTCCATTTGCGGAGCCTTCCCACCTCCTTTGGCCGAAGCCGCAGAGATGATTGAAAGCGCAAAAATTAATGTGACGGCTATTACCAACGTCTTCCTCATAAGATTTTTTACTTTCGTTTACTTATTATTTGCATCTCTTTTCCCAACCGACCTTGGGGATTGTTTTTTCAAATCGCTTATCACCAGTTTGCTATTTTCGTGTCTTTGCGATCCGTCAGCCGACGGAGAAGCAATCTCACATCTAGGGAAAGATTGCCGCGGCCCTTCGGCCTCGCGATGACAAGAGAAAGATAACCGCCAATGTCGTGACTAGCGTGTAGATCCCGATGCCCGTCCGCGGCAGTTCGGTTGCGCCAGCCACTGTCGGCGGGTTTTCCGCGCCCGCGCCGTTGCCCGGCGAGCTTCCATTCGAGGCGCTTGTCCCCTCACCCAAGACACTGCCTCCGTCCCCGTTGTTCGGCGTATTCAGTCCTGGATCCGCGATTCCGCCGCCCCCTCCCCCGCCGCCGGTCGAGCCAAGCGTCCGGAGCTCTATTTCGCCGCCGCCGTTTTCGTCTGTGCCGTCAATGCACAACGGGTTGCTCACGATCACCGAAGCGTCCAGATCTTGCTCCAAATCTGGCGAACTGAAGAACGCCGTATTTTCCACCTCGCAGAACTCCCCGACCTGCCCGACAGTGTCGAGGTCAAATCCGGACGAGCCGGTCGTGCCGAGGATGTGCCCGTCGAGGAGATCGTAAATCGTCATTTCGATTATCGCCTCGTCGGCCGGTACGCCCAGGGAATCGAGGTTCACGGGCACGCCTGCCTCGGTCGCGGCGCCCACATCCTGGAATTTGAAGGCATTGAGCCCACCGCAGGCCGCGCTCGGGGCGAACGGATAGACGGTGAGATCGGCGGCCTTCACTGACACGCAGGACGGATCGCGGCCAAAGGCGTTTGGCGTCTCAAATATCACCACGTCATCGCCAACACCATTGGCCAGCCCCGTAACGTCGAGAGTGATCTGTCCCCCGTCGCCCAGGGACACGAATGTTTGCGCTTCGTCGTCAACAGTCTTAAATTCGTCGCCGCTGCCAAAGTCGCCGAAGAAAGAGGTATTCACGAACACTGCGTCCTTGAAAGACAAATCAATCACAGTAATCGGGAAGGGGGCGCCCTCGATGTCCGGCGGCACCGGCGAATTGATTGTGGCATCCTGCACGCGGATGGTGCTCTCCGCCGAAACGCCTGGCTGGTAGCCGAGAACGTCGTCGAAGAAAGTATCAAAGAAGGTTTGCACTGTAAATTCGACAGAACCGGAAGTTGGCGCGACCAGGTCGCCCAAATTCCACGTGAGTACGCCTCCCGGCCCCAGTATTGCGAGCGGGTTCGAGGAGAGATAGGTCGTGCCAAAGGGAATGGTATCTTCGATAACGACATCGTGCAGAGTGCCGACGCCGGCCACGTCGTAGTTGATAGTAAATGTTATCTCGCCGCTGATGGCATCATATTCCCCGGACTTTTCAAATAGCACTCGCGGCGGCACTTCAGGTTCGCAGATGGCCGTCTCGACTTCGACATCCGCCGTGGCAGTCGCCGAAATTTCGCCCTGGCCGAATGTTCCGACAGCGGTGGCGCTGTTTTCGATCAGACAGTCGGCCGGCGTTAGCGCGTCGAGGTCGTAGCCAGGACTGCCGGTGGTGCCGAGGATGTGTCCGTCCTCTATATCGTAAACCGTCACGGATTTGATTTGCGTTCCCGCTGGGACTCCCAGGGAGTCGAGGTTCAGAGCCACGCCGAATGCGTCCGCGTCTCCCGTATCCTGGAATTTGAAGGCCTGCTCGTTCTCGCAAGCCGGATTGGCGGCGAGCGGATAGACCGTGTCATCAAGCGCGGTTACGGAAACGCAGGAGGGATCGCGACCGCCCGGAGTCTCGTAGAGGATGAAATCATCACCCGCCCCGTTGCCCAGGTACATTCCATTGCTGTGGCCCACAGTCGCCTCGCCGCCGTCGCCCATGGCCACGAACGTGCGCGCTTCGTCGTCCACGGTCTTGCCTTCCACTCCCGCGCCAAAGTCGCCGACGAATACGGTATTCACAAACGCGCCGTCAATCGCGGAAAGGTCTAGCAAATCAAGCACTGGGAAAACCGCGCCCTCCAGATCCGGCGGGACCGGCGAGTCGGTTGTCGCGTCCAAGACGCGGATTTCGCCGCCCGCTGATGCGCCCGGCTGGTAATCGAGCACCGCGTCATAGAATACGTCAAAGAACGAATCAACGACCATTTCCACCGAGCCGCTGTCAGGGGCGACAATGTCGCCAAGATTCCAGGTTACAACATTTGTAACCAAGTTATGGACGCCGCCATTGTCAGCCGAGATAAACGCTGTTCCGGCCGGGACCTGGTCAGTGATGGTCAGATCTTCGATCGTCCCCTCGCCGCCGACAGTCCAGTCAATCGTATAAGTAATTTCGCCGGTAGCCGCGTCGTATTCCGCTGACTTCTGCAGATCCAGCGTCGGCTCACCCGGCTCGCGGTCAGTAGTGATGATTATCTTGCATCCATAGTCCCCGCCCTCGACAACAATGCCGCCGTCATGGTCCTGGGCGATATGCCCCTCGATCCCAGGCACGGTGAGGCGCACCTGCCAGCTGTCCACTGTATCGCCCGGACGGGTCAGGGTGGAAGAAGCAAATGCGTCGCCTTCGTCAGGATTGTCGATCGGGATGATCTCGAGGAACGGACAGAGGTTGAGGACGCCCTCGAGCGGCTGGATCTCTGTCTGATAAATGTCGTCGTCCACGGAGAGGTCGAGCGTGACCGTATAGGTTTCATCCAAAATCTCCCCGGGGAAAACCGTGCCGAATGGAATAGCAGTGTGGCTGATGAGCAAAACATCCGGCGCGGCATCTACTTTCAAAATATTGCTCTGGAGTCCGCTGCCGACAGCGACCAAAACCAAAGTCGCGAGTCCAGCGATGGCTCGTTTTGCCCAGATAGATTTTCTGATGAATTGGGACATATTATTCGCTTGCCGGCGGCAATACTGAATCAACGCTGTTGGTGCTCAAAGTCTCGCCGAAAAGTCCTTCGGAAACAGTCGGTTCCGGGTCTGGCGGGGGCGGCGTGTCACCGTCCGGATCATCAGCCGGTTCGTCTTCGGGTTTGTTCTGCACTTGGCTCAAAGCCGCCTCTTCGTCGTCAGTAGTCTCCTGCGGAGTTTCGCTTTCATTACTCTCTGAGCTTGTCGAAGAGCCGTCCTCGCGTTCCTCCTCTTCACTTTCAATACTCCCTGAGCTCGTCGAAGGGTCTTCCTCCACCTCTTCACCGACTATCTCGTCCGTGGTACTCGCGGTGTCATCTGATTGTTCCTCATCGGAAATAATTTCTTCCGGCGTACTGCTCGGCGTCTCATCACTCGTCGGCTCACCCTCCTCTCCAGGCGATGGAGAGGAGTTGGAGGAGAGGTCGCTTTCACTATCATCAGTTATCAGTTCTTCGTTATCTGTCGGCTCTACTTCCAGCGGCACAAAGAAAGCGGTATTCGGCTCGCCCGGCGTCGGCTCCGGATCCACCCAGTTGGCCGTGCCGTCCGGAATTCTGGCAAACGATTTATCCTCGGGCGCGCCCCCCCCGTAAGCATAAGCGCGGGAGTCAATCAAAGTACCACCATCACCGATTTCATCATCGTAGAGCCGCACTGTATCTTCGTCGTTATTCAGCTCAAAATTCCCGTCTCCATTGCGGTACACCACCATAAACCCACCCGCCGGAATGTCCGTAATTCCGCCCTCGACATTAGTGCTCGAGATGACAAGCTCATTAGTGTCGTCCTCGTCGTACAAAACCCAGCCGTCCACGTCCACAGACACTCCGGTGTTGTTGAAGATTTCCACCCACTCGCCGTCCAGCGGCGCCCCGGCTGCCCCCTGGTCAGAGCCATCCGGGTTGGGCACAAATTCGTTGATCAAGACGCTGTCAATCGGTGTGAACACGGGCCCGCACGAAATCGCCGTCGGCAGTTCGCGGTAGATGATTTTGACGTTGCTGTCTATGTCAATCGCCGGATCATCGGTATCAAATCCCTCTGTCGCGAATACCGCCAGGAGTGTCCGGTTGGAGCGGATATGCACGTCGCCGGCGGAAGCATAGAGCACGACGTCCCCGAGGTCCGAGTTGTTGGAATCCGTTTCAATCGCGGCGTCGTCGCCGTCCTGCGGCGCCGATGTGGACACGAGCAGGAAAGTGCCGATCGTACCGGCCCCGATGAACGAGATGTTTGAATTAATCTGAATCGTGCCATCCACGATGATGGTGGTAAAGCTGTCGCCAAAGGCCGGGTTTTGCGTGATATCCGTGTTCGAGTCGATTTCCAGGTCCCCATGCACGTAGATCGGGCCGCTGATGGTCACCTCGTTGCTGGAACCGAATTCGAGATCACCCATGATCTCGGTCGGCCCCAGATCAATGCCTGTTGTGCCGTTGGGGAAAATAAGCGAGCCGTTCACCACTCCCCCGTCGTCCGCCAAGTCCTGCCATAAAGGAATATTGATGTCCGGCAGGGTTGTCGTGGTCGAACTTGCTTCCGTTATCGTTCCCATGATATGAAAATTTGTTTCCTCAATATTGCCGCCAGCCGTCGCATTGCCAAAGATGTCGCGGTTCGCGCCGCCTCCCGAGGCGTTGATGTCGTCGTTGGACAACACGTCACCGGTCGTCGAGGCGTTGGCCGCGAACAGCACGTCACCAGAGGGAGAATCACCCGGGCCTGCCGCGTGCACTGCCAGGTTGAGCTGGAATTCGACATCAAACGGCTCGCAGAGGAGCAGCTCTGCTTCCTCGAAGGAATATATTTTCGTATTAACCAAACTCTTATGAACGGGTAAAACCGAACCGTCACCATCGCAGGTGATGGCCTTTACCACAGTCGTGCTGGTGAGGTTGAGCGGTACGAGCTCAATGGGGATTTCCGCGTCCCCGCCGCCATTGGGCCCCGTCTGTCCGCAGACCGGATCCGGGAAAGTGCTAGTCGAGTTTCCTGGGTTGAAAGTAAAGAAAATATGAGAGCCATCCGGGTCCTCGTTGTCGAAGAAAACGTCGATCGGATCGGTATAAGGCCCGCCCCCGTTTGTGTCCGTATGGTCATTGTTGCCTGGCGGGGTCAGGAATGGCGGATCAATCATCGCGTGTTCAGCCGTAATATTGACGATGTGCGCTTCGAACGCCTGAATCCCCGGCACTAAAATCAGCACCGCTATAGTTGCCATGGCCGAGGCTTTCATGGTGAAGCCAAATCCGGCTTTCGCTACCTTGCCCGGAGTGAGCTCGCGCACGCCCTTCACCGAACGGTACACGCTCGTGTCGCGGTATTTCTGCCAAGCGTAGGTCTCGCGGCGAAGCCGGAGGAGCGACAGCAAAGCAAAAACCTCGCGGACAATTCGCACTGGCCGCGACGCTTTCGCCTTTCTGATGAGCACGCTGAAACTAACCGACCTTGCGGCGGTTACCCTCACACTCTTTAATTTGTGAATTGGGACTTTCAAAGTTTTATTTAGGTCAATTAGGTTAATTAGATCAATTAGAAATTTACTTTATCGCTTCTTGTATCCTGGGTCCCAATATCCTCGCGAACCCTCCGGCCTTTGGGATCCGAAACGGCTTGTCCCGCAGGTACACCACGCGCCCGATGACGTCCGCCTCGGTGATGGGCGAATCCTCGACGTCGTTAGCGTCCCCCATGGTCACCAGCCTCACGCTTGCCACGCCGTCGGCGGAACTCTCTCTCCTTATCAGCCGGTGGATGGTGAACCCTTTCTGGTTGCGGAAAATGATGATCTGCCCGATCTCGGCATCGCTTCCCTCCATGCCTTTGACGAGTATCAGATCGTTTTCCTTGAGCACCGGCCACATTGACCCCGAGGTGATGGTCGCGAGCGG
>Ga0209542_10011037_pt1 | contig 16117 bp, 14 predicted proteins | sample RifCSPhighO2_01_FD_184028 | JGI IMG/M metagenome (GOLD analysis project Ga0209542, IMG submission 184028) | Soil microbial communities from Rifle, Colorado - Rifle CSP2_plank highO2_0.1 (SPAdes) (version 2) | ecosystem: Environmental > Terrestrial > Deep subsurface > Rock core/Sediment ... | reverse complement strand
TTACAATAATAGAGTTTTTATCTTGCAAAATATCATTAAATCCCAAATCCAATAATTTTTCAGGATTAAGGAGGCGATAACAGTCTATATGAATTAGCTTATATTTTGTGTTTTGTATCTTGTAAGAATTTATAATAGTAAATGTTGGCGAATTTATATTTTCTTTTATACCTAAAGATTTTGCTAAAAACTTAGTAAATGTTGTTTTTCCAGCTCCTAATTCTCCACTTAAAGCTAAAACTGCCGGTAATTTCAATTTTCCAGCTAAATCTTTGGCAAATTCCTCTGTTTCTTGAATAGATTTCACAATCATTTCTTTATTTATTATACTTACAGTTGCCATTTAAAGCAATAAGCTATATAATAGATGTAATATTATGAAGTCTAAAGAAAACAATTACGCTTTTATAGATAGCCAAAATCTTAACTTAGGAATTCAAAGCTTAGGATGGAAGTTAAATTATAAAAAATTTAGGATTTATCTAAAAGATAAATACAATGTTAGCAAAGCTTATCTATTTATAGGCTACATTCCATCAAATCAGGATTTATATTCTTCTTTACAAGAAGTTGGTTATGTTTTAGTTTTTAAACCAACGCTACCTGATAAACACGGGGAAATTAAAGGCAATATTGACGCAGATTTAGTTTTACAGGTTATGATTGATTACAAAAAATATAACAAAGCATTGATTATAACAAGCGATGGGGATTTTTACTCTTTAGTTAAATATCTTTATCAAAATAAAAAGTTAAAGTTCGTAATAAGTCCGTATGTAAAAACATGTTCAATTTTACTTAAAAAAACCGCAAAAGAAAAAATCGTTTTTATGAGCAATTTAAAAAGAAAATTAGGATATATAAAAAATAGCAAAAGAAAAACACCGCTAAGAGACAAGACTGCTTAGAGGTGTTTCTCAATGTGTATTCTACATACTATATTATCAAAATATATAAAAATGTCAAGCACAAAATACAATCCGCAAAAATTAGAACCAAAGTGGCAAAAACGCTGGGAATTGCAAAAGCTATACAAAACTCCTGCTATTGAAAGTTCAGCTTTTGATAATAAAACGAAGTCCAATAGGAAAAAGAAAAAGGCTTATGTTCTTGATATGTTTCCTTATCCTTCTGGCAAAGGGCTTCATGTTGGTCATCCTAAAGGCTATATTGCAACAGACATATATTCTCGAACAAAATCTATGCAAGGTTATAATGTTTTACATCCTATGGGTTGGGACGCTTTTGGGTTGCCTGCTGAAAATTACGCTATAAAACATGAAATTCATCCTAAAACCGCTGTTGAAAAAAATGTGGCGCGTTTTAAAGAGCAACTTTCTATTTTAGGATTTAATTATGACTGGGAACGCGAAATAAACACTACTGATCCAAAATATTATAAATGGACCCAGTGGATATTTTTACAACTTTTTAAAAACGGACTTGCTTATCAATCTTTTGAACCTATTAATTGGTGTAAATCATGTAAAACAGGACTTGCTAATGAAGATGTGGAAAACGGTTTGTGCGAAAGATGCGATACCCCTGTAGAGCAAAAACCAATGCGCCAATGGATTATAAGAATCACTAAATACGCGAATAAAATGCTAAAAGATTTAGACAAACTTGATTGGGAAGAGCATATAAAAGAAGCTCAAAAAAATTGGATAGGACGAAGCAATGGTGTTTCTATTAAATTTCAAATTCAACAGATAGCAGACAAATCGCAAACAAATTCAAAACAGTTTATTGAAATATTTACAACAAGAGCTGATACTATATTTGGAGCTACTTATTTAGTTTTAGCGCCTGAACACGAAATTTTAGAAAATAGAAAATTGAAAATAAAAAATATAATAGAAATTGAAGAATATATACAAAAAACAAAAAATAAAACCGAACTTGATAGAAAAGAAAATAAAATAAAAACAGGAATTGAATTAAAAGGTATTTACGCTATAAATCCGATAAATGGAAAAAAAATTCCTGTTTGGGTGTCGGATTATGTTTTAACTGGCTATGGCGCTGGAGCTATTATGGCAGTGCCAGCGCACGACCAACGCGACTTTGAATTCGCTCAAAAATTTAATTTGCCAATAAAACAAGTTATTTGCGAAAATTATCCTGCGCCAATTTGCCCAATATTAAAAAAAGCTTTTATTGGAAATGGGTATTTAGTAGGTTCAGAAAAATTTAATGGACTTCAATATAAAAAAGGAATGGAAAAAATAATTGCATTGCTATCAAAGAAAAAATTAGCTAAAAAAACTGTTAATTATAAACTTCGCGATTGGGTATTCTCGCGCCAGCGTTATTGGGGAGAGCCTATTCCAATAATTTACTGTTCTAAATGCTGGAAAAACTCAAAACTACAACTAAAAAATAAAAAATTAAAAGAAAACTACGACTACATAAAAATTAATAATTTAGAGTATATGATTGTGCCTGTGCCAGAGCGAGATTTGCCAGTTGAATTGCCAAAAATTAAAAATTACAAGCCAACTGGCACTGGGGAATCTCCTCTTGCAAATATTGCCAAATGGGTTAATGTAAAATGCCCAAAATGTAAAAACATGGCTGTGCGAGAAACTAACACAATGCCTCAATGGGCCGGATCTTCGTGGTATTATTTGCGATATATTGACCCTAAAAATAACAAAATTCTAGTTGATAAAAAAAAGGAGCTTTATTGGTCGCCTGTTGATATATATGTTGGAGGGGCTGAACACGCCACTCGCCATTTAATTTACGCTCGTTTTTGGCATAAATTTTTATATGATATTGATATTCTAAATTACTCTGAGCCATTTAAAAAACTTTATTCTGTTGGCTTAATAAAAGGCGAAGACGGTCGCAAAATGAGCAAAAGGTGGGACAATGTGATAAATCCTGATGACATTGTAGAGCGTTTTGGAGCTGACACTCTTCGCGTATATGAAATGTTTATGGGACCATTTAGCGATAGTATCGCGTGGAATAGTGATAATTTAATGGGGGCTAAAAGATTTTTAGAAAAAGTTTGGAGAATTTTCTCTAAAACACAAAGCATAGAAAACAAAACTCAAACAAAATCAAATCCGCTAACTTGCGGACAAAATACAAACAAAATTTTAGAAAAATTATTACATCAAACTATTAAAAAAGTTACAGAGGATATTGAAAATTTTAAATTTAATACTGCGATTAGTTCTTTAATGATATTTATAAACGAATTACAAAAAGAGCAAAAAAATATCTCTACTTATAAATTTATGAACGCGAGCAAAGTTCGCTATTTTCCTTTGCAAGACCTAAATTCTAAATTCTTGCTTTTACTTGCTCCGTTTGCTCCGCATTTAGCAGAAGAGCTATGGAATAAATTAGGAAATAAACAAAGCATTCACTTAGAAGCGTGGCCAAAATATAATAAAAGTTTGATTTTAGAAGAAAAAGTTAATATTATAGTTCAAGTTAATGGAAAAACGCGCGCGATAATTTCAATTGATAAAGACGCTAATGAAAACGCGGTTAAAAAAATAGCGCTTCAAAATGAAAATATAAAAAAATGGGTCAGTGATTTAACTATTAAAACTATTTTTGCATGTAATAAAATTATAAATTTTATTACATGCTAATTAATTGTCTTGACTTTTATATTGGCTGCGTATAATATAATTACATACACGCCTCAGCCAACCGCAAGGTCCGCTGAGGTTTTTTATTAAATAAATATGAAAACGATACTTTTCATTGATGGTGAAAATTTTAAAGGCAAAATAGAGTCTGTTTTTCATAATTCCAAAAATACAAAACTTAAATGGCATCAATATGATTTTAAAGGATTGCTTGATAAAGTTTTAGATAGTATAAAAATTGATAAAAAATTGTTTTACTTTGCTAAAATTAAAGAACATCCAAAAACAAAAATTAAGTCTCAACAATTAATTCAAGAACAACGTTTACTAAAAACCCACTTAGAAAAACAAGGCTTTGATATAATATTAACTGGCAGAGTGCGAGGACAAATAGAAAATAGCCCTAATCATAAGAACATTCTTGTATTTAAAGAAAAGGGCGTTGATGTAAAAATAGCTGTTGATATTGTTAGATTGTCTTGCGATAAAAAAGTAGATAAAATTATCTTAGGAAGTTCAGATTCTGATCTTCAATCAGCTATTAGCGAAACTAAAGCAAGGAAAATTGAATGTATATATTTAGGATTTGAATCTCTTTCAAATAAAGGACTGTCATATACTACTGATCGCACAATTCTTATTCGCGATTCAGAAGTTTTGGAATATATAAACGCGCCTCGCTAGCTCAGTTGGTAGAGCAACTCCCTCTTAAGGAGATGGTCGCAGGTTCGAATCCCGCGCGAGGCACCATCAACGAACTGAACGGTTTTTTAGAAGCTGAAATGCGGGACGCGCGAAGCGTGTCCCACCTTATGGCTTTGAAAAAGTCGTTGAGTTCTGTTTTGGTGTGTTTATTGTACCAAGCTCGCACCTACTTTCAAAACAGCGGAATGAGGCATAAATTATGCGTAACAGAATATATTCTGTTACGCATATCGTTCTTTTAGGGATCGAATTTTTTTATCCAATCCCTTCTTTAATCTTATATAACATTTTTAATTTTTTTCTCTTTTCTTCATAGACGAGTTCTTTTAACTCGTCTATATTATAAAAAATAACTTCTAGTTGGGCATTTATCTTAAACCCAACTTTCTCTTCTTTTTCAACCTTCGAAATGGTATCTCGCAATTCCTCTAATTTTTTACTTACTTCGTCTATCAAATTATTCATTTTATATCCCCTTTCCTTTATCTAATCTCTAAGAGTCTTTCCAACTCATTTAGGCTATAAAAAATAACTTCTAAATCTGCTTTCATTTGCAATTTTATTTTTCCTTCTTCTTTTTCAATTTCAGCTAGCAATTCTACGAGCTCCATTCTCATTTCATTTGCTAAACTTTGCCCATTTTTCATTTTCCCTCCTTTTTTATAAAGTTTTTTAAGATAATTGTAAAAGAAAATTTTAATAAGAATACAGCGGAAACAATAAAAAGTCAAGATTTCCGTGTTCTATGCATCGTTAAGAAAATTCAATAAATTTTCCTAACGATGCACAAAGGAGTTTGTTCAGATGATTGTCCAAGCGGATTATCCTTAAAAACATTCTTACAAAACACATTGGAAATATCTTTATTAGATTTACCAAGAACAGCGACGCCTAAATCATTAGCATCAATAATAACAACATTATGATTTATTTCAAACTTCAAATTTTTCGCTACTTTCTCAGGCTCAGCCGGTCCTAATTTTGCATACTCGTTATATGGCGGAAGAGTATAATCGCATGGACCATCAATCGCATTTATATTTTTACCAACAACTTTATAAAAAACACCCTTTATGCCAAAAGGTTTAGTAATAATAGTAGCTAACGCGCCTATGATTATTCTGAATATTCCCCCTTCTTTAATCGCCAACTCCATTGTCCAAGGACTTCCGAGCCCAATGCCATACGGAGATTTATGGACAAATTTTACTAAAAATTTCGCGAGAAAAGATGGCTTAATATGTTTAATAGGAAATGCTCTGCCTTGTGATATAGCTACTATGCGTTCGCTTACAAAAAGAATATCGTCATTTATTAAATGCGGTTTAGCATATCGTTTAGCAATCTCAATGATATTGTCATCTTTGGTTATAATATGGGTTTTAATCGGCAATCTCGCCCATTTGCCATCAGCCAAATCAATAATCAATTTTTTACCGCTATTTGGTCTAAAATTATTTAAATTCATACTGTAGATTAAAAAATTTTCTTCCCCCAAAATGCGAAACCGTGAATTCGTTTTTACCCCCAAAATTGAATACAAATTAGTCGCCGAGCGAAGCGAGGCGAACCAACGAAATTTGACTTTTCCTTTCTGGTGCCGGGGGCGGGACTCGAACCCGCATGTCTTGCGACAAAAGATTTTAAGTCTCTCGAGTATACCAGTTTCTCCACCCCGGCGCGTTTAATAAAAAACCTCTAACTATTTCTAAACTCGCTTTGCTTGTTAATAAATAATTGATAACCTTGTTCCTTTGCTTTTTTAGGCCACGACCGGAATTGAACCGGTATAAGGACATCTACAAATTTTTAATCTCGTTTCACTCGCTAACAAATTTGTGATAACCTTGTTTTTCCAAAATAAATAAAAATAAGGACATCTACAAATTTTTAATCTCGTTTCACTCGCTAACAAATTTGTGATAACCTTGTTTTTCCAAAATAAATAAAAATAAGGACATCTACAAATTTCTAAGCTCATTTCACTCGCTAACAAATTTGTGATAACCTTGTTCCTTTGCTTTTTTAGGCCACGACCGGAATTGAACCGGTATAGGCGGCTTTGCAGGCCGCAGCATAAGCCATTCTGCCACGTGGCCGTTTTTATGAAACATTTGATAATAACGCTTTAAGTTGTTCGCCATCTAATGTCTCTTTTTCTAAAAGCGCTTTAGCTATTTTTTTTAAATCTTTCTTTTTTTCTTTAATAATATCTTGAGCGACTTTAAAAGCATTATTTATAAATTTAGCTATTTCCATATCAATTTTAGCAGCTACTTGTTCAGAATAATTTCTTTTATCCACCATATCTTTGCCTAAAAATACCATACTATGAAATCCATTGAATGAAATTGGACCAAGATCAGAGCTCATCCCATATTTTGTTACAAGGTCGCGCGCAAGTTCTGATGCTTTGTGAAGATCGCTTGAAGCGCCAGTTGTAACCTCGTTAAACATAATTTTTTCAGCGCTATATCCGCCCATCATCATGGCCAGATCCGCTAAAAATTGAGAGTAAGAATGATAACTTCTATCCTCTGTGGGAAGTTTTAATGTGTATCCGCCAGCATGCCCGCGCGATATAATAGAAACTTTTCTTACAGGATCGCTATGTGGCATATTATAAGCCACAAGCGCGTGCCCTGCTTCGTGATAAGCTGTTATCTCGCGCTCTTTTTTACTAAAAACCCTACTTTTTTTTTCTGGGCCAAGCATTACTTTTTCAATAGCTAATAAAAGATCAGATTGTAAAATTAGATTTCTTTTTTCCTTTACAGTTGCAATAGCAGCCTCATTTAAAACATTTTCTAAATCAGCTCCTGAAAAACCTGGCGTGTGTTCAGCTATTTCTTTTAAATTTATTTTATCGCTCATTTTTTTGCCTTTGCTATGAATAGCGAGTATTTCCTCGCGAGCAACTATATCAGGCAAATCAAGCACAACTCTTCTGTCAAATCGCCCTGGACGTAAAAGAGCGGGATCTAAAACATCTGGCCTATTAGTTCCGGCAAGCACTATTACATGAGTTTCTTTATCAAAGCCGTCCATTTCAACTAAAATTTGATTTAATGTTTGTTCTCTTTCATCATGCCCTCCGCCCAAGCCAGTTCCGCGTTGTCGTCCCACAGCGTCAATTTCATCAATAAATATTATTGAAGGAGCTGTTTTTTTAGCTGTTTTGAATAAGTCGCGAACTCTTGCAGCGCCAACTCCAACAAACATTTCCACAAATTGCGATCCAGATATATGAAAAAAGGGGACGCCAGCCTCTCCAGAAACAGCTCTTGCTAAAAGAGTTTTTCCAGTGCCAGGAGAACCCATTAAAATAACGCCGCGAGGTATTTTAGCTCCAATATCGTGATATTTTCCAGGATTTTTCAAAAAATCAACCACATCTTCTAATTCTTCTTTTGCCTCTTTTAAATTAGCAACATTTTTAAATGTAACTTTATTTTTTTCGTTTTGATCAAGTCGCGCGCCTGCTCTGCCAAAACCAAAAGCATCGCCTTGCTTTTTTTGCGTTGCGCGAATTAAATACCACATAAATCCTCCTATAAGTAAAATTGGTAAAAGAGTGCCTAATATTGTTGTTAGTAAAAATGTGTTTCTATTAGAAGTTTTTACTTCAATATTAAGGTTTTTTATTATTTCTTCTTTCACTCCATAAAATATTAATAGCTCTGATAGAGAACTTTCAGTCTCTTTTACTGATTTTTTGATTTCATTATTTTGCAATGTAATAGTTAATCTATTTTGATCTACTATTATATTTTTTACTTGTTCTTGGTTTATTTTTTCTATTAGCGCGCTAAAAGAAATATTTTCTGCGTCAGTTTTTAAGCCTCCGTTAAAAAGAGCGAAAACTCCAGATAAAATAACTAAAATTAATACGAAAAGACCAAAATTTCTAAGTAAAGTTGAAATAGTGTTCAGAGATTTTTTTTTAAAAAACTTTTTATTGTTTTTTTGTTTTTGATTTTGGTTTTGTTTTTGGTTTTGGTTCATCTTTGCTGACTAATTGCAAGGCCATACGATGCTCGCCTTTTTCAATAGACGCTATCTTAAAGTTATATTTTTTGCCCTCGCTTAGTTGTTTTTTAATATTAAAAATACTGCCAAATTGAGATATATGAACTAATCCATGTATTTTATCATCAAGAAAAACAAAAGCTCCAAACGGATGAATTTCTTTAACAGAACCTTTATATGTTTCTCCAACTTTATATTTTTTATCAATATCTTTCCATGGATCTTCTTTTAGCGCTCGCAAAGAAAAATTAATATTATTATTTTTAATGCCTATTATTTTAGCTTTAACTTTATCTCCCACTTTAAAAAATTCTTTTGGATTTTTTATAATTTGCCAATCAAGCTCTGATATATGAGCTAATCCTTCTAAATTATTATCAAAGCTAATAAATATCCCAAAATCAACAACTCCGCTTATTTTGCCTTCAACCACATCGTTTATTTTATACTTAGATAGCATTTTTTTAATGTCGTTTTCTTTAGCGGCTTTTTCTGAAAAAACAACATTTTGTCCGTCTTTATCTTTATTTAAAACCCGAACATTTAAATTTTTCCCCACTAAGTCTTGTAATTTGCTTAATATCTCGCTGCTATCTCCGCCAGAGCTTCTTGGATAATGTTCAGTAGAAAGTTGACTTGAAGGCAAAAATCCTTTTAATCCTTCAAATTCCAACATCAAACCTCCTTTATTAGCGCCGGTTACTTTAGCGCTGACAATTTTTTTACTATCGCACAAATTTTCAATTTTAATAGAAGCATCAAGTTCATTTAATTTCTCAAAGGAAAGTTCAATAAAACCGTCTTTATTTTCTAATGAAAAAATATTCGCTTTTATTTTTTTACCAATTAAGATATCTTTGCCAGAACTATATTTAGTAGTTAAATCAGATTTATAAATCATCCCTGTTCCCCAGGGACTTAGATCAACATAAATTCTATTTTTATCAATATTTAAGATTTCCCCTTCTATTTCTTGGCCCTCTTTAATTGATGGATTTTTAGTTGTGCTTCGTCTTTTAGTAATTTATTTAAGTCTATATTCATTCAAAATTTCCTCCTTTTTTTGTTTATTTTGAAAACAGATTTTAACCATAGCATAATATTTAAAAAAATGCAAGATCTATTGTTTTATTCGCAAGGCTTTTATTTCGCGACCTTATTGCTAATTCTTTTTTCCCAAAAAAAAGCTGTTGCAACTGCTATTGCGAGAATCGCGCCATATGCTAAAAGTAAAACAATTAGAGCATATTCTCCTAAATAATTCATAATAAAAGCAAAATACCATGATGAAAAAGCGATTGCCCCTGTTAAAAATAACGGTTTTCTTAAAGATTTAAAAGAAGAATAATGATTATCTATTGCTTTTTCATTTCTGCTAAGCTCGGAAAATGGAATCGCTATTAAAAACGGCGCGAAAATTATCATTAAAACAGCGCTACTTATTGCTACAATAAAAAGCGCTGTTGTTTGAGCTAAAAATGGGCCTGATCGCGCCAATATATCGGCATTGCCAATAAAATCTATAAATTGACTTACAAAAATAAATGCTAATCCAAGCCACATAAGCTCTGAAATTCCTTTGAGTGTTTGCAACTCGTCTTTATTAATATCAAGATCGCGTAAAAATCTAAAAAAAAGAAATAAAACCGATGTCGCGCCTCCTATTCCAAGAGCAAATCCAAATGAGTGAACTGCTTTAATAGCAACTGTTATTTCAGTTAATACTGTTATCGCAAAATCTATGTTTGCAAGAGAAATAATAAAAATGACAATAGAAAGCGTTGCAGAAAGAAGACACCAAATGCACCACTGTTTTAAAATAAAAGCTTGCGCGAATAAAAGATACAAAGAAAAAAGAAACGCGCCAGAAGTAAACATTATTAAACCAGATAAAAAAATCTTGGGAACGAGATGCGGAACGAAAATTAAAATAATATAAGATAAAAAAATAAGCGCGTAATAAAACATTCCCCAATATTCCAAAGACACGCCTAAAAATTTAGAATATCTGCTGTTTATAACAGCATTGCAATCTGATCCGATTGGACAAACAAGCTCTTTACGATGTTTTTTAGTGCGATAAATATAAAGAGCAACTCCAAATCCGCCAATAGCGGCAAAAGATATAAAAGCATAGAATCCCATTGCTTGAGACCATATAACAGCGAAAAAAAATCCGCTCATACCTAAAACTAAAAGAAAAAAGTATAAAAAAATATTTGCCTGCACAAATCGCATAAATGTTGTTTTAAATTATTTTTAAATTAGCACGAACCCCAATTGATTTTGACTTTTATGATTAAAAAATTTTCTTCCCCCAAAATTAAAATATGGTTCGAGCCGATGTTTTTCTCCGGGTTCTTTTGCGGTTTTTGTCGGTGCGGCTCTGCCACCTTTCCGAATTTTCGCAGGGAGATTTTCCAACCAAGTTATGAATTGTGCCGCGGGGCGGAAAGTTATGAATTGTGCCGCGGGGCGGAATCGAACCACCGACACAAAGCTCTTCAGGCTCCTGCTCTACCTCTGAGCTACCGCGGCGTGTTTTCAAATTAAAAAACGAGATGTTAATCTCTTATTTATGTTATAAATATATCAAGAGTAAAAGAAAAGCGCAATAGTTATAATCATAAATAAAGCATTGACATTAGACCAGAAGTAAATATTTGTAATGTTTTCTAATATATTAACAACAGAAACTAAAATTAAAGCGGGTGAGCAGAATCGAACTGCCGTCTCTACCTTGGCAAGGTAGTATAATAGCCACTATACCACACCCGCGAAAATAACAAGCCAATGATTGTTCAAGATTCTTAATTCGTTTTTAATATATCATTTTTTCAAAATACAGTAAATTAGCCCTAATAATTCCCAAATGGATTTTCCACTCCTCTCACTTCAAAGTGCGTGTGACAACCAGTTGAATAACCTGTGTTTCCTACAAGAGCGATTGTTTGACCAGATAACACTTCTTGACCCTGGATAACTAATATTTTAGATAAATGTCCGTAAGCTGTTCTGATTCTGTTGTCGTGGTTTATAATTATATATTGACCAAATCCTCCATTCCAGCCAACATCGTCAGCAATACTTACAATGCCATCCATAGCTGCTAAAACATTTGCTCCACAAATTTTAGCTAAGTCAACAGCATTATTATAATGAAGTCCTTGTGATAAACGAGCTCCTGGCAAAGGATTTGTAAACTGACCAATAATTTTAGGCAAAAAATCAGAAACATAAAAATTACTTCTTGATTTAGTTTTTAGCGCTGGTTTTCCACCAGGAATAATAAGTAATTGTCCTTTAACAATAAATCCATTGCGCTCTAAATTATTGAATTCAATAATATCTTCTGGCGCTCCGCTGTAGAGCTCGGCAATAGATGATATAGCGTCTCCTTCTTTAACTATATAGCGAATTCCATCAATAGGTAAAATTTTTAATTTATCGCCAATTGATATGGTGTCGCGAATAGTTAAATTATTAGCCCAAAGAAGCGTATCTATGCGTAAACCAAAACGAGCGGCTATCAAAGACAATGTATCTCCTTGTTTAATTGTATAAATATCAATTTGATTTCTAAATCCTAATTCATCGTTTTTAATTAACTGATTTTCAAATAAAAATTGATTTATGGCAAGCATTGTATTATCTACTATCTGATACTCTATTCTTGGTTTTTCTATTCCTCCGGTTTGATTAATGAAAATAATCTTATTACTTGGTTTTGGATTATAAGACGCATAAAGAAAAAGACTCTCTGACGCGAATGCAAAGGTTTTAGGAATAAAAAATATTAATAATAGAACTAACAAAAACCAAAACCGAGTAAGAAATTTACTATAATAAATGGTAATAGATTAATAATTAATTCTAACTGTTCACCAAAAACTAATCTTTCATCAAAAAAGAAAGTTGGATTTAATATCCAACTTTCTTAAGTATAGCAACATTAACATCAAATGTCAACAATTTTTAAAGTAAACTAAAAAAATTACTCTTCATCCTCTTCATCTTCTTCATCTTTATCTTCATCTTCTTCTTTCTCTTCATCGCCATTATCCATTATATTTAATAAAATATTATTCATATATACACCTCCTATTCTTTAGTTAGAAACATCATTGTATATGATATATTTTTTTTGTCAACAAAAAATTCTAAAGTTTAAAAGAATGACATATTGCTACTGCTAATCCGTCTGCTGCATCGTCTGGAGTAGGATGACGCTCCATTTTTAAAATTTTTTGCACTATTTTCTGCATCTCTGCTTTTTTAGCTTTTCCATCTCCAGTAAGAACATTCTTAATATTAAGCGGAGTGTACATAATAAAAGGTATTTTCTTTTGCTTAAAAGCAAGCATTATAATCCCCTGCGCTTGACTTACCTGAATTACTGTTTTTTGATTTCTAAAAAAGAAAAGTCTTTCCATTGAAGCTTCTTCTGGCTTAAATTCTTTTATTAATTTTTTTATTTCATTATAAATGCTCAAAAAACGCTCTTCAATATCCATATCCGGAGTTGTTTTTATAATTCCGTGAGCAATATGCTTTAGCTTTTTTTTATCTTTTTTTATAATTCCGTATCCTACGCTCGCGATCCCAGGATCAATCCCAAGTATTATCATAACTTTTAAATTATTATTTTTATTAAATATTTATAGGGTGTGCGGGAAGTTAATTAAAAGTTTATAAATAAATTATTTTTCCTAAAACTCTTTCTATTTCTTCTATTGATATTATGCCTTGTATTAGCTTTAACATAGCATCTTGTTCTAAAAAAATACTATTGTTTTTTAAAGCCATTTTTTTAATTTCTGGTTTGCTTATTTTATTTTTTATCGCCTCCTTAATTTCATCATTTATAAACACTGTTTCAAATATTCCTATTCTTCCCTTATATCCAAGGTTATTACACTTATCGCATTTATTGTTTTTATTTGCTTTAAATGCTTTGCTTAAATTAATTGAAGCATAATGAAAAACCTCTGATAATGAGAATAAAATATTTTTTATAGAATTTATCTGTTCAGTGGTTAGGGCTATTTTTATTTTACAAGCGTTACAAAGCTTGCGCGCCATGCGTTGAGCAAGTATTAAATTAATTACCGGAGAAAATAAATTTGCGCCTATGTCAAGTGCTTCAAAGCGCTCTATTATTCCTATTGCGTCGTTTGTGTGGATCGTGGATAAAACCAAGTGTCCTGTGCCAGCTGACTGAATAGCGGTTTTCGCTGTTTCATTATCTCTTATTTCGCCTATCATTATTACATCTGGATCTTGACGCAAAATAGCTTTTAAAGCGCCTTCAAATTGATATCCTTTGTCAGGGTCTATTTGCGTTTGAATCGCTCCTTTGATTTTATATTCTATTGGATTTTCAATTGTAATTATTTTTCTTTGGAACGAATTATTTATTTCTTTAAGAATAGAATACACAGTAGTGGTTTTCCCAGCTCCAGTAGGACCTGTAATTAAAATCATGCCAGTTGGTTTGATTAAATCTTCTTTAATTAAATTGACTATCGCGTTGTTAATTCCTAAATCTTCCAATGTAAAGTAAAAATCTCCTTGTAAAAGCCTCATAACTATTACCTCTCCATAGCTTCCTGGAATAATTGATAATCTTACATCTGTTGAGCTTTTCCCAATAATAAAACTAAATCGCCCTTCTTGCACTTTCTGGTGTTTTCCTATATCTAATTTTGCCAATTCTTTTAACTTAGAAGAAATATAAAAAAGATATCTAATAGGCAAAGACGCTATGTTATATAAAATTCCATCAATGCGAAAACTTACATCAAGTTCTTGCCCCCCTGGATTTAATTGAATATCACTTGCTTCTAATTTTTTACCTAAGCTTAAAATCCATTCTAAAAACTCTTCTTCTAAAACTTGCTCTATTTTTTCTTTAATAATTTCAATATTAAGAGATATATCAGAAACAGTTTTTGCTATTTTATCATTTATATTAAAAGAGCGCGACAAAACAGAAAGCATTATTTTGCCATAGAGATTCTCAATATTTTTAGATTCTCCGGCTACTCTCCCAATTTCATCTAAACTTGTTATCTGCTGTATTACCTTAATTAAGCCATGTTGAAGAAGAGTAATCATGCCTTCTTCCATTAACACTGCCCGCAATTCATATATTGTTGTTTTTTTAAAAATTGTTTCTTGTATACGATCATTTATAGAAAATATTTCTAAAATACTTGTTCTTCCTTTATATCCAGTGCCAAAACATTCATTACAACCCTTGGCGCGCATTATTTTTCCAGTAATATCAGGTATTGTAACTCCTGCTTTAGGAGAAATAAGACTTAACGCCTCTATTATAAAATTTTGATTAAACGCGCTTATTTCGTATTCTTCTTTGCATTTTTCGCATAATTTCCTTACAAGCCTTTGCGCTATAACAGCGCTTATAGCGCTTACAATAATATTTCTCTTAACATTTAGATTTTCCAATCTTTCAATTGCTGTTGGCGCATCATTAGTATGAAGAGTTGACAAAACTAAATGCCCTGTTAAAGAAGCGTTTACAGCAATATCAGCTGTTTCTTCATCTCTGATTTCTCCAACCAAAATTACATCCGGGTCTTGTCTTAATATAGCGCGCAAACTTTTAGCAAAAGTGTAGTCTCTGTTATAATTAACTTGTGTTTGCGTGATTCCTTTTATTTTATATTCTATCGGGTTTTCAATAGTTATTATATTAATATTTGGCGTTTTAACATGATTTAAAGCGGAATAAAGCGTGGTTGTTTTTCCAGATCCAGTTGGGCCAGTGCTTAAAATAAGACCATTAGGAAGCTCAAGAGCAGATATTAATATATTAAGCTGATTTTTTTCAAAACCCAATTCTTCTAATTTTAAACTAAAATCTTCTGATATTAAAACCCTCATAACAAGTGTTTCGCCAAAAGAACTTGGTATAATTGAAACCCTTATATCACTGTTAACAACGTTTTTACCAACTCTTTTAATAGAAAATCTTCCGTCTTGAGGCAAGTCTTTTACATTAAGTCTCATTTCTGTTAAGATTTTTATCCTCATTAAAAGCCTGTGATATTGAATGTTTTCAATATTTCCTATGTCTTCTAATACGCCGTCTATTCTAAATCTAATATTAACAAGATTTTCTTCTGGTTCAATGTGAATATCTGAAGCGCCAGATTGTATTGCTCCAATAAATAAAAGCGCCAATATATCGCTGATTTCTTTTTCATCCTTCATTTTATATAGTCTTTCTTTGATTTCAGTTTTATTTTTAAAGCTTAATTTTAATTTTTTTTCAAAATCTTCTTCTATAATAAAAACTTGCTTCAAATCTTTTTTTAAAGGCTTATATGATTTATATCCTTGCCATGCGTTACTTAAACTGCTTAAAGACACTGCTATTTTTTTAATTTTAAATCCTTGTCTTTCAAAATTAGAAGCGATCTTTTCTATTTCAGGCGAATCTGGATTAAATACTGCGAGCGCAATAATACTGCCTTGTTTTTTTATTATAGCTATTTTCGCGCTTATTGCGTCTTCTTCTGATATAGAAACTAAATCATCTAAGTTTATCGGCACTAAATCTAAATTTAAATACTCTATTCCAAACTTAGCTGCTTTTACTTGCGCTATTTTTTCTTCTTGCTCGCGCTTAATACTACCTAATTTTTGCCAAGGGGATTTTATTTTCATAAAACATTTATAAAATTACAATTTTGCAAAGGTTTTATGAAAACAAGGTTATCAATGTTTTCTTATGAACGAAG
>Ga0209542_10011034_pt1 | contig 16122 bp, 11 predicted proteins | sample RifCSPhighO2_01_FD_184028 | JGI IMG/M metagenome (GOLD analysis project Ga0209542, IMG submission 184028) | Soil microbial communities from Rifle, Colorado - Rifle CSP2_plank highO2_0.1 (SPAdes) (version 2) | ecosystem: Environmental > Terrestrial > Deep subsurface > Rock core/Sediment ... | reverse complement strand
TATTAAAGCACGCTAGTACCAATTTCAGCAAAACCGGAGGCAGTTTTGCTAGTCATTCAGGTAGTCATTCGGGTCGGGGTCGAATGACTAGGCAACAAGACGGAAAATTCGCCTAAACACTCACGATTTTCGCCCTCCTCCTCGCAAAAGAGAAGTCCTACTTCACTCCGCTCCGCCCTGCTGGTCGTCTCTCCGTGAAGCGGCCGCAGATTACTGCGTCCGCCCCCAAGTTCGCGTCTGGTGGCTCGGCCTTCTCCTTCCGTCCTGCTGTTAATTTTTGCTCGTCGGTGGGGGGTTACGATGAGAGAAAATTGAAGGACGGAAGGAAGAAGGCCTCGTTGGCGGGGGTCTAAAAAGCTATACTTTAAGGAAGCTCTATGCCTAACCCAAGAAAACAGAAGTTTGTTCGAGGAATCCCTGCCGACCCCCTCAAATTACAGCCCCGCGACATTGCCCTCCTTTGCGATGTGGCCGAGTTCCGTTTCCTCAATACCCCTCAAATTTTGGCTTTGCACTCCGGCGGGAAAAGGAATCTCCTGCGACACCTTGCCTCTCTTTTTGAGCATGGCTATCTTGATCGTCCGAAACAGCAGGCTTCCGCCCGTCTCGCGTCGTCTCACCTTATCTACTCGCTGGGTCGCAAAGGAGCGGCGGCGATTATCGGCAACGCCGGAGAGCGCGAAGGAGTGTATCGCCGTGTAAAAGAAAACGAACAGACACTTCCTCTCATTGCCCACTCGCTGATGGTTTCGCAATTCCGCGTCTGCCTCATACTCGCATTGAAAAAGCATAGCGATATAAAACTGACACGCTGGATACAGGGCAATGATTTGAAGTCTGCTCTACGGAAGCACGGCGAACACCCTCCGCTCGTGGCGGACGCTTTTTTCGTGTTGGAAACGCCGACGCACAAGTATCCGTGTTTTTTAGAAGCCGACCGAGCGACGATGACGCAGGAGCGTTTTGTATCAAAGTTGAAAATGTACTGGCGGCATAACCGCGAGGAGAGTTTTAAGGATTCGCTCGGCGTTTCCCATTTCCGCGTCCTCACGATTGCTCCGCACGAAAAGCGGGCGGAAAATCTTTGTCGTGCGGCCAAGGACGCTGACGACAGACGCGAAGGCAGTTTGATGTACCTTTTTCTTTCCGAAACGCGATATAATGTGGAGACACCGGAGGCGTTGCTAAAGGCGGTGTGGCAGTCGCCGAAAGACGACGAACCGCACTCAATCGTCTAGGAAACGTTTCTTTATTATCAGTTTATTAACAACAATTCTTTATGTGGATTTTTATCGTATTCGTTCTTATTCTTGTCGGTTTGTATGCGTTCAGGCGTTTTGATAATTGGTCAAAGTGGAAAATCGGAGACCAACACAAAATCACCGAGGAGAAAACGATTGACGAATGGGTCGCCCTCATCAACGGAGCGGCGAGTAAGTGCGATAAGACTATGGAGAAGCTCGCCCGTGCAATTCAAGCCGAAAAGATACCGAATATTTCCATTTCAAAGAAAGAAATTAAACTTGGACGCGACCCGCGTCCTTTCCTTGTCATAGAGCATAATTTCTTAAAAGGCTATTACATGTATGTCGCCGCTCTCGCCTACGGCGAGGATCGCCTGAATGTCGTCTGGTATCTCGTTTTGGATACGCCGGAGATTTCGGCAGCTCGCAAAAAGGCACGACGCGGAGGCATAGAAGACCCGACGACATGGATGAATAATATCTTTACTGGCGGCTTCAACCGCGTGCTGAATATGTCCATTTTGGATAAGTTGGAACTCACGAACTACGTTACGCTCGTTCACGGCGTTGTGGTGGACACAACGCGGGAGTTGATGAAAGAACAAAACCTAGACTTCTCAAAGATAAACACGCAGACCAAAGGATTCTTAAAGCTCTCCTAACCCATGCCGGAAAACCGCTTAACAAAAATATGGCGGTGGATTGCAGGCGGTCGTGAATTGCCTCTTTTTGCGAATGAAAACCTTGAACCCGTCGTCCGCTCTCGTATGCCGAACGCGGACGAACTCGTTCTCGGCTGGGCGGAGAGCGAAGACGAGGAAACGGGACAACCCGTCCGGCAACTTATGGGCGTCCCGCAACACTATCGCTCAACGCACTTCTATATTGTCGGGGCGTCGGGGTCGGGCAAGACAAAATTTATGGAGAACCTCGCCTTGCAGGACGCCAAGAACGGCAACGGCTTCGGTGTCGTAGACGCTCACAGCGACCTGACGGAGGACTTAAAAAGTTATCTGCTTTTTCAGCACTCGGACGACTTGGATTTCTTGAAAGAAAACGTCGTCCTCATTGACCCGTCCGACCCCGACTATACGGTGTGCTTCAATCCGCTTGAACGAGTGCACGGCATGGATACCGACATGGTGGCGGGCGAATTGTTGGAAGTATTCAAAAAGATATTTGGCGACGCGTGGGGCAACCGCTTGGCGGACTTGCTTATGAACACCCTCATCGCCCTTATAGAGAACGAATTGACGCTCGCGGAGTTGCCCCTTTTTCTCACGGACTTCAAGTTTCGCAAAATGATTTTGGAGAAAGTTGAGAGCCAATCCTGCCGAGATTATTTTGATAACTTTAATTCGCACCCGCCCAGCAAACAGCGCGAATGGGCCGAAAGTACGCTCAACAAAGTACACGCGTTTCTCAATAACGGCAAAGTGCGGCAGATGTTCGTTTCGCCCAAAAGCACTTTCAGCTTCCGCGATGTTATGGACAAGAAGAAAATCCTTTTGGTGAAGTTAGACCGCGGACGGCTCAAAGGGAGCGCGGACTTGCTCGGCTCGCTTCTCTTGGCGAAGATTCAAATGACGGCGTTTGCCCGCACCGACACGATTGAAGCGGAGCGTCTGCCGTTTTACTTGTATGTGGACGAGTTTCAGAACTTCGCCACCGAGAACTTTATCCAAACGCTCGCCGAGAGCCGGAAGTATAAGTTGCCGCTTATTTTGGCTCACCAAAATCTCGCTCAACTTCCGCCTGCCCTCCGTGCTTCCATTCTGACGAATTGCACGTTGCAGGCTTACTTCCGCATATCCCGCGCCGACGCGGATATTCTCGCCAAAGAATCCCTTGCCTCTATTTACAACGACCCGCCCGGCTGGGAGTGGTATATCCAACAACTCCAAGAACTGCGCCCGACATGGTGCGTTATGAAGAACAAAATAGACGGCGACGTTATGAAAATACAGACGCTTGAACTGCCTCCGGCTCACGAAATTATTGATGACGACGCGAAGGTATACGCGAAGGCGGTATCGCAGGCAAAGATCGGAGAAAAGTATCTCCGCCCTCGCAAGGAGATTGAGGAGGAGTATCAAAAGCGACGCGGGGAGCTTTTCAAGCGTATGGACGCGGAGAGTTTTAGGGAGGTGAAGAAATAATAAAGCGTTTGTGCTATCCTAACCATATGAAAGTCGCCACGGACGCCGGAGCAAAATACACAAAAAAGTCATTTATGACTTTTTTGGAAGGACAGCCAAACTGTGATGAGAAATGGGTCATGGGTATTATTCGAGCTTCTTCTCCTGACGATATAACTCAAGCATTGAAATCTTTGTCTTTTTATAGCAACAAGGAGCGTTTTGAATTTCTCAGAAGAGCCTGCGGGGTCGCATAAATTGCCCTCGTAAGCTAACGGATAAACTGCCTCGGTTCTAACGAGGACTTGGAAGTTCGATTCTTCCCGAGGGCACAATTTGACTTTTTCTCCCCATTTCTCATATCCTTAAACCACGATTCATTATCACCAAGCCCACGGCTAACGTTGGTGCTTCGGGCGGAGAGAGTGCGGGGAGACGCACTTAATCCGGTTTCCGGGGATTTCTCCCAAAATCCTCGGAACGGAATGAATATTCAGACATAAAATAGGGTTACGACAAAGAGACGTGTTTCCACGTCTCTTTGTTTTTGTTTGTGCGTTTACAAAATGGACGAACTGGAACTGCTCGGACAAACCACTTTCAGAGAGGAGCTGAAAGCGTTCGGTATCAAAAAGTCGGATCGCCGACATCATTTGTATATCGTCGGCAAGACAGGAACGGGCAAGTCCACACTCATTAAGAATATGGTGATACAGGATATGCGTTTGGGACATGGCGTCGCACTTGTAGACCCGCACGGCGATTTGGTAGAAGATTTGCTGAACTTCATACCAAAGGAACGCACGAACCAAGTCGTCTATTTCAATCCCGCGGACACATCTTTCCCCGTTGCTATCAATATCCTTGAAGCGAAAGGCGACGATGAAAAACATCTTGTCGCCTCGTCGCTCGTTTCCGTTTTCAAGCACTTGTGGAAAGATTTTTGGGGTCCGCGGCTTGAACACATTTTATACAACTGCGTCTTAGCTTTAATGGACACGCCCGGGCAAACCTTGCTCGGCGTGTATCGCCTTTTAGTGGACGACGACTTCCGCAAGCGGATTGTCGCCAACGTCAAAGACCCGATTGTAAAAATGTTTTGGACGGAAGATTATGAGAACTACGACCTCCGCTTTCAGAAAGAAATAATCTCGCCCGTCCAAAACAAAGTCGGACAGCTTCTCTCCAGTCCGCAAATGCGGAACATCATCGGACAACCAAAAAGCTCGGTGGACTTCGGTTTTGTCATGGATCAAAAGCGAATCCTCCTCGCTAATTTATCCAAAGGAAAGATTGGCGAGGATAAATCAAACCTGCTCGGCTCGGCTATCGTAACGAAAATGTATCTGGCCGCTTTGGAGCGGCAAAATCTACCCGAAGAAATCCGCAAGGATTTTTATCTCTACATAGACGAGTTTCAAAACTTTTCCACCGACATTTTCCCGTCTATTCTCTCGGAAGCCCGAAAATACAGGCTCAATCTGAACCTCGCCCACCAGTATCTCTACCAGTTGCCGGATAGTATCAAGCACGCTGTTTTTGGCAACGTCGGGACTGTCATTTCTTTTCGCGTCGGGAGCTATGACGCGAAGGAACTGGCGGAAGAAATGAAGCCCGTATTTTCGGGCGAAGACTTAGAGAACCTAGATAATCACCATATCGCTTTGCGATTGCTGATAGACGGAAAAATGTCTCCCGCTTTCTCCGCAATTACCATGCCCCCGCTCAAACCGAAAGGACACGAAGCGGAGCGAGACACAGTTTTACGAATATCGCGGGAACGCTACGCGACACCACGCGATATTGTGGAAGAAAAATTACAAAGTTGGTTTGAAAATAAATAATTTCTCGGCCATGCGGCCACGAGCTATTTATTTTCAATCATAATCTATCCCCCCACCGACGAGCAAAAATTAACAGCAGGACGGAAGGAGAAGGCCGAGGCACAGACGCGAACCCGCGGCATTTTCACGGAGCGACGGACGCTAGGAGGAGCGGAGTGAAGTAGGACTTCACCTTTTCGAGGAGGAGGGCAATAATCGTGAGTGTTTAGGCGGACTTTCCGCTTTCCCTGCTAGTCATTCGGGCAATGAGTGAATGACTACCTGAATGACTAGGTAAACCGCCCCCGTTTTTGGTAAGATTGGTACTAGCGTGCTTTAATAAACACTCCAAGATTAAAGTAGTAGAAATTTTTCCAATTTTTTCTTTGGCGGTAGCCAAAGAAAACCATTGATTCACGGCAATTCCGCACGCTTCGCGTGCTTTTAGGGTGAGGTTCGAAAAATACGAAGCCGAAGATTTTTGGAGGGAGGATTTTTTGGAGGGGAGGTCGAAGACGAATACCAACACTTGCCCCAACCCTCCCGTGCGCGTGTTGAAAGACTTTTGCCGACTTGGAGATCGGCAAACTCCCTTATCCAAACACCAGCACCTTATCCGAATCCTCAACCATTTTGAGCAGGTCAGACATTGTGGAGACAGGGCAGACGTTGCTTTCTTCTTTGCCGCGTATTTTTAGACAAGAGCCGCAGGCGTAGATTTTTCCTTTCAGGTTTTTGAATTCCGCTATCTTCGCGGAAATATCAAAGTCCTTACTGTCGGGAATGGTATCCAGTTCCGACCCCTCGCTCATTAAAAAGACCTCTGCCTCGTTCCCGGCTTTGAGCGCAGTGATTCCGAGGCGGAACGTATTCCACACGTGTTCTGGTTTGTTGGATTGTAAGATGATGCCGAGCTTCATAAAGCCATTATACCAACTTGCCTATTGAAACTCCTAACACTTGCCCCAACCCTCCCGTGCGCGTGTTGAAAGACTTTTGCCGACTTGGAGATCGGCAAACTCCCTTATCGAATCAGTATTTATCGGATACGCCGATAAAATCGGTTATTTTTTCTTTAAGTTGGGACAACCCGTGGTCGTCTCCAACATCAACGTGTGAGGTAGTCCAATTACAAAACGAGTAAATCTTCTTTATTGTATCCAAGTCTGTATTAGATACTTTCTTATTTTCCTTTATTCCTTCAATAACTTTTCCAAACTCATTCGATTCATTCCAGTGGAGCAAGCGGCACTTGATAAAATATTCCGTTTCGTAGCGTAGATATTGTCCATATTCAACGATCTGAAGCTCAATGTCGAATCCGGCAGGATTTTTACCAAGATTCACAAGGTGTGTCTCAAATTCCTGAAGCCTTTGTATAAATCTGCCTTCCATGCTTTTACAAATAAAACTCCCCCCTAAGTGTCCTTTATTTCTGACAATGTTGTATTCGGCGGAATGTTTATCGAATCGCTTTCGGAGAAATTTAAAGAAAGTTCGGTGATGTGTGAGAATAAAAATCTGTGAAAACTTTTTCTTCTCATCAGCAATCAAATCCACAAGACTACTAAGATTACTATCGTCGAGACTGGTAATTGGGTCATCGAAGACCAAGACTTTTTGATCTTTATCGTTTTGAATATCGAGCCAAGCGAAAAAGAAGCAGAGCGACAAGACTTGCATTTCACCCTCGGAAAGACCCTCCTTTAAATCCCTTTCGTTGCCGTCTGGGTCAACTACCCTGAAGGCAAACGGAAATTCTTTTGTTGAGCCAGTGTGTCTGTTTGATGTGTCGAGTTTAAGTTGGAAGTTAAAATTAAAGTTCTTGAAATAAGATTGTATCCTTTTTAAGGTCTTTTCAAATGCCTCTCTTGAACAATATTCCTCATATTTCTCTCTTGCCGATTTATGCTCTTCTTTTGACTTTTCAAAAACTGACGTTAATTTGTTTAGCTCCTTATCTTTCTCAAGCTTGAGTTTTTGATTATCAATTTTACTGCTATCAATAAAAGCCAACTCGGACTTGATACCTCCCAACTTCTCAGAAGCCTTGCCCATTCTCTCCACAAGTTTTTTGCTTGTGTGTTCTTTTTTGAATAATTTAATCAACTCATTCTTTTTTTCCACCAGAACAATGAGTTTAGCGAGAAGTTCTGTAATACTTTTCACCTCTTTACTTACTTCGCCATACAACGCGGAGATATTTTCCTTGCTTGGTTTTTCCAGTCCAGATATTTTCTTTTCCAACTCATCAATCTTCTGTGTTGGACGTTTTTTCCTGAACCCCTCCTCTTCTTCTAGTGAATAAAGTTCCTTTATTGAATACTGTTCCGAGAATCTTTTTATTCTAATAAAAATATTATCAAGATTCAGATTTCTAAGCGTTTCTTGAATCTCCTTTAATTCATCAGTGAGGCTGCGTTTGTAACTATCAAACGCCGCTTTCTGTTTTCTGTAGGAATCGTCATAAATCTGGTTGTAAACTCGAATTATCTCCGTGATGTTTTCTTCTTTATCCTTTGCTTGGCAGAAAGGACACTCATGGGAAGCGATTTTTCTTATCTCAAAACCAGCCTCGAAGAAATCTTTATGCTCTTTTATCTTTCTAATTAGTTCCTCTTCTGCCTTTATCTTTACTTGCTCTTTCAAATCAAAGTCGAATACCTTTTGGTATCCGGCTTCTTGAGAGAAGTTTATGCTTGCGTCCGGTTCTTCAAGTTCTTCGAGCGATTGAATCTCTGTAGCTTTTTGCAAAAGTTTTTGATCGCTCTTAATACTGCCCCCAAGCTCCGATTTTTGTTCCTCCAATGTCTCCTTAAGTTTTTTGAGGTCGCTCTTGCTTTTCGATTTATGTTTTCTAAAGAAAACTTCTTCTTCGTCCGTAAGTTCGAAGGAAAGAGTTTTGGTATTGCTTCTCTTAAAATCATCGAAGGTCTTACCGTGTTCGTCTTTTGTTTTTGCAAGAGCGTCTCTAACCTCACGGAGCTTTATTGCCTCGCCGTCGAACTCAATTATCAATTTGCCTGATTCTTGTTCTTGTTCGCCCTGTTGCGTGCCGCGATCACGGCCTGTGTGAACATTTTTATCCACAAACTCTCGGTCAAAAAATAAGATCGAGGAGTTTGAGATACTGCTCGTCCATAATTTGTTCTCGTATTTGTATTCGGTATCATCAATTAACAATCCAACTTCTTCAGGAAAGTATCTGCTGAAGTTCTTATTTTGGGATACGCTTTTTAAGATATTGCATACCGAGGTTTTACCGCAGCCATTTTCTCCGTAGAGGATATTGACCTCTTCGTGGAAGTTTTCGTTATTTAAAAAGGGTTGCCAAGAGTAATCTCGGAATGATTTATATTTCTTGATATGTTGGATTTTCTGAATCGTCATATTCTATGGGTTTTTCCAATAGGTCGTCTTGTCTAGTTTACGAAATAAGAGGTTTAAGAATGACAAGAGATCGAGAGCGTCTTCGCGATCAATCGGCCAATCTAGGGCGGGTTCGTGAGCCTGTGGATTGCGAATAGCTCTCATCAGGCCGATTGATAGGTGCATGACACCTTCTTGTTCGCTTCGTTCAGACCTCGTTTGTTGTGCGTTGAGTTTCAGAGTGCCTGACAGGGCAAGGGCTAATTCCATTAACTTTGCACCATACTCGCTCATTTGAGATTTCGCCTGTATGTCCTTATCGTAAACCTTACAACATTCAAAAACTGCGTGAAAATAATTTCCTTCTATAAATAATTTTCGGGCGTGTTGACTAATCTTGCCGTGGAACTTTCGCTCGTCAAATATTCGTATGTTTTCCGGTATGGCCTTTGTGAGTGAGGTCGTTCTTTCTCCTAGTTTTCTAATTTTCCCGTCGTCTCCAATTCCTAATCCATAGAAACTAAGTATCTGATTTACTTCCTTGCAGACTTCCGTATGCCGTTCGGGCGCAGAGAAATATTCCTGCGGATCGCAAAACTGCTGTATGAGTTTTAGGATATTGTGCGTCCCATACTTCTGTTTTTGCATTTGCTCAAGTGTCGCGTAAACAAAACGCCACTTAGTCCCAGTGTCGTGCGATATTTCGGGGAAGCCCGCTTTGCGAAAAAGCTCGGAGATTTCCGAGCCAGTACGATTATCTCCTATAATCTTTGACAATGCTTCAAGGGCAGATAATTTGAAGGATTCCAATTCCATAGTGTTATTTACTCCAACCGCGTATCACTTCTTGGAAGTTTCTCGGCCTTTGCTGTTGTTTATCCCAACCTTCCTGCTTTATATAAAGCATTTTGAAGGTAGAGTTTTTCTGACTGGCGTTCACGTCTCCGCACCATTGCTCAAGACGCTTTATTTTTTCGACATCATCAAGGTCTTCCCGCCCCTTCGTCTCAACGACGTAGTATTCCTTTGGGGAGACTTTAACAATAAAGTCAGGGTAGTAGTCGGAAATACTGCCGTCGGCGTTCCGGTAATCAATCTTGAAGTGGACTGCGAAATAATTTTTCGCGTATGAAATTATGTCGTCGCAGTCCTCTAAGAAACTAGCGAACTCAAGCTCGAAGTGGCTATCGGCCACAATCTTATTGAATACGCTCTTTTTCGGGACAAGGTATCCTTGATCCTTTACGACGAACGGACGGCTCTTGCTGATTTTTATATAATCGCGTATCTCTGCCTCTCCTTTATCAAGGACAGTCAGCGCGTTTATCTCCTTTTGGAACGTCTCGAAGATAGTCCGCGAAGCCTCAATCTCCGACAGATTGCGGAGCGAATTGAGATCATCAAGCTCTATGTGCTTGGTGAATAGCTCGTCTTGTATAAACTCTTTTACCTTCCCGTAGAGAATATCGTAGCCACTCACCAAACGGAGTGCCTTCATAATATTTTGCGTGAAATATCCGACTACGCTTTGGTAGTTCGGAATGAAGTTGCTGTCCAACTCCGTTTTGTGCGTTATCTCTCCGCTCGCTATGTCGTGGAAAATAATCTCCCGCTTTTCTTCTTCGGAAAACTCTTTCAGCCCAATTTTCTTATGGCCGAATTTCGCCACATCAAGTCCCGAAAGGTTTTTATATTCTCGGTAGATTCGTGGTGTTAGGACAGGAATCTCTATGTCCAATTTCTCAATATCCTTCTTGAGATTCTCCCGATCAATTTCTACGATAAGCGGAGCTTTTGGCTCTGTTCCTTCGCCCATTTTCTTATGCTCAAGTTCAACGCCTTCGCTCTTAATGGATTCTACAAAATCCATAAAGGCGTCCGTGCCGACGACGCTTACTAGCTCCGTTAGTTCAGGGTCGCGATACATACGGCGTAGTCCGCGACCAAGCGTCTGTTCGGGCAAAATGTTGCTTTGGGCGGCGTAGGCACGCAAGCCAACAATCGTCGTTACATTTCGTACATCCCAACCTTCTTTGAGCATAAGCACCGAGACAATCGCCTTGTAGGGATTGTCCAAGCGATCTACTTCATTCGCGGCTTGCCGGAGGATTTTCAATTCCTCCTCACTCTTACCCGATACACTTTCCGATATTTCTCCGTTGTCTTTCGTATGAATAACCAACACAGAATCTTTCAGTTCTGGGTAGGTATTCTCAAGATATTCCGCGACATCATCGCAGTTTTTGGTGTCGTCGGTCATTATGAACAGTACTGCCTTTTTATTTACCTTGATGTGCTGGTCATAAACCTTCCGCCATTCTAAAAAGCCGAGGTGTAAATAATCTTTGTATCGCTCCGTGTAGCTCGCACTTTTATGCTCCTGTAATTTTGCCCTACTTGCTGAATCGGGCAAGACGGGGTGCTTCACTACGTTTTGGTGAATCGCCTCTACGAGCGGATAGTCGCTTACAGTCTGCACGAAGATAGAGCCGTTGTTTCGTTTCGGCGTCGCCGTAACATCAACTTGAAGGCTTAATTGTCCGCCTTTCATTTTCAGCCGATTGTGAATATCCTCAATCGCCTTGAACCACGCGAGGCGCGGGTCGTGTATGTGGTGTGCCTCGTCGTTGAGTATCACTAACTCGTCCACGTTGCGGACAATATCGCCGAGGTCAATCTTCGATTCGTTCGTCTTACCGACTGGCTTCTTGCCTAAGAAATAATCTACCGTGTCGGGATCGCCGAAGCTCGCCGATTCCGTTGCTCCTTCATAAATGCGGTGAATATTTGTCAGGAAAATATTTCCGCTTTTCTTTACTACCCCCACTTCGTCTTGAATGTGGAGTGTCATTTGAAAATCGTCCCTCCAATTCTTGTCGTGGTATCCATTGTCGGGCAATACGGGGTCTTCAAAAAAGATTTTCAGTCCGTCGAAGTCCGCACGGATACGGTCAAGAACAATGATGTTCGGAGTGATAACGAGGAAGTTTCGAGCGAGAGCGGAATCTTTTTCGTAGAGTTTATGAAAATAGCTCCACGCCAAAATCAAACTCAAGACTTTTGTCTTGCCTGAACCCGTCGCCATTTTTATTACATACCGCGTCCAACTCTCGTCGAACATTCCGGCGGATATTGCGTTAGAGCTATCAAAACGTATGAGATCGTATTTGTCTCTTGCCTTCGCAACTTCGTAGAGCCAAATGATAGTTTCCAACGCTTCGCGTTGAGCGAAGTAATACTTGAAAAGAAAAATCTCCCCACTTGCAAGCTCCGTCGGGTGATCGGTAAGAAACCACCACTTGAGTAAGGCCTTGCTAGTCTCGCTTGCTCCTTCATAGCCGGACAATCGCCATTCTTTTACTTTCTTGCGAAGCTCCGCGACTAAAGGCGGGAGCAGTTTCTCGTAGCCTTGTTCGCGTAGATTCTCGTCAGCAGGAAACCACCGGATTGCCGGATCGAGAATGTCGTATGGCGATGTCGGGAAGTTTTTGTGGAGAGCCATATATTTATATTTTTATCTCCACAACCTTCATTGTGTCATTGCCGAATATATCAACGACTTTCACGGCAACCTTTCGCTTGCCGGGACTTACCTCCACCGGCGGTGTAGTCAGTTGCAAGTCCCTTTTCTTTTTCGTGCGGAAGTCCTGCCATTCATTCTCAAATATATAATCGCCAGTCCAACGATCCTCGAACTCTCCCGTCTCCTCGTTCTTCACACGGATAACTTCTTTCTTACTCTCAAAATTGAAGTCCACCGCCCAATAGTCTATCCAGTCCGTCCACTTCTTCGTTAGGACTTCACGGGTAGTAATGCCTTCTTTGTCCTTTGCGATTTTGATAATCTGCCCGTTCTCAACGACGAGTTTCTTGCCGCCGTTCTTTAGGTTTTCTTCAACCTCTTTGACCGAATCTTGATTGTAGAAAACCGAGAAATCGGTTAGCTCAATCGCTATCTGATTCTTCTTTATTATCGGCTTTACTTCAATGTAGGAAACATCGTGGAAGACGACTTGGTTTTTCTCAATTGCCCTCTTATCAAATACCTCGCGGGGGATGTATTTGAGCGCAAGGTCAACGCCTTTGTCTTTGGCTTCTTCCTGTATGTGCGGGAATAAGCCCATTTCAAACTCAAAGGCGAGGATATCGGCTTTCGTGATTTTCTTTTCTATACACTCCGCAATGACTTCTTCGACAAACAAGCGCGACACGGGCAAATTGATTGGCCCAATAGAAACGAGGCGAGAGTTTTTCTTCCCAAAAAACGTCTTGAAACCTTCAACCGCTTCCGCTTTATATGCGGACAAAATCAGAGACACAAAATCTTTTTCTTTTTGTGCAATCTGCTTTTGCTTTTCTTCTTCCCGAAGATTCGGGTTTATGCCGACATAATACTGCCTCTCATATTTACCGAGGTTCAATATCTCAAAAGCACGGTAATCTTTATTCTCTTTTTTCAACTGTCGTTGCACACCAATCATTCTCTTGCGAGTTGTATGTATTCCAAACTTTCCAAGGTCAGAGCCGAGCCATTTTCGCCCTAATTTTTCTGCGACAGCAAAAGTTGTCCCAGAGCCGCAGAAGAAGTCTGCTATAAGATCATTTTCGTTAGACGAAGCTTTTACTATTCTCTCCAAAAGGCTTTCGGGTTTTTGCGTCGCATATCCAATAGTCTCACTACCTTGCAGAGAACGAATATCAGTCCAAACATCTCTACACCTGACACCTTCTTCATTTTTATAAAGTTTCCTGCCCGGAACACGGCCAGCTTTAATTTCAAGTATTCCTTCCGCAAGCCATTTTAACGCTGTCTCTTTTGGCATTCGATAGCCATTAGCGGGCATTTTCTCACCAAATCCTAAATCGTATATGTAGCCTTTCCCGCCGGGGTTATCTATGGGGGCAAGGCGAAAATTGCCCTTCTCATCATTGAAACGATAAAGATTATTACTGGCCTCGCTATATTCTTGAAAAACATCGTTCCACACGGCGGAATCAGAGTTTTTTGTATACAAGAATATTGAATCGTGGGACTTAATAAACTTTTTATTTTTTGCCGAGGTGTCGCCGACTGCTCCTTGCCAAATTATCTCATTTCGGAAATTGCCTTTACCAAAAACTTCATCTAAAACTAGACGCATATATCCACTCACTCTCCAATCACAATGAACATATATATTCCCGTCCTCTGCGAGTAGGTCTTTCATTAGAGAAAGACGTTCATAAATCATGGAAATAAAACTGTCTGCTCCTTTGCCCCAAGTGTCTCGATAGGCAAGCTCCTCTAGCACGTTTGGTTTTTTCGTGAGTTCCTCGTCGCCTATCTCAATATTCATTGAGAAGTCCGCTCCGACATCGAACGGAGGATCAATATAAATAAGTTTAATTCCTCCTTGTGCTTCTATTTCTTCTCGCAACGCCCCGTTTTTTAGAGACGAAAGAATGAGCTTGTTATCTCCCCAGATGAGCTTGTTCGTCCAGCCCGAAATCTGCCGTCCCCCTGTGCCGAAAAGCGAACCCTGTAATTTCGCAACTGCTTCCGAGCGAGGCTCATCTACCTGTTCAATCGTTTGAAAAGGCAGGACGGTATTTGTGATCTCGTCTGTCTTTCCATTCCATACAAGCTCTACCTCCTGCTTTCCCTCGAATAGGAGAAAGCGATACTTATCCGGCAGGAGTTTACCCGCTTCAATGTATTTCGCAATATCCCGCTTTTCGTTGTCGGTTAAAAACATAGTTTTATTTCATTAACTCTCCAACTGACACTCCGATTGCTTTTGCTAACTTCGCAATCGTCGTAAGCGTGGGATTCGTCTTTCCGTTTTCAATATTGCTAATCATCGCTTTATCAATTCCGGTAGATTTAACAATATCACCTTGCGAAATGCCTTTTTCGGCTCTGATCCGTTTCAGATTTTCGGCTAGTTTCCGTACTTCGTCTTTCATTAAGCACAGTATAAACCCCCGTTGTGTTTTATGCTATCCATTGTGATACAATACAACCATGCCTAAATACTTTCTCTACGCCCGAAAAAGTACCGATGTTGAGGACAAACAGGTCCAGTCCATTGAAGGCCAACTCGCCGAATTGCGACACCTCGCCAAGCGTGAAAATCTCCCAATCGCGGAGGAGTTTATCGAGAAACGCTCCGCGAAGAAACCCGGACGCCCCGTCTTTAACGATATGCTACGTCGCATAGAGCGGGGCGAGGCACAGGGGATTATCTGTTGGAAGATTGACCGCTTGGCTCGCAACCCCGTGGACGGCGGACAGATACAATGGCTTCTGCAACAGGGCGTGATACGCCACATACAAACGCACGACAGAAGCCATTATCCAAACGACAATGTTTTAATGATGTCCGTCGAGTTAGGAATGGCGAACGAATATATCCGACAACTAAGCGCGAACACCGCTCGCGGACTTAGACAAAAAGTGCGGCAGGGTATCTATCCCGGCCTTGCTCCGCTCGGATATATAAACGATCCTCGCACCAAGACAGTTGTAGTTCACCGCAAGAATGCAAAACTCATCAGAAAAATCTTTGAGCTTTACGCGACAGGAACTGTTCGCCTTGAAAATCTCTCCGAGATTTTAGAACAGGCAGGTATCCAATCCAAAAACAAAAACCATGTCCATATTTCGAGAATGTCTTTCATTCTTCAAAATCCGTTCTACTACGGACACTTCCGCTATGCCGGAGAGATACACGAAGGTAAGCACGAACCGATCATAACGAAAGACCTTTGGGATAGGGCGAACGTCGTCCTGCGAAGCCGAGGCCGTCTACCCTCCACCAAGACCGACCCGAGGCCATTCTGTGGGCTTCTGCGGTGCGGAACGTGCGGTATGGGTATTACCGGCGAGATACGGATAAAGAGGCAGAAAAGCGGTAAAACCCACCGCTACGTTTATTATCATTGCACCAAGAAGTCCAAGACGCAGAAATGCCCCGAACCTTGCATACGGGCGGAGGAGTTGGATCGCCAGTTGTCGGCTATCCTTGCCGACTACGCTATGCCGAAAGCATGGGCAGACCAACTCTCCGTTATGCTCGACAAAGAGGAGCAGAACTCGAAACACACCGCGTCGGAGGCCGTTCAAGGATTGCGCGGGCAGGTAGCGGAGCTATCCCGCGACCTCGCCAGACTTACCACTATATATGTAGCGGAGGACATCGAGCAGAACGACTACCGAGAACGGCGTCGTTTGCTCATGTCCGAGAGGAAGTCTGTCGAGGAGCAAATAGCCCGTCTTGAACATACCCCCTCCGCGTGGATCGAACCGACGCGAGACTGGATTAAAGACGCTTCAATACTGGACGAAATACGAAATACAGACGACCTCCCCTCCAAAAAATCCTCCCTCCAAAAAATCTTCGGCTCGAACCTCACCCTAAAAGCACGCGAAGCGTGCGGAATTGCGGTAAATCAATGGTTTTCTTTGGCTACCGCCAAAGAAAAAATTGGAAAAATTTCTACTACTTTAATCTTGGAGCCGATGTCCGGGATTGAACCGGAGACCTCGTCATTACCAATGACGTGCTC
>Ga0209542_10011033_pt1 | contig 16123 bp, 14 predicted proteins | sample RifCSPhighO2_01_FD_184028 | JGI IMG/M metagenome (GOLD analysis project Ga0209542, IMG submission 184028) | Soil microbial communities from Rifle, Colorado - Rifle CSP2_plank highO2_0.1 (SPAdes) (version 2) | ecosystem: Environmental > Terrestrial > Deep subsurface > Rock core/Sediment ... | reverse complement strand
CTACCGGGAAGGCTTTGTGAAGAACCGCTACATCGGCCGCACGTTCATCATGCCAGGCCAGCAGCTCCGCAAGCGGAGCCTCCAATTCAAACTGCACCCCATTACGCTCGAATTCCGGAATAACCGGGTTCTCCTCGTCGACGACTCCATCGTCCGGGGAAACACCAGCAAGAAAATAGTGGAAATCTGCCGCGAAGCAGGAGCGAAAAAGGTGTACTTCGCCTCTGCATCACCACCCATCATCTCTCCGGACCCCTACGGTATAGACCTCCCGACAACAGAGGAACTCATAGCGGCGAACCAGAGCATCGAGGAAATCCGGAAGCACATTGGAGCTGACGGCCTCTTCTACAATACCATCGACGCTATTCGTACTGCAGTCAGGGTAGGGAACAGGAACATCAAGCAATTCAGTGACGGCTGCTTCACTAAAAAATACCCCACGCCGGAAGTCACCCCACACTTGCTCCATTCCCTCGGCTGTGGACGGAACAGAATACGCGATTCCTACTCCAGCGAGGGCACGGACGAAGAAGGAGAAGGATACAAAATGATGACATTGGTATAGGACAGTACTCGTTCCTCGGTATGCACTTGGAACACCGCATGATACCATGCAGCCGTTTTCGACTCCTTTCTCTGCCATGAATACCCACTCATTCAGCAGATATACCGGCTGGACTCTGATTACCATCGGAGTCGCAGGGTTCTTCACGGGGAGCACTCTCCTCTACTTTCGTGTCAGCGACGCACTCAATATTTTTTATATTGCAACAGGAATTCTCGCAGTCATCGCCGGTACCGGGAGAGGTTTCCCCTTCCTGCTGACTGTCCTTGGCACTGTGTACGCTCTCATAGCAGCCATCGGCCTTATTCGTTCCGGCGATCTCTTCGGCTTCGCCGAAGTGAATACTGCAAATCACCTCCTCTTTATTCTTGTCGCCACCGGATGCCTCTTTTTCGGCACCACTTCTAAAAAGAGAAAGGACGCACTGCCGTCCTTTCCTTCAGAACCTCCACCAGCTCAGTAGCCGTGAGAGGATAAGGTATGCTACGTTCTCCTCATGAAGATTCTCCTCATCACCAGCAGTGCGCGCGGCCATGCTATCGCAGACGCACTCTCACGGAGCAGGCACCAACCCGACATCATCTCTCTGTGCCCAAGCAGGAACCCGGGCATCCGCAGGCTCGCATCTGCACAGCACGTCATGAACATCATGGACTTTCCCTCTGTGCTGGAGATTGCACGCAGTACGCGGCCGGACTTCGCCTTCATCGGCCCGGATGATCCTATAGGAGCAGGATTGGCAGACGCACTGGAGGAGGCCGGTATCCCCACCGTTGCCCCGAAGAAATCTCTCGCCCGCATCGAGGCGAGCAAAGGGTTCACACGGGAGCTACTCGCGGAGTTTGGCATCGATGCATCTCCTAAGTTTTCCGTATTCACTAGGGCTGAACCTAAATTGCTGAACAAATATATTACTCAAGAGTTAGGAAGAGAGTACGTCGTGAAATACGACGCACTCAAGGGAGGGAAAGGCGTGAAGCTCAGCGGAGAGCATTTAGCATCAGTGGAAGAGGGAATCGCCTACGCTCTTGAGTGCATAGAAGAGTGCGGACAGGTTGTGCTGGAGGAGAAGCTCACTGGCGTAGAGTTCAGTCTCTTAAGCTTCGTCTCTGATCTGCAGGTTGTCGATATGCCTGCAGTGCAGGACCATAAGCGCGCATACGAGGGGGATACCGGCCCGAATACGGGAGGAATGGGAACGTACAGTGATTGCAACCATTCGCTCCCCTTCCTCACGGAGGAAGACCTGAACCGCGCGAAGGAAATAAACCGTCTCACCGCGGAAGCGCTGATGAAGAAATGCGGGGAGGGATACTGCGGTATCCTCTACGGGGGTTTCATTGCGGTGAAAGACGGCGTGCGCCTCATAGAGTACAACGCACGATTTGGGGATCCGGAAGCCCTGAACATCCTTCCCCTCCTCTCCTCAGACTTCGTGGATATCTGCCAGGCAATGCTTTCCCGTGAACTCACGGAAGATCTCGTTACCTTCGATCACAAAGCCACTGTCTGTAAGTACATCACTCCTAAGGGGTACCCCGAGAACAAGGATCAACGGGACCAGCCAGTGAAGTTCCCGAACATTCCAGAGAATGCCCGGCTCTTCTTCGGAGACATCTCAGAAGCGGAAAACGGATCACTGCAGCTTGGCGGCTCCCGGACAGCAGGGATCGTCGGCATTGGGAACAGCATTGTGGAAGCGGAGAAGATCGCACAAAACCTCTGCGAACAGGTGGAAGGGCCTGTGAGATTCCGCTCAGATATCGGGACGGAAGAACTGTTGTCACAACGTATTACAACGCTATCACGCATCCGTTCAGCCCACTGACAAATGAGTATAAAACGCGATTTCACGAACTTCCTCATCCCCTTCGTCTACTTCATTGCAGGAACAACGGGCCTCGCAAGTGTCGCCTCCACTTTCTTCTACAAGGAAAACCTCAATCTCACCATCCAGCAGGTCCAGATTCTCGGTTCCATCTCCATCATCCCCTGGAGCATTAAACCCCTGTATGGACTGCTCTCAGACAGACAACCTATCTTCAAGCTGCGCAGGAAGCCCTACCTCTTCCTCTCAGGCCTCTTCGGATGCGGCGGGTACCTCCTGCTCGCTCTTTGGGTACAGAGCTTCTGGGGGGCGATGCTTGCACTCATTCTCTCCGGATTGGGATTCGCGCTTGCCGATGTCATCGTAGACGGTATCGTTGCCGAACGCAGCCGCAGCCAGCAGACGGCAGGGAAACTTCAGAGCATCTGCCGGGGGGCCATCATGACGGGAGCACTCCTCGTCGCGTATGCCTCCGGGCTGCTCGTTGAAATGATTGGCATACGCAACGTGTACCTCGCCACAGCCATCCTGCCGCTCTTCACCAGCCTGTTTGCCATCCTCATCACCGAACCGCCAGACACTGTGAAGAAATTCTCTCTCAGGGAAACCTGGCAGAACATGAAACTTGGTCTCACCCCAGCCATCCTGTGGTCATCGGTATTCCTCTTCATCTGGCGGGCAACACCGAACAGCGGCGGAAGCCTCAGCTACTTCATGATCGACGAATTGCAGTTCGATCCAGAATTCTTCGGGAGGCTCAGCCTCATTGGCAACACCATGGGCATCGTGGGTGTAGTGATCTTCCGGAAGTTCCTCATCAGCATCTCTCTCAGAAAACTCCTCTTCTGGATCATTATTGCAAGTGTCGTTCTCTCGCTTCCGAGCATCGGCCTCGTGTACAGGTGGTACGAGTACCTCGGCATGAGCCCGAAAATGTTCGCCATGGCAGATACTTTCATAACGGGGCCGCTCACGGAGATTGCCTTCCTCCCGCTCCTCGTCCTCGTTGCCCGCGTCTGCCCGAAGGGCATAGAAGCGACCATGTTCGCACTGCTCGCAAGCATCATGAATATCGGGCTTGCGGTGAGCGATCTTGGAGGCGCCTGGCTCGTCTCGATATTCGATGTCCACCAGGCAACCGAAACAATCGCTGCAAATTACACGCACATCGACAAAGTGCTCTGGATTGCCATCCTCTCCAGCTTTCTGCCCATGCCGCTCCTCCGGTTCCTCCCGGACATCCGCGCAGCAGAGGAAATTCTTCCGAGTGATACTTCACCCTCTGCAGAAGTACAGGAAGCACCCAGCATGCCGAGTAAGAAACGAGAGATTGTTTAGGGAAAGTCTGAAAAACAAGAAAGCATGTCATGGTGAACCTGTCGAATCCATGGCATGCGCCAAATTGTCGCAGTTCGCCCCTCGACAGGCTCGGGATGACATAGCTCACTGAACAATTTGGGATGTTTTTTCAGACCTTCCTTAGGATGCCGCAATCTTCTGTTCCTGTTCCTTCTGATGCAACGCTTGAATGATGTCCCCTATGTCTCCATCCAGCACACCGGGAAGATTGCTGAAGTTTTTCCCTAACCGGTGGTCGGTCACACGATCCTGCGGGTAGTTGTAGGTGCGAATCTTCTCACTGCGATCCCCGGATCCTATCTGGCCGCTGCGCAAATCCCCCCTCTCCTTCGAAAGACGCTCCTGCTCCGCAGCATACAGACGGGAACGAAGAATCCCCATTGCCTTGTGCTTGTTCTTGAGCTGGCTCTTCTCATCCTGGCAACTCACCACCACCCCCGTCGGCAGATGAGTAATGCGCACTGCGGAATCCGTTCTGTTGACAGACTGCCCACCCGGACCACTGCTGCGAAAGACATCGATACGCAGATCACCCTCCTTGATCTCGATATCGACCTCCTCAGCCTCCGGCAGAATAGCGACAGAAGCTGCGGAAGTGTGAATACGCCCCTTGCTCTCTGTCACCGGGATCCTCTGCACCCTATGAACACCCGACTCGAACTTCAATTTTCCATACGCTCCTGCACCATCAATTTTGCACACCGCCTCTTTGATGCCCCCGCTCTCTGCATCCGCCTTGCTGAGCAGCTCCGTCCGCCAGCCCTGTTGCTCCGCATACCGCAGATACATGCGCAGCAGTTCCGCAGCGAAGAGTGCCGCCTCTTCCCCTCCTGTCCCCGCCCGGACCTCCAGAATGACAGAGCGGCTGTCGTTCGGATCCCGCGGGATGAGGAATAATTCCATTTCCTTCGTCAGTTCCTGCAGACGAACTTTCGCACTCTTTGCTTCCTCTTCCGCAAGCGCCTTCAGTTCCGGATCTTCTCCGGCTTGCTGGACAAATGCAATGGATTCCTGGCAGGCATCGTACTCTTTCAGCATCTCAATCAACGGCCCAAGTTCTGCGATGCGCTTGCCGATACGGGCGATCTCCTTCGGATTAGAAAGAACCGTAAGATCCTGCATGGAATCCTGGAGGACCTGCATCTCCCCTGCCAGTGCACGCAATTTTTCAATCATGTAAACATGCTACATGAAAACACACCAGAGAACGCTAGAGTAATGCCAGATCAACCACGACAGCGTTGCACCTGGAAGATGCTACAACCTCCGCAACCATGTTTTCAAGATTGGTTTCTAACTCTTTCCCTTCCCCTTCAGGCACAAAATACTGCGATATCTGCGGGAAAAATACAGAACTCCTGCCCGTACCTTCCGCCCAACCCCACTGCACACTCTCGTCCGCTCGGGCGACAATACACGCCTGACCTGGCTGGAGTTCAGGTCTCTGCAGTCCTGCCTGCACAAACGCTGCCGGGCGATCCGTTGTGACCGTGATGTAGAGGGAATCCCTGCCCTCATACGCTTCACGCGCAAGATCCAGTGGAACCTGATCCCCAATCGGGTAATCCAAGATCACATAGTCCCCACGGAAGAGCTCACGGGGATCCACTCTGCGTGTCTCCAGGAAAACATGCGTACCCGTTCCGGTCACGATCAGCGGCGGGATAAGCACCAACACCATGATGAACACCTGGAGCGCCACGGCAATGAAGAGCGTGCGTTTCATGAGGCTGTGAAAGAAGAGAGAATCTTCCGCCGCTTCCTCTCAATGCCCACTGTCATGGCAATAAGAAGAATCCCTCCAAGAATAAATGCGATGGACCTATCGAGCAGGGCGAAGGACCACGAGAAGTACTGAATGATAATGATGATCGATGCCGCAACAATTCCTGCATTCACCAGTCTGCCATTCTGTACGAGGATGCCGATCCACACACCCCAGAGCGAGAGGACGAAGAGCACAAGAATATAGAGGAAGTACAGGAGCACATTCTGTTCAAAAACGTAGCCAATGAGCACCGTGTCTTGCCGCTGGATGAGCAGCACCGCAGAAAGGAGCAGAAGCACCAGCACGTAACTCCTCACTTCCATTCGTCCCATTCCTTTCACGCACGCAAGGAGAACAAGCACGAGAGAGGCGGCAGCGATGCACCACTGTTTCAGCGTTCCACCCATCGCAAATATTTCCTCCGGGATGCTCTCATCTGCGGTGGAAATGATGAACGGAACAACGACGAGCAGCACACCGAAATTCAGCAGTGCATCGTGAAGGAATGCGCAGTGCCTCTCTTTCCGGATGAGGAGGGAAAGAGATGCAAGGCTCAAACCAAGGAGCGGCAGTACGGGGAGAAGATTGTCGTGACTGCCAAGAAACTCCATCTGCCCTCCGAATCCCCATCCCCTGCCGCTATCAAGCCAGCCAAGCGCAAGAATGCCAAGCGGCACCACAAGATACCCGTGCACTTTCTGCTGGCGCGCAAGGCCCATGGCAAGAGCACCGACCATCCAGAGAAAAGGCCCCTGCCAGAATGTGAGGGAGTAGTGGAAGATCTGTGCCAGCAGCATGATATTTGCTCCAAAGAGAATATCCGTAAGCAGCCAGAGAGATTCTGAAGTCCTCATGAGCTTTCTCTGCTCCATCACGTATGCCCCCGCGACAACAACACCGTACCCAAGGAACAGAATGGCAATACGCTGAAAAGGTGTCATATCTGCCCAGTTGCTCCCGACGAACAGAATCACTCCCAACCCAATCAATACTGCCCCAACCGTGGCGAAGATCGTGACAGCCCGTGGCATACCATGCTGATCGAAGTGATCCGCATCTCCCAGGGCAGCCTTGAGTTTTGCAGCCTGCTCCTTGGTGAGGAGCTGCTTCTTCTGCCAATGCGCAAGAGCCTGTTCCACTGTCCAAGGCATGGCGGCATTGTATGCAATTGCAGGGGCAAATTCTAGCCCATATCCCGTCCGATTCATTAAGATAGCAACTCGAAGATGAAAGTAGTCGTTGCCATGTCCGGCGGAGTGGATTCCAGCGTCACAGCACACCTGCTGAGAGAGCAGGGACATGAGATTATCGGCATGATGATGAAGATGTGGAACGACCCCCTTGCGCCACCGGTGCGCACGTCGCCGAAGTCCTGTTGCTCCGTGGAACACATCGCACGTGCAAGAGCGGTTTCAGAAAAACTTGGTGTACCGTTCTACGTGGTAGATGTAGAGCGCGCATTCAAAGAGAAAGTCGTGGATCCGTTTCTGGAGGGACACGCAAGAGGAAAAACTCCCAACCCATGCGTGGAGTGCAACAAGCACATCAAGTTCGGCTCGTTCCTTGAGAAAGCAAAGGAACTCGGATGTGACAAGGTTGCATCAGGACACTACGCACGTATTGCAACGGAACAGGAGGCAGATGGCGGCCAGCGGTATCTGCTCCTGCAGGGAGTGGATACCAGCAGGGACCAGAGCTACTACCTCTACACACTCACACAGGAAAAACTGGCACGCATTCTCTTTCCTCTCGGTGCCATGGAGAAGAAGGAGGTATACAGACTGGCAACAGCCTTTGGCATTTCTATACCTTCACACTATCGCGAAACACAGGATGTCTGCTTCTATCCCGAGAAGAACAAAGAAGCATTTCTCAGGCGGTACCTCGGCGAAGTGAAACGAGGTGACATCCGCACGGAAGACGGGAAGAAAGTAGGCACACACAAAGGACTCCCCTTCTACACCATAGGACAGAGAAAGGGTCTGGGAATTGGGGGCTTACGCATCCCACTCCACGTCTCACGGGTGGAACCCCACACAAATACGCTCTTCGTTGCTGAGGATGGAAAAGATCACGGGAAATCAGTACAAATATCTTCCCTGTCTTGGATCTCAAGGAGCCCTAGAGAAAGCGAAGAAGTGAAATTATTTGCCAAGGTACATTCAACAGGAGAAAACCATCCGGGATCACTCCTCTACCGTGGAAAAGAGGGCACATTCACATTCGATACTCCTCAGCGAGGCATAGCACCCGGACAAGCTCTTGTCCTTTACAAAGACCAGGAAGTAATGGGGGGAGGAACAATAATTTTCCCTCCCTCATAATTTGTTCCAGCCCTGCAATTAGCCTCTTCATAGAATTTTCAGCCAACTGATTTCCTGGTACAGTTCTCCTCGAGAGCACGTGCACAACGCCGCATTCTCTGCTATAATACTGTGATTTTTGACTTCCCGAACCAGCACGGCGCGAAGTACGACGAAGATGGAAACATCATTCTCCCTTCTGACGACTCTGGGAGCCACTCCAGTGAACATGTACTCGAGGAGGGAACATGGACTTCAATTGATGACGAAAACGCAGGATCTGCAGAGCCTCCCAGGAGCAGCAGACTCACGAGACGCAGGAACCAACCCGCAAGCATCTGGCAAGATGCCCGCACGAAAATGCGCAATGTGTTTCATGGGTTTACGGAGGAGGGTGCTTCCCAATACCGCTGGAGCATCCGCAGAATGCAGAGAAACAGTACTGCTACATACCGTACTCTCGGAAAAAGCCTGGGAATCCTGTGGTCCTTTCTCACACAACCCGTTTGGATTATAAACCCACGCAAACAGAGCGCCAAACAGTACAGCAGGCTCACACTCTTCGTGCTCGATACCGTACGATTCGGAGGGACATTTGCCGCACTCTTCGTCTTTCTCTTCGTCTCACTAAACTACCAGAGCTTCTGGCAAATCACTCAGTCATACTTCAATCCTGTCAATTATATTCATTCTGCAAATTCCCGCGTCTCCGCAACGCAGTCCGCACTGAAAGAGAAGCTGCTCCGCAGTCCCACGCTCGCAACTGCAGGATCGAATAACGGCGATCTCCTCGCCCTGCTCCCCGGCGTTGGCCCCCCGGAAAACAGAATGATTATCCCCAAACTTGATTTGAATATTCCGCTGGTTACCCCCTCCTACCAGGCACTCCTCTCTGAAAACTGGGAGGGGCTGGAGAAGGATATCCAGGATGCACTGCAGCTCGGAGTTGTGCACTATCCCGGGACAGCCCGCCCAGGCCAGGCTGGCAACTTCTTCGTGACCGGCCATAGCTCCTACTACCCCTGGGCCCCGGGAAAGTACAAAAACGTTTTTGCACGACTCCATGAGCTCAATGTCGGAGACGAGTTCTGGGTGTACTACGGCGGGGATAAGTACCTCTACATCATCCGCAACGAAGAGGAAGTGAAACCCACCAATGTCAACGTGCTCGACCAGCCTGTGAACAGGCGCACGGCAACACTCATGACATGTACGCCGGTTGGCACGACCTTACGAAGATTAATTCTCTTTGCAGAGGAAGTAGATCCCCTCACAGGAACAAGTCTGGTCGTGGGACAGCAGCACGCGAAACCTCTGCCGAAAATCAACGTGGAATCACTCCCGATCTAAACTGCTATACTCTTCATAGCTCCTTGCCGCTGTGGTGGCCCGCCTTCGTTTCGCATCTCTTTTCATTCCACTCCCCATGAGCGAAACTACGGAGGGTGAATCACCCTGCCATCTGCTCTTTTCCCATGAATACTCCTGCTTGCCGCTGTGGTGGAATGGTAGACACAGGGGACTTAAAATCCCCCGCCCGTTCTTTACGGGCGTGCTGGTTCAAATCCAGCCAGCGGCACCATTCGACTTCGCTCACTTCGTTTGCTTCGCTCATGGTGAACCACGATCTCATCACTCAGGTAGCATGAGCGAAGTTGAATGACCCTGAGTGAGTCCGCCGTAAGCGGACGAATCGAAGGGCCCAAAACATACACATACAAAACAACAGGGGCAAAGGCAATATATGAGCCGAGACCGCTTCCAATCCTCCCCTCACTCCCCGTACACCTGCAGAGCAAGTGAGAGAATTTTCGCCATGGCCGCACGGTTCACAGGATCCTTCGGACCAAACTCTCCTGTGAGATTGCCCTGGCTGTCTGCGTAGCCGGAAACAATATTATCCGTAGCAGCACGCTCTATAGCACCACTGAACTCCGTCGAGGTTGTGACATCAGTGAAAACCGTACCGAGAGCACGTTCGAAGAGAATTCCAAAAGCCTGAAGGACTGTCACAATAACTTCCGACCTGGTTGCAGGACGCTTCACATCAACCGACCCATCGCTGTACACCGCCCATTGCAAATGCTCAGCACAGCGGATGTACTGTTCAGACCAGCTTCCTCTCGCGCTCTCATTGCGCAGTTCCCCTTCGGAGCAATCCAGAAGTATGTGGCCAGTCGCCTCGATGGCCATCTTCGCGAGCTGCTCGACAGTGACACTATCCTGCGGGCCAAAGAGCCCCATGGGCAAGCCATCGGCACCGCGGTACCCGGAAACAATGCCCCGCTCTGCAACATCACGGACATAGGGGGCAAACCATGCATCACCGGGAACATCTGTAAGTTCCACCGGCACACCGTCGATATGGACACTCACAAATTCTTGGAACGCGGCATCTTTCAAGGAGCTGTTCCTGCTCTCTCCCCCCTCAGGAAATAACTCATCGGAAAGCTGATAGCCATGCTCAGCCTCTGCAGATGACTGTACCTCCGCACCTGCCTGAATGTCTTCTTCAAATTTCTGCAGATCCCCCATGAGGTAATCAAAATCGTCCGCTGCAATGGCAAAACCTCCTGGGAGCAAAAAACAGAGAAGCAAAGCAGCAACAATACGAACCATACGGTGGGGAAGAATGAAGCAAGGCTATGCAGAGTGCACTCAAACCACAATTGACAATCGGCATGAGTTCTCCGCCTGTAGTTACCCATGAACCTATACCCTGGCACTTCCGGGAGGAGAAGGATCACCAATCCCGCCGGCCGTAGTCACGTCGCTCGCGAGCGACGTGACGAAGGCTGGTGAGATACACCCCGAACCGCTTGTGCGTCAAAGCCAATTCCTCTACTCTCCACCGGAACATGATAGCCAAGAAAGCTGTAGGCTCTGGAGAGCCCTCCCCGGGCGACAGAGACTCTTTTCCCAAACTCACTATTCTTCTCCTGGGTTCCGGCGCACTGAAAATTGGAGAAGCCGGTGAGTTCGATTACTCCGGAAGCCAAGCCATAAAAGCCTTCAAGGAAGAAGGGCACCGCATCATCCTCGTCAACCCAAACATTGCGACAAACCAGACGAGCTGGGACCTCGCCGATACGGTGTACTTCGTCCCGGTGAACCCGATGTTCGTAAGCAGGATTATTGAAAAAGAGAAACCCCAAGCCATCGCCCTCAGCTTCGGAGGACAAACCGCACTAAACTGCGGTTTGCAGCTCGAGAAATCTGGCATACTCAAAAAATATAACATCCAGGTACTGGGCACTCCCGTAGAGAGCATCAACAAAACAGAAGACCGCGCACTCTTCAACGCAGAACTGCAAACCATCGGCATTCCTGTTCCCAAATCGAAAGCCTGTGAGTCGGTTGACGAAGCTCTCAAGGCTGCAGAAGAGATTGGGTATCCTATCATCGTGCGCGGAGCATTCGCACTTGGTGGGAAAGGGAGCGGCCGGGCATTCAACGAGAAGGAACTCAAGGACATTGCACAGAAAACATTTGTCGAATCGCCTCAGGTTCTCGTAGAAGAAGATCTGACAGGGTGGAAGGAAATCGAGTATGAAGTGGTGCGAGACTGCGCGGACAACTGCATTACCGTCTGCAACATGGAGAATGTAGACCCGCTAGGCATTCACACGGGTGAATCCATTGTGATTGCACCGAGTCAGACGCTGGACAATTTCGATTATCAGATGCTGCGCACTGCAGCACTCCAGGTGATACGACATCTGCAAATCATCGGCGAATGCAACATCCAGTACGCACTCAACCCGCACAGCAGGGAGTACCGCGTCATAGAGGTAAATGCCCGGCTGAGCCGCAGCTCCGCACTGGCGTCGAAGGCAACCGGTTACCCTCTCGCTTTTATCGCAGCCAAGTTGGGACTCGGCCACACTCTGCCGGAACTCAAGAATGCAATCACACTAAGCACGTGCGCAGACTTTGAACCTTCCCTTGACTACGTGGCAGTCAAAATGCCGCGGTGGGATCTCCAGAAATTCCGCTTCGTCTCGGACAGTGTCACAAGCGAAATGAAATCCGTGGGAGAGGTAATGGCTTTGGGTCGCACGTTTGAGGAAGCACTCCAGAAAGCCATCCGGATGCTTAATATCGGAGCAGAAGGCCTCGCTTCGCACCCCTTTGAGCTCAAAGACCTGACGAAAGAAGTGAAGCGCCCCACTCCACGAAGACTGTTTGCCGTCGCAAAAGCGCTGTACGGCGAGTGGAGCGTTGAAGAAGCCGCTATTGCCACAGGCATTGACCGCTGGTTCCTCGAGCGCATTCAGGCATGCATGCGCACTGCCAAACTGCTGGAAGGGAAAAGATCTGTTCCGGAGAGAGACCTCCTCCTCCAGGCGAAGAAAATGGGATTTTCTGATGCCAGCATCGCACAGCTGGCAGGGGCTGAAACGGAAGAAGTGCGGGAACAGCGTCTCAGGGACAAGATCACCCCAGTCGTAAAACAGATCGACACACTCGCTGGCGAATTCCCCGCCCAAACGAACTATCTCTACCTCACCTACCACGGAGCAGAATCTGATATTGCTTTCGATGCCCCAGGGCACCAGGAACGGGTTATCGTCCTCGGGGGAGGCCCGTACTCCATTGGCTCCTCCGTAGAGTTTGACTGGTGCTGCGTGCAGGCAGTGCATGAACTCCAGAGGGAGCAATTTGAGGTGATTATGATCAACAGCAATCCTGAAACTGTCAGTACAGACTACGACGAATGTGACGTTCTCTTCTTCGAGGAACTGAGTGAGGAGCGTGTGCGGGACATTGTTGACCTCGTCTCCCCCAAGAGCATTGTCGTTTCCATGGGAGGACAGATTCCAAACTCCCTCGCCCCCAAACTGGCCAAGAAGAACATCTTCATTCTCGGCACACACCCGGACAACATCGACAGAGCCGAAGACCGCAATAAATTCAGTTCTTTGCTTGATACACTCGGTATAGACCAGCCGGAGTGGAAAGAATTTGTCGAACTGTCTTCCGCCGCCACATTCGCCAAAGAGGTCGGGTATCCGGTCATTGTCCGACCGAGCTATGTTCTCTCCGGTGCCTCGATGGCTGTGGTGCACTCGGAACAGGATCTTCAGGCGTATATCCGCGGTTCAGCATTCATCAATAAGGAGGCACCTATTGTGATTTCCAAGTTCGAAGTGGCGGCAAAGGAAATTGAGTTCGATGGCGTTTCACAGAACGGTGACGTGCTCGTGTACGCAGTCTCTGAGCACGTTGAACATGCAGGCGTGCATTCCGGGGATGCGACGATGGTCATGCCTCCGCAGCGTGTCACTCTGGAAACTCTGCGATGTGTAAAGATTATTGCAAAGAAAATTGCTAAAGAACTCTCCATTTCAGGTCCATTCAACATCCAACTCCTTGCAAAGCACAATCGCCTGAAAGTGATTGAGTGCAATCTCCGGGCAAGCCGCAGCTTCCCATTCGCGAGCAAAGTCACAGGAGTGAATTTCATCACACTCGCCACACAGGCTTTGCTTGGGAAAGCACCAACGGATAAGCGGTATCAGACCATTGATCTCAATCACGTCGCTGTCAAAGCGGCACAATTTAGTTTCAGTCGTCTCAAGGGCGCCGATCCGCGCCTTGGTGTGGAAATGGCCAGCACCGGGGAAGTGGCATGTTTCGGAGACAATGCCGAACAGGCTCTGCTCATTTCCATGCTCGCTGTAGGGTTCACCATCCCGAAGAAGAACATCCTTCTCACCATCGGAAAATTAGAAGATAAGGTGGAAGTTCTTCCCTCCGTCCAGCTGCTCTATCAGCAGGGCTACTCGTTCTTCGCGACAGAAAACACCCATAACTTCCTCAAGTCACGCGGGATCCCCTCAGCGCTGCTCCATAAGGTATCGGAGCCCCGCAGCCCAAACATCTCTGAATACCTCCAGAACAAGCGCATTGACCTTGTGATCAATATCCCGACCCATTCCACCGGAGATGAGCAGACAGATGGATACTTCATCCGCCGGATGACTACCGACCAGGGCATCCCTCTGATCACGAACATCCAGCTCGCAAAACGCCTGACTGAGGCAATCGCACAGGAGGCCCCGGAGAAACTCCCTCTCCTGCAATGGCCGGATCTCCTCGAACACATGTAGGAGAAGAAACAGAGGAATGAGGGGAAAGAAAGTTTCCCCTTCCCAAAGCAAAACCACAATTCTTCGCTAGATTCTTGCGAAAACACCCTTCAGTACAGTAAAATGCCCCGGCACATTCCCCTTAAGAACACTATGGCCGATGATCTGCAGAATGACGATAGCACCACAGATAGTGATGAAGATCAAACCCTTGTAACGAAAGAAGGCCTGAAGAAACTGAAAGAAGAGCTCGACTACTTAAAGAAGGTTCGCCGTCAGGAAGTCGCACAGCGCCTGAAGGAAGCAATTTCCTACGGAGACCTCTCTGAGAACTCTGAGTACGAAGAAGCGAAGAATGAACAGGCATTCGTGGAAGGGCGGATTCTTGAACTTGAGAGAAAGATCAAGAACGCCAAAATCATCTCTGAGAAGAAAATAGATATGAAGATCGGCAAGGAGGTGGAGATCGGTTCCACAGTAACAGTGCGCAACAAAACCGAGCGGGGCGACCCGGAAGTCTACACCATTGTCGGTTCAACGGAAGCAGACCCGATTGAGTGCAAAATCAGCAATGAATCTCCCATTGGTAAATCTTTCCTCGGGAAGAAGAAGGGGGATACGACCACCATCGAAACTCCTGCAGGATCGATGCGGTACGAAATACTGAAGGTCGCATAAGCAGATATGCTTGTGAGCACCTTTGAAACAACGTAGTCTTTCCATGCATGGCTGAACCTCCCGCAGGAACACAGGCACAGAGTGGTTTGATCATTCCGGACGACATCCGGCAGAAGTTCCCTGAGCTCATAGAACTCATCCTCCAGTCAGAGAGCATGAACGACGAGGAGCGGCAATACTGGATTAATATTCTCCCCATCATGACCCCGGATCAGATAGAGAACCTCCGGGGCATTTTGCAGAATGAGAAAGAGCAACTTGCTGCAATCGACAAAAAATATTCCAAGCAGATTGAACAGATGGGACAGGAAGAACTCATCCGCCGCACTGAAGTAGAGAGGAGAGGCCGCCGCACACAACTCCAGAGCGACGAGGCCACACACAGCACACAGGATGAAGAGCAGGCAGAAGAACTGCTCAAGCAAATTGAGAGTGCTTAGGCAAAGGAAAGAATTGATCGGTCTATGAGAGCGAGTAGTTCCTCCGGCGCTTCGTTCGTCGCCTTGAACATACCTGTTTTGAGTCCTCTGTCTGCCGCAAGTGCGTTACGCAAAATGCGTGCAAGGAATGTACGATCCATCTTGCGGGCGGAGGGCAGGATAGCCCGCACTCCCGCCCCATGCACATGGAGATCCCGCGCAATGGTCCGGGGATCCGTCTCTCCATCTTCCACACATGCTACCACCTCCACGAGGAGTGCAAGCATCCACAGAAAAGTATTCCACAGCGCCTGCGGACTGAACCCCCTATCGAGAAGTTCATGCACATACCGCAGGGCTTCGCCAATGCGGCCATCCCCAAGGTAGTCCATCAGCTTCCATACTTCACGCTCAGCACTGCAGGCCACCATGGTACGTACATCTTCCGCTTCCACTCTCCTCCCATGGGTATAGAGCGAAATTTTCCTGAGCTCTTGGGCGAGCAATTGCTGATCTTCGCCAATCATATCTAAGAGAAGCTGCAATGCTGCAGGTGAAGCTGCACCCCCCAGCGTTGCAAGGAACTCCTCTATCCATTGCCTCAGTTGCCTGCCGGAGAGCAGTGGGAACTCCGTGCAAGAAGCGAGCTCTTTGAGCTCTTTTTGGGCAATGGTGAACTTTGCATTTTTGCCGATCTCTGCTTCGAGAGTAAAGAGCAGCACAACATCTGGATGCATCTCATCCACAATGAAAGATACTTCTCCCCTTTTCCCCTTCGGCACACCTTCAACCACAATCAAGCGCTTCGCTGCAATAAACGGCGCAACAGTGACCTCGTCCCTCAGCTCCCGAAACGTGATCTTGCCCCCGTCGAACACAGCGAGATTCTCACTGCCATGCTTCTCTCGAAACATCTGCGTCCACCGAAGACGCTCCTGCGCAAGGGTATAGGCATTCGGGCCAAGGAGGAGATGTACCTGGGTCACGGTAGAAGCATTGTAGCGCACCCGGAGAACAGCACAGATGCACCAAAAGAATACTGCAATAACTTTCTTAATAATAGTCAATTTCCTGACCGTTGTGGAAATACCATTTTTCTTTTATACTA